>Ga0268261_10003847_pt1 | contig 11116 bp, 7 predicted proteins | sample TergutNc150P1_FD_190353 | JGI IMG/M metagenome (GOLD analysis project Ga0268261, IMG submission 190353) | Nasutitermes corniger P1 segment gut microbial community from laboratory colony in Florida, USA - Nc150 P1 (SPAdes) (version 2) | ecosystem: Host-associated > Arthropoda: Insects > Digestive...
TTATATATATATATATATATATATATATATATATATATATATATATATATATATATATACACTCTCACTTTAAATTTAAAACATTTTGGGCGATCACTTGCGCCCAAGTTAACTTAAAAAAATAACGTTCTACGTCTCTCTCTACCTTTCTTCCTCTCGCCGTTCATCAGGCAGCAGATTTTCAAAACGTTGGTTGTTAACTCTAAGGTGCCTGATCGCCTGAGAATATTTCAATGTCTTCGTTCGAAAAGGGCTGTCATATCTTGTCCTATACTCTTCATCCTGTAATTCAGGGACCAAACATATTGGCTTACATTAGCCAATAGTTTGAAATTTAAGGTATCAGCAGTTACTCCCTTTGTCACTAATTACATTCCCTCATCCTGCAGCCAGAGCACCAGCTTTCACTTCCTAGAATGCTTGACCCTGAAGATGGATGCACCACATTCCTCCGAAGCGCCGGTGATCGTTTACGAACCGCCACGGCGTAACATCCCAAAATACGTCGGTATTCGTCAGCACCATTGTGAGAACCTCAGATCTTACACATTACTATTTACAAAGAAATTTTAAAAAAATTTGGTAACAAAATGCTCTGATTCCAAAACCCATGTTCTGACTTCCATGTACACGTGGCACATGGCTGTTAGTGATACATATCAAGCCTCTGGACAGTCACCACTGTCATTTAAACATTTATCCCATCTTGCCTCCGAGGCTTATATTCTGGCATAGAACAAAAGAGTGTCAGGTGTTGTAGCCAAGATGTAACAACTCGCGTCAGTGTCTTACAAATAACTTGCCAGCCAGTTGTTTTTTACAGGGAGATGGATAGGTTAAGGACACCCTCCCTGCCGTCTCCATTTAGCACTTAGTAATTTCCATCTCTTTCTACTCCTTAAGAAACAACTGGTTGGCAAGCAATATAGAACTTGCACCAACATGAAGCAAGCTGTCGTGTTCTGGCACTGACGGCTTCTAAACCAGGACACAAGCCTTAGTACCACAGTGAACCATGTGCTCAATGACAGTGGTGATTACCTGGAGGTCTAATGTGTACAGTCTGCTACCCATGTGCCTTACGTACGTCAGTCAGACTAAAGTTCTAGGCGTCAGAAAGTTATCATCATCATAAGCATCCAGGGCTGGGCCATTTGGCCCGTTCCATCTCCAGAATTTACAGTTGCTCTCTCCAACATTTCTTCGGTCTCCCAATTGTTCTTTTTCCTTGTGGGCTGTAGTGGTATGATTTTAAAGGGATTCGGTTTTGTGACATTCTTTGCAGGTGTAAATCCACTTCCTTCTGCATTCATCTATCTTGCCTAGTATGCATTCTGACTGTAGTTCGCGGCGTATGGAGTCGTTTCTTGTATAGTCATTAAAGGTGTGGCCTGCCAGAGGCCTCAATAATTTCATTTCTGCCGCCTCAATTCTTCGTCTCTGTGAGGCTGCCAAAGTCCAGTTTTCTGACCCATACAAAAATGTAGGCAAAACTAAATTGTTGTATAATTTCAAAATAGTTTCCGTTCTCACTTTCTTAAAGATAGTTCTCTTAATAGTACCAATTAATTGTAAAAATTTTGCCAATTTAAGTTCCACATCATTGGAAAATTGGTAAGATATGCTGCAGCCTAAAAACGTAAACTGGCTAACTTGATCTAGTGTTTCATCATTTATAATTATTTTTGCTCTTAAGTGATCTGTCCCAACAAAACCAAATACCTTCATTGTGGCAATTTCCAAATTATACCCTTTGGATATGCTATACAATAAATAAACTGCCCTTTGCAAATTGTCTTCTGTGTCAGCAATAATAAGCTGCTCGTCCGCAAATAGTAGTGTGTTAAAATTAACACTTTGAAGTACTTGCTGAGTTTTAGTTTCTGTAACCAAATCCTAATAACTTCATCCAAATATAAATTAAACAGAACAGGTGATAGTGGGCATCCTTGTCTCACTCCCTGGGTAATGACTCTAGAATCTTCAGATATTCCATTACCTGCATTAACTCTTATAATGTTTTCCGTATATGTTTTCTGAATTGCTGTAATTAAATGTGTTGGGATTCCTTTGCTTGACATAATAGTCCATAATTTGTCTCTGTCCACTGAGTCAAAGGCTTTTTTAAAATCAATAAATACAATGTATGTGGGGATGTTAAATTCTGTATGTTTCTCAATTATTTGTGAAGCTGAAAATATACAGTCCATGCAGGATCTGCCTTTCCTGAACCCATTCTGCTCTTCTAATAGTAAGACGTTTGCAATTACTGTTAATCTCTTTGCAATGATTTTTGAATATATTTTATATCCAGTATTCAATAAACTAATACCTCTATAGTTATCTGGATTATTTCTGTCTCCTTTTTTGTGTATTGGTATAAAAATAGCTGTCCTCCATTCTTCAGGAATGTCCCCGTAAATCCAACAAACATTTAAAATATTCAAAAATTTATGTAAGAAACTTTTTGGTGCATGTTTGTACAGCTCATTATTAATCCCATCTGAGCCTACAGACTTTCTGGGTTTTAATGCTTTTATGGTTGTTTCCAATTCTTTCATTGTAATTAAGTCAACACAATTTTCTGCTGATTGTTCCAATTTCCTTTCTGTGGGGTTATCCTCAAATTGTTGAGTCCAAAGTTTTTGATAGTAATCTAACCATGTGTGTTCAGTTATTGGGTTAAGTTGCAAATTATCTTTCTCAGTTCTGTTTAAATTTCTAATAATTTTATATGCAGTTATTTGGCATCCATGTAAATCGTGTTCAATTCTCGATACAAACGTTTCCCAACACTGTCTTTTAATTTTCCTTGTTTCTCTTTTCACCATTACCACTAACCTTTTGTATTCTATTTTGTCAGTGTCAGAATGTGTTGTAAAATACCGTAAATAAGCCTTCTTCTTGTTTTCAATCAGGTTTTTTTCTATCCTCATTCCATAGAATTAAACGTCTTCTGTGTCTTCTCTTCATCCTTTTACCTAAAGCTTCATTAGCTGCTTGTTGTAATGTGTTCTTTAAAATTTGTCATTCTGCATTAATGTTATGGCTGCATGGTGAATGTGTCAAATTTTGTGCTAGTCGCCTCTGATAAAGTAATTTTATACTTGAATCCTCTAATAAATGTACTCTAAAAACTTCTTCTTGTCGTGGAAATCTTTTAATAAATGTATACCCTTCAGAAAGTTTAACTAATTTTTTGACATTCCTGTGTACATGCAGCAGGGCCCTTCTTCAGAAGTTCAGTCTTCTGTTTTTAAGCCATATCTTCATATCTTGCTCATTTAAAAACATCTTGAAATCATGTACCCACTGTCCACTATGTCTCCACAGTGGTGTTCCTCTGCAGACATTTCATCCAAAACTTTGTATGAATTTCTCATCTATATGCACTGTCTAATTCATCCTCTTTAATTTGGTCACCCTAGGTATTTGGCAAATAGCACACATTGTTGTGATCCTCATTCTGCAGTTTTCTGCATCCTCATGTCAGTTCCTCTGCTTGGTCCAAATGTTCTCTTAATCGCTCTATTATGAAAAAGCGTCAGTTCATATTCTTTCCATACTATGAAAGCCCAGTTTTCACAACCATACAAAACATGAGGTAGCATTAAATTTCCTTGTAATTTAAGCTTTAGAGAGAACCACACCGTCACTTTTACTTTCTGCCCATTGTTTTAACTGCTGTGAATGATCCTAAGTGAACAAGATATATTCGCCATAATATTTTCTGGTACTGCCTACTGGATCTTCGTAAGTTAACAAGTTGCTACTTTTTTTTTGTTTTATTTTTCCTGTCAGGTTACTTACCCCTCCTATTTTGTCACAGTTTATTCTAACACATCTTTTGTCTTCCAGCCCCTTCTTACTTTCCTGCTTATACCATCACTTACACTGAGGCTTCACAAGGCATTACTATTTTACCAAATTTTAATACCAGTGTTCATTGCTTTTACTGCAGGCAATATACAGAAACCTACTGGGGTAGTAAAGCTATACATTTCATACATTTAGCAACTAGTTCTAATTTCTTGTAGTAAGTAATTAGTATCTTCATGAGTACACCAGATCATATAACATGAATCTAACAACATAAGTTCAGATAACTGTATTTCCATCACTGCAGAACTATATACAGTGCAAGATGCATACAACTTGGGAGTTGTACATAAAATACACCAGTGCTGAAGTCATATAAATACAAAGAAATTGAATATAGATCTTCAGTATCTCCAAGTATTCCTTTGGTGTGAGCCCAAACCACATTACAGATTAAGAATAAAAAATCCACTAACTGTGATTACAATTTCAAATCATCTGTTAAAAACACTCTACAAATTTTCAGTATTCCTGCGATATGTTTATCACATTCTACAACTTTATTTTGTAGCATATGGAGCTTATTGAGGGGTTTTGCTCTTGTTCCATAATTAACAACATTTGTAAAATATTCTTACATATGGAATGAAATTAATGTGTTAACATATAATCAGGATAGTGCAGTGGGCATCCATTGGCATCCAGACTGGTTCTGAGACCCAAGCAGCCTCCTATTCAGTTGGTACACAAAGTTCTTTCCCCATTTGTAAAGCAGCCTGGCATGATCATGACAACTCACTTCTATCTAGTATTGAGGTTAAGCGTAAGTGGATGTAAACTTCTACTCCCACTGTATGCCTGCAAGTTTACTTTAATATACAATAAATGTCATTATTAATATATAAAATGTTAATATACATCATGTAACATGCAATTTTAAATTAACTCGTTCTATGGAGCAGTAAGACATAAATATTAAAAATGTTCTCAAAAACCTCACTTTTTCAAGAGGTCTAGGAAAGAGCTTGTATTCAGATTGACGTTATTTTGTGCAGAGTAATACTGTATTACTTCGCCCAGTGACGATATTAGCCTCTCATTAAGTTAAAACAACTGACACTGCTTCTTATTTCAGTGTCTATTGGAGGGGCTGCAGGACTCTTTCTTGGAGCCAGCCTTATTAGTGTGGTGGAGCTGATTATGTACTTCTGTGTCAGAATAATACCAAGGAACCATCCATCAACCAAAATAAGAATGTGACAAATTAAAATCAGGACCAACACAATTTATTACCACCCAAACATAGTCCTAACAGCTGTAACTTCTGAAACCCAGACGTATGTTTTGTGTGTGGTTTTAAGGAATGTACAAATTGAATAAGTAACTTAATAAAGAAGGTGTCTTAAATTCACTGCCAAACTGTTCCTTTTGTTTTGGCTGTATGGCGGTACGTTGATAGAATAAATTAATAGAATTATTTACCACTATGTTCACAACAGACTGCCACAGTTTCCTTTTCCCAAAGCCAGGCTAATTCACCCAAAGTCTCAATATCATATTTCTTTACAATTCATTTTAATATTATCCTTCCAACTGTACAAAAGTCTGCAAAGTGGTCTCTTAAATTTCCCTTTCCAAACCAAACTGCTGTTGCATTAATATCTCTCCCATGCATGCTATATGTGTCATCCGTCATCTTCCTTCATTTGATCATCCCCATAACATCTCCCGCAAGCTACAAATTTAGGAGTTCCTCCTGATGCAATTTTTTCCACCCTCCTATCATTTCCTCTTCCTTAGGTACAAATATTTTCTGCAGGCTGTTCTCCAATACGCCATGAATACATGTGGCGAACGTATATATTCTTAATCTCAGCACTAAATAAACAATAAGTCACTGTCACGCCTCAACAATCTATCCCCTGGTAACCACCGGATAGGACGCTGGAGAGCACCCACGGTTGCAAATGTACCAAGGAAGTGCTATGCAGGACGTCACCTGGACCATATATTCGCCGCCCATGTGCTTCCGGGGCGGCCGCCCTGCCCCAGTCGATGTCCCTCATGATGTCAATGGACATTACTAATTTGTCGACGTTAGGTATAGTAACTAAAAAGAACGACGCCTGCGTGCAGACAGACGCACGAAGCGTATGCAGCACGCGCTTGTAGGTACAGAAACAACCAAACCTGTCTAATCCAACCCCCTTACGTGACAAGAGTTTTGTGAATTTGTGGCCGTTGCGGTAAAATAATTCACACGTACCACGCCCACGTTTCAACCAATGGAAAAGTTGGCTACTAGGGTTGCCATGTCTACTAGAGAGAAGGAGAAAGAGAGGTTGTGACAGAGCCTAACCTGACGTCACATACATTCTGTTGGTCCAGCAGCATCCACCAGCCGTAACGCGTGACACCACTGCCATTAGCGGAAAACGAGAGATATCTAGCGAGTGGAACCACGGATTACTAGTGTTTAGTGGTCAGTTCCCGTGCGCAGATGTTGGCCATACTGTGGACACCTGATGTTAGCTAGCAGACCTTCGTGTGCATTCCATTCAAACGACCAACAGATGATAATGTACGTTAGTTATCCGTGGCAGTAATCAGAGGTACTAGTGGTAACTTTAACCTCGAAAAGTAATACCACCATATCCCATTTGTCGTTCCAAAAGCGTATGAATATGGTTACCATTGTTCAACGTTATTTTGTAAACTGCTGGACGGTTTCATAGAAGTTGTTTTCATGGTTTGCTTATGTGCGGTACACTTCGCCGTGATGCACGTTTCGACGTTGCGTTACAACTGCAAATTGTACAACAACTAAATCATCGCGAGTGTATTGCAAAATATTACGAAATTACTGCAATCCATGTATATTGGCAAAACTGCATCGTGATCTTATTGTGGTCACAGATCCTCGCGTGATCGCTAACTTCACGCCATTTGCTATATGGCATTTAATAAAGCAAAGATTGTTGTGTGCTATCTTTGCAGGTGACTCAGAGTGATTTGTTGCATGGCGGCGTGCGGTAGTATGTGTGAATAGTATGTCCTAATTAGGTCATTGCATATGTTTTATAGCCTGATGTAACTTTCACGTGTGGTTAATCATTTTACTTGTGTACCAGCCACAGAGCTGGTAAGAATAATAATCTTTCTAGGACAGAAACATTTGTCAGGGTAGACATGAATGAGTTGGGAATAAAGTCGCAACGGTCACCTAAAACAACACAAATTACTGATGATTATGAAATATCGAATACAGTTTTAGGATTGGGAATCAGTGGAAAAGTCGTGCAGTGTTATTCCAAGAAGACAAGAGAAAAACGTGCCCTAAAGGTACGGCAGTGTAGATATTAACCTCACTTCACTTCTACAATTGTTGGATGTTTGAAATTTTCATATTCCGCTTATACTAATTCACTCACTATAAATTGGATTTTTTGTAATACATTTTTTAGCGAGTTTATTAGGCGTTGTCACCTTATTCCCGTATATAGACCCAGTTTCGTATCGTGACAGTAATCCTTTTGGCAGAGCTTTGAAGTGACCCTGTATAGAGTATGGAGAAACAGAAAAGGCTTGTGTATCAAGAATCTGTGAGAAACACCTGACCCTTTGTCATGCTTTTCTCACTAATTCTTCGAGACAGTACTGTTACAGCAATAGAGGTCATGTTTGTGGATAGAATTTTTAACGTAATAGAATTATGTAACTTCATTGACCATTCGGTGTGCTTGTGCATATGATGTAATGAAAACCTTAACGCACATGGATTGCTGACATTCCACAGGTAGTAACATAACTGAAGTAATTCTTACCACTTTTGATGGAGTTTCTGTCATAAATATGAGAACTGACTGCTTAACCTTGGTAGATGTTTGTGTGTTTGCAAATGTGACTTGAAATTCTGTATTTAAATTAATCCTCAAAACCTGTCTGTTGTGTATGGTGGCAGCTGTGACTTGAGTTTCTGTCATTAATATGTTTGTTGTTGGTGATATGAACCCTCAAATTCCAACCATGTAGGACCACATTTTGTGGTTACATATTGATGTTGCCTACTGATTGAATTGAAAGGGGCCCTGTTAAGGTACTCTCTTAAATTTTCATTGAGAACTAAAGGCCCAACTCTCTAGCATATTTGCTAAAATTGTAATAATGTGAGTGTAATGTTTCCAGTTTAGTTCTATACACTGCATGAATGTCATTTATTTTAGGGGCCATACAGGACATATAAGCTGTTATGACATGTGACAGTCTTACAGTGAAAGCCTGTATTATCACTTGCACTGATTGGTTGTCCACTGATATCATGTAGTATAATCAAAGTATCTTTTCAGTAGGATATAATGCAGTCTGACAGCAGTTACTTGTCATACAGTATGCTACCCATATTGTTCCAGACCATGTATTGTATGTGTCATCTTCCAACACTTCACACCTTTCCTGGAACCTGTGATACCATACAAACACCAACAGGAAATCACTTTTTTATACACTGTTCAAAGTAACTGCACCATTTATCATGCCAGTTTTCCCATTTACTGGCAGTATACAAGGGTGTATCAAAAAGTTTCGAGACTAGGTCCATAGACCGCCAACCAATGGCAGTACCTGAATGAGTGCGCTATGCTTGGGAGCAGGGAACGTCACCACTCAGCATGCCGAGTGGCGTCACTGTGTGAACATTGGGAGTTGCACAACACGAGTGTTTGTCACCACGTGTGTCTTCACATTTGCGATTTCAGCATGGATGTGAAACTGGAGCAGAGAGCAGACACCAAATTCTGCGTAAAACTCTGCAAATCTGGAGCGGAGACTTTTGAAATGATACGACCTGCGTATAGAAACGAGGCCATGAGTCGTGCGAGGTGTTTCGAGTGGCACGCGCGCTTCAAGAGAGGCGGAACATCACTCGAAGACAAGAGGTCAGGGCGACCTTCCACAAGCTCAACACCTAAAAATACGGAAACAATTCAACAGCCTGTGCATGAGGATCGTCGGAGAACCATTAAGGACATTGCCACAATCAATGTGTCATACAGAACAGTGCAGACAATTCTCACGTGTGATTTGAACATGCACCGCATTGCTGCAAAGTTTGTACCCAGGCTTCTGACCCCCGAACAGAAAGAGCACCGTGTTGCAATTTGTCAAGAGCTTCGTCAGCGTGCCGTGGATGACCCATCCTACATGTCGAGGGTCATCACTGGGGATGAGAGTTGGGTCTATGGGTATGATCCCAAGACTAAACAACAGTCTTCGCAGTGGAAGAGCCCAGGATCCCCAAGACCGAAGAAGGCGAGGCAGAGCCGCAGCGCGACCAACAGCATGCTCATTGTGTTTTTCGACATTCGAGGGATTGTGCACCATGAATTTGTCCCCAAAGGCCAGACCGTGAACGCCGAGTTCTATTGCAATGTTCTTCGCCGTCTGAGGGAGGACATTCGGCGAAAATGACCTGAACTGTGGTGTGCGGGCAATTGGCTGCTCCATGATGACAATGCACCCTCTCACCGAGCTCTCGTAACACGTGAGTTTCTCGCCCACAAAGGCATTATCACACTTCCGCGTCTGCCTTGTTTACCAGATTTGGCCCCTAGCGACTTCTTCCTCTTCCCGAAGATGAAGCTGCAGCTAAAGGGTCGCCGCTTTGACAGAATGGAAGAGATCCAGCGGGAATCGCAGAATGTTCTTGGTATGCTTCAAGAACAGGACTTCCAGCATGCATTCCAGCAGTGGCAATGGCACTGGGATCGATGTGTCGCTGCACAAGGGGACTATTTTGAAGGGGATGCTGCCCAAACTTAAATCAAGTAAATACATTCTAGTCTATAGATCCAGTCTTGGAACTTTTTGATACACCCTCGTATTGTATTAGCTTACTGTGCAGTGCAATCCATGTCCCAGCTTTAAAACTGCTCTTTGTGATATATTATGCTGTAACTTTTTTCCATAAAAAAAAAAATATATATATATATAAATTTTTTAGAAACTTAGTTAGGAAAGCAATTATAAATGGGGTGAAATGAAAGGAATAGAAGTGTGGCAAAAATCGTCTAAAAGTGCAGTAAAGTGAAAGGAGGTGAAGTATAGTGATATGAGGTGAAATGAAGCAGTAAGAAATTTAAATGGGATTAAGCCAAATGAGAGGGTAGTGAAGTGGAGTGAGGTGTAGTGGAGTGGAATGAAGGTCTTAGTAACACGGTGTCTACCGTTATTATAAGATATTTAGATCATATGCAGTTTGCTGCTTGTAAGGCTGTTTCGTTTATCACATTCTTTCATATTCTTTTGGTTCCATTTTTTATCATTATATATATAGAGTTGTATGTTTTGTATGCTTCTCTTTAATTTTAATATTGTAAATTGTGTATTTTTATTGTTATGTTTATGTATTCTAATTGTTATGTGTGTTCTGTTCTGGGTATTCTGTTTCATAGTGTTGTTCTGTGTTTGTTTGTGTGTAAATGTGTACTGTATTACTGCCACCAGGTGTCAACTCAATTGCAGATAACAAATATATCATATATATATTTATATATAAATATATATTTTTGTTGTAGGTTCTTCATGACTGCACAAAAGCTCGGCGTGAGGTAGATCTCCATTGGCGGGCAAGTGGTTGTAGACATATTGTTAATATTATTGATGTGTATGAGAACACATATAGTGGAAACAAGTGCCTCCTGGTTGTTATGGAATGGTGAGTGAAACTAACATTTTGGGTGACAGGTAGCTGATTTTCTGACTTGTCTAGGGCTCTTGAACATTTAAAGGGAAAGCACTTTTCACAAAAGGAAACTGTCAACTCCCAAACTTAATCCACACATGTCCGTGATATCATGACTAGAATGTGGGGGAACATCCATGGAACACGTATTACTATACGTTTATTGTGATTACGCAATCACGTATAACTGTTATTGAAGTGCAAATTGTTTTACTTGTAAACAGATTATGTTTTGTTGTTGGGGGATTCTGATAAATTTACTAAATAATAAAGACAGTTTTAGTCAACACAACTGCCTTTTATTTATAATATTCATATTTGTCTTTATACAGTGTTACAAGTTTTGGCCCCCGCTGGTCATTGTCAGGCATGAATAAGCAAATAAAAAGGAAGGCAAGCAAATATTTGGAGAGTTACAGCAGAGTGATATGAAAGTTAACCCTTAAGCGACTAATGTCATATATATATGGAGCACCCATTCTTGATGTTTCTAGATCACACACAACGACGCAGCACAGTCGGTAGGACTCCTCTGGACGAGTGATCAGCTCGTCGCAG
>Ga0268261_10003848_pt1 | contig 11115 bp, 12 predicted proteins | sample TergutNc150P1_FD_190353 | JGI IMG/M metagenome (GOLD analysis project Ga0268261, IMG submission 190353) | Nasutitermes corniger P1 segment gut microbial community from laboratory colony in Florida, USA - Nc150 P1 (SPAdes) (version 2) | ecosystem: Host-associated > Arthropoda: Insects >...
TGGGGGGGGGGGGGAGTCTGTTTACAGGGAATTTTAAGAGATAGTTGGAGGGCTCTGGAAAGGGAGCATCTCTCTCTGCAGAAGCTCTGTTAGGGGAACCTAGAGGGGGCGCTCCTTTTCTGAGGATCTGGAAGGATATGGGGAGGAGGGCTCAGGGGACATCACTCTCTGTGGAGGCCCCGCTGGGGAATTTGGCAGGGGGCTCATCCAAAGGGGACTTGAGAAGGCTCTGGAGATGGGCACCTTTCTCCACAGGCCCTGTTAATAATCTGAGGGGGGTCTGTTCACCAGGAACTCTGAGATAGTTGAAGAACGGCTCTGGTAATGGAGCATCTCTCTCTATGGGCGTTCTGTGAAGGGAACCTAGAGGGCTGCTCCTTTAATGGGGACCCTAAAGGTTATGAGGAAGAAGGCTCTGGTGACAGGCTCTTTCTATAGGGGCCCCACTGGGGAACCTGGAAGGGGGCTCAATTACCAGGGACTTTGAGTGATGGATGAGACACATCTCTCACCATAGGGGCCCCTTTACAGCTGAGGGGAACCTGGAATATGGAAGGGGACTCATATACCAGGGACTTTTAAAAGTGAATGGAGGGCTCTAGGAACGGGGCATCTCTCTCCTGAGGGACTCATGAAGGGGACCTGAATGGAGGGCTCTTTTACTGGGGACCCCAAAAGATACGTTAAGTAAGGCTCTGAAAATGGGTGTCTGCTTCCACAGGGCCCCGCTTTTGGGAACATGGAGGGGTGCTCTTTTCTTAGGGCCTTTGAGAAAAGAAAAGAAAAAATTCTTATTTAGAGGAATTTTTATGAGGGTTTCGAGAGAGATGCAAAAATGCCCTGTAAATGGGTATCTCTCTCCATAGGGGCCCTGTTGGGGAACCTGGAGGGGGTTCATTTGCTGGGACTTTTTAAGAGAAAAGAAAAAATACATCTGGGTTCATTTCTTGGACCCAGAGGACATTAAGATTTTAAGTCTGGGGGCCATCTGGAACTTCAGTAAAGGAACATGGCTCTCCTGAGCCAATATCAGATTATGGGGCACAAAGGGCCCGTCTATAAGGCCTAGGTGCATCGGGACCATGAGGGTTCAAACCCAATGTCAATCAAGCAATCAATCAATCAACACAAGACAAAACTTTTCATTTTATTACCACAGATAACATTCCAAGCAGTTTTCACTTTCCCTGGTCCATTTTACGCTCACCTATTCTAATATATACTCCCATATTAATTAATTCAAACATGGGCATATTCTCCTGAAAAACAAAACCTGTTTCAATTTTACAACATATTCTGGAAACAAACTGATAATGTAATAGTTTCTAGTATATAATTCTGTTTTAACTTCCGCCAGAAGAGAACTCTGGAATAAAGAATACAAAATTATCTTTCCTTTATAAACACTTCTTTCTGAATACTAACTCTTTTCTGACCTCACTGCCTTCAACACCCATCATCTCTCTTCTACATCTGACACCATTTATCTCAGGATCTGATCTTACCTGTCTCCAGTAGCTAACAGAAGCAGATATCTTGAAGGTGCATGGTTAAAAGGAAAGACAGATGCTGCATATCTCACAGCAACAAATCTGGCCATGGGTTCATTTGATTCCACCTGATTTGCAAGTAAAGCCTGCATCATGATCTGACGTTGACCACCTACAGCAGTGCCACTGCCATCAGAAGGTGCCTCAGCATCAGAACACTGCTTTATTTCATCATCCAAACCAACACGGAAAGCTTCCACCATGTTAAGCAAAGCTTCTCGGACAGCCAATCGAGTATCCTGCTCTTCCTATTAAAATAAAAATTTAAAAATTTGTAGGGTTTGAGGTTTTTTTCAGTGGTGTGTATTCAGATTATGACCTTCTGGATTGTGACACCATGCAGCATTACTGATGGATACCAGTGTGTCATAGAACATGGAATCAGCATGTTCCTTTGAAATGCTGATATCAAGTGTACCACTACATTTCATCGCAACCCAAAATACCATTATCTGAAACAGTCATTTTACTTTTAGTAACCACCTCAAATATACAGACACCAGGTTAAATGTGCTGAATGTCACAAAATGCAGAACTTGCATTGCATGTCTACATTAATTTAACATTTACCCTGTGCAAATACTTTTACCCCACATGATCCTACCAGAAACCACTCCAAAAAGTGGTGCTAGCTAGTCAAGCATGCTTTGTAAAATCTGTCAAGTGTAGGACTTCAATGGAAAATGTAAAATGCTAAAATGAGTCCAGTGTCAGGCAGCAACCATGAACTGTACAAAGCTGGGATTACTTCAGGTTAGGATTGCAATGGGAAATTTAAATAGCTAAAATAAGCCTGGGTTAAGATAACAGAGTGTTAGTGTGTGTTCTCTTTCCTGCTTGCCCATCATCTCACAATTAATTGCATATTACAAATTGCAATCAGTAGACATCGAACTGATGCCATAAAACCAACATGGTGTGTTAAAAGAGAAATGTAGGATTATGTAGGACCGTAACACAAATTGTTAATTTTGAAATTATGTTATTACCATCACAACATTCAATTTTCATAAAAGCGTGACAAAATTTTATCACAGGCTACTGGTCCACAGTCAACTGCTTTTGAAACATTTGTGTGTAAAATTCTGTGTCCAAACGCATGGGTTCCATATGTCCTGCCACATTACTGCACCTCATACCTGCAACAAAGCTTCAAAGAACGTCTGTAGCAATGCGAGGTCCTTGTTCACTAAGTGGGGAACCCTACTGCCCAACTTTCCAGTAGCACTGTAGGCTAGCACCTTCAATGAATTATCATCCTCGGCTATCAGCTTTAGCAGACCTGACAGCAGCACCCCAGCTACTGGTGTGAGATGCTGAATATTAGAGCTGTAATTTAAAATTCTGTTAGCAGAAGCTCTACTTTCCCTCAGAACCTGACATTCATATACATATGTAGAACTATTATCAACTGCATGGTTTTGTTACAAAGAAAAGAAATTACATAAATTTGAACGTTTCTGTCCTGCTATCCAATTACATTCTTCAAAAGGTACAGTCAAGACAGAAGTGAAGTTCTATCTGCATCAACAGTATGCCATGCATTAAAATAAATAGTCAATCGGAAAAGAAATAAACAAATGCAAATAAAGGCACAGATTTTAAACACACCATAAGGATGTGCAATTTTCAGTTTCCAGGTTAACAAGTCACAACTTTTTCTTATTATACACATTTCAGATCATGACTTTCAACCAAATATGGATGAATTTTAAAGACAAAAACTAAACTAAAGCATAACATTGAACAAAAACAAATTTCCTTAAAGATATTACCAAGAAAGCATCAACTAACCTTAAAATTATAAGCATTGAAAACTGCAGAGCCATATTCTTCAATCTAGGATTTGTGTTGGTTCCATACAATGAATCAAAAAATACCTGGAAATAAACAGAAGCCTGATTAGAATTTGTTCACACATTTCCTTACCTTGCATTTCACTCCACACACTGCTGTTACATTTAAATTTTATAAACACTGTATTAAATTAATTGGTAATGTATAAACACTACATACACCCGTTTTATACTGAGAAATAAGCGAATCTCTCAAGGAACAAATCTAATGACTTGAATTAGTTTCAAACTTTGAGTAATGAACATTGGAACAACCTTTGAAAAATGCTTTACCTGACATTATTTTAATACATAAAATTACAAACCTCTCTAACAGTATCCAAACATAATCAATGTGGTCCCAGAGGACATGATATACAGTTCAAGTCATATTTACTGATACCTTTTCACCAACATTACATATGTACCAATGTCACCAGAGTATATATAGTCTTCTACTAGCAATAATTTACAGACACACTACCAGAAAGCTGAAGAACATATGAGATTATAACCTTTGACTTTAAAAATACAATCTTCTCACAACAATAAAGAAAAGAACCGTAAACCTCTCCATGTTCCAGAACATATATTTGCTGTCCACTCCTCTTAAATTATACAGTGATACCTTGGCTAACAAAAATAATTTGTTCCGGAATCACTTTCATTAGCCGAAATCTTCGTTAGCCGAAGCAGCTTATGTTATCAGGCGTCTCACTTCTCGCTGTCTCGAACGTAACAACCCAGTCGGGTTGGTGGGTCTCCCCTATGTAATGCGGTCAGCTCATTTCTTTGTCACACACATACAGACGGAAAAGATAAGCTCCTGGAATGGCCCGACCATTCATGTTTGCTGCTTTGTTAGCGCACGCATCCACTAAAACATTCGTTAGCCGAATCCATATTCATTAGCAGAGTCCGAAAAACAGCGAAAAAATCTTCGTTAGCCAAAAAATTCGTTAGCAGGGTCACTCGTTAGCCGAGGTATCACTGTACTTCCCATTGGAAGATGATTTAAATTGCAAAATAGCCCAAGCCAAATAAATCTGCTATAATGTTTGTCACAGAAGGTTGGACCAAGTCCATGCATGAAGCTACTAAGAGATCATAACCCACTGCTTATTACTCAGGGGTAGAACAATATCATAATCCCACATTAAAAAAAGCACAACTGGCTCAAAATTTCTGGTCAAAGGTCAAACTCATGAAAGTGACACTGAATTCCTACTGAAATACGTGTCTCAGATTCACTCCAGATGTTCATAATCGACATATACTGGTTTAGTTTGCGTACCTTTCTGATGCATTTTAACAGTTAGGTAGCACATGTTGCTGAAAAAATGTCAGGGTAAGTAAAATTTTACTGACATTTCTTGTTTTATGAAAGTTGTTTATATTATGGAGCAGTTTTTCAAGGACATGATAAAGTAAAATTTGGAGAACCACTATGGTACACATGAGAAAGAAATATGAATATAAATTCAAATTTATTTTTTGAAAATGATTTACTATTTTCAAAACTGTATCTTGTCAATTACTCAACAAATGTTGTTTGTAACAAAGCAAGAACTGAGCATCAGTTGGGCAATAACAGTGACTGCAACTGGCAAATATCAACTGTTGGTAATTTATGAAGGGTCATCAACATCTTTGCCCAAAGATGTATCCACTTCTGTTTCATCAGCCAAACTTTCTGCTGTAGAAGCCTGAGGCTCAATGGTCTTAGAAAACAAAAGCTCTTTCAAGTGTGTGTTGTTTGGCCACATCCCAGATGTCTTGAATAATTGACATGTGATTTTTCTGCACCACACTGACAAAGAATCTCAAGATTTGTAACACACAGATTCTCTTACTTGAATACAGGCTGGGAAAACCAGTGCTGGTCCTCTTGACCTGCAGAGGTATGGCAGGATCTTGAGGCGTATTCGTGTGCTAGCTGGAGAACGACGATGTTCTGGCTTGATTGTATTCAGACGAGACTTTGTATTTAACAGCTGTGTTCCCAAAAACAATGAGTATAGAGGGGCTGTCAAGTTCATGCTACCCCAATCCAGTACCCTAAAACACATAAGTGTCACATTTCACAAACAAGAAAAACTAATACTGCCACATTTCTGAAACTCCCAGTCTCCAACATTTCTATTTCAAGTTTCATGCATTCCTGAAAATTTTGTTTTCCATTCTCCCTAAATGCCAATTTTCTGTGCATAACTCTCCTCGTAATATATGTACGTACAGTACTCTGCACATGCTGTGAAAATATCCTGTCTAATTGTAATTACAAATTGACCTGTCCTTTTATTAGTTTAGCTTTCAGGAAGTGTGACTATGCCTCAAAATCTGACTGTCACAAATGCTTTAAATTATATGTTTGCTCACATGACCATCTTGAAAACAAACAAATAAAAACAAAAATGCACTAAGATGTTTACGCTGAAGCGAAAATTATACCAATGACCCTCTCGGTTATACACTATGTCTCTGACAATCACAGTGCATCCAACTTCAAAACAGATCAGACGTCACAACACCAAATACATTTTAATTTTACTGTCCTATAAAATTTAATTTTTCCACCATCATTTTATGAGATAACAATGTTACACAATCCACAGTTAACATATTACAAATCCATAAGCTAATATGTGGTACACAAAATGCTGAACCATTCATATTTTGTTTACTTTTGGTATTTTTTAGAAAAATACTACATTCTACACATGTAAGAGAATTGTTTCTAGTGCACAGTATATGTAAAATGACCACCATTCTGCTTCAAGACATCTTCAAAATGCAACCACCTTGCAACATAAATGTTCAAAAAGTGTGTGACAAAGTTGCATTACTAAGACCATATGTTGCTTTAATGAATTTCATTTCCTAATGAACAGTCCCCCTTCAAGAAGCCCCACAAGAAACAGTCACACAAATTAATATCAGGTTTTCAGGTGGCTAGATGTATGCGCATTCATGGCACTGGAAAATGATGAAACAATGCTCTGTCACCAAAGGTTCCATAAGGGAATCAAGGACCACAGTAGCTGTGTATGATATGTCTCTGCCCTGCATAAACCACTGTGTATGCACCCACATTCTAGCAGCCAGAAGTTACAGCATGAAGTTACTGCACAGCATGGCCAAAAAATAGTCAGAGTTAAGTGTTATCAAAACAAACTGTTTCAATTATGACATGGCTTGATAGGGCAACCAAAACACAAACTTTTTCACCATAACTACCCCTCTCTGCAAATCTGACATGAATGCTCTGTGGCCCAGAATCAAATATTTTGCTCATTTATCATTCAATTCAAATATAAACAGATTTGTCAGAAAACCATGTATTATGGAGTACAACTTCTTCACATGTCTCTCACATGGCAAAATGCAAGCTTCGTTCCCTGTCATGTTGAGCACGTTCACACAATACCATAATATCACATTAAAACAAATGCAGATCAGAGTGTAGACCTTGCTGAACTGAGTGCAATGAAATTCCAAGTCATCGCTGGGTTTTTCTTGTCGATTTACTGGAGCTATGCTGCGTGGCCACACTCAAAGTTTCCATTTTCTATGGAGACTGAACACTAGAAACATGGTGGTGTTTTCATTCCAAAACTGAACCCTGCTTCTCGTTCTGCCTTCAGTCTGCATACAGTGTTCTTAGCGGAAAACCTGGTAATGAAATGCATACAAGAACATTCGTGCATTGAAATAACTTTTAAACTCTTCATAAAGCACCCGGAATTTTGCTCTCTGTTCAAGGGGCAGACTTCTGTCTACCATCTTTACAAACTACCTTCATCCCCACATCACCAACACAATGCTATTGTACTGCATACTTTCCACAAACCACTGCACTTCACCTGCCAAGTTTAAAATTTCTTGCCAGGAAAATATAATAATATAATAATATAAGAGTATAGTATAACAGCATAACACAAAATAAAAGGTTCAACATTCCATGTGCCACACCAAACACATTAATTCTCTTACTAACCCCACAGTCTTCTTCAACTGCATATCTGCAGCATTAGCAACACTGAATCTTGTATCAGCAGCGGCCACTATCAAGTGAATAAGAATGTCAGAGTCCGTCATGACCCCACTTGCTAGGAATTTCACAATACCCAGCTTAGTCTGAAAAGGAAGTGTACATTCATTCATGAAATAGATCTTTTCCTTCCTTCAAAAATGAAGAGTTTCACCGACAATGTGCCCATATAAAGGACAACAAATAGAACACAACCCCCAGAAAATATATAAAATATGAATGCAAATTGCACTTCCACCCATGTTTTTGGGAAGAATATCTTCCTGCTCTGCTAAAGTGCTCTTTTTCTCTTTGCTACCAGCCATTTACACTGCTGATGCAGCTAAAAGTGACTGGATGACTAATTTTTCAGCCTACAGTAAAACCATACCAAGTATGATCTGGAACCTCAGCTCACTTTAGCATTACTGTCACATTCTTGCTGGAGAAGGATAGATGAGAGATTTCTAGCTGCAAAGAGGAGCACAGCATTCTTATCACTACCACAGGGTTTAAATTAACTGGTTCCCTGTATTTGCATACCTCCCTGCATATCCTTCCTTTCCAACAACTTACACAGGCATGCAGAACTCATCTAAAGCAAATGTAACATATAAGAATTTCTGCCACTTAACCCATGTAATACAGAGAATTTGCATCCAGGTTTATAATACAAAAGTTTGACCATATACAGAATGATAATCATAGAAGAGTGGAAAGATAATGTACTTACTAGCAGCAAGGACTTGTCTACTAGTCACACATAACTAAAATATCTTTCAATTTGTTGGTTTAAATGGCCTTCATGCACATACAAACAGGAAATAATACTTCAATATGAACTTACTGAACAAAAAGCTGTGTCTACCAGTTATTCATCAGACCTATAACAAACCTGCTCCAGTTCTTCCGATGTCAGTGGATTTCCAGCAGTGACTCTCTTGAAGCTATATTCACTCATGCCCAGAGGAACAGGAAATGAATTTGCTGAACTGCTACTTGTACCTTCTTGCTGACTGCCCTGTGCTCGCTCATGGTGCTGTGCCTGCTGTGTGGTTGCACTTGTAACACAAAACAAATCATACTCCATATAGCAGCACCCCTCATTAGTACCATGTTTACTGGCAAACTGCTGGTATCTTATGTTGCTATACCTATTACGGTGGTTTCAGTCAAATGGCTGGAAGTTATATACAAGTGAATCAGCAATTGCCAAATCATCATTAAAAATATGGGTACACTATACTTTATATACTTAGCAGTGAAATTTACTTACCCATAAGGGAGAAGTAGCATGTCCAGCATAAAGTCTGCAAGGAGCTTGGAAATATATGGGCGTTCATTAAGACCAAACAGGACACTCCTCTTCTCTGGATCAGCCGGAACAGTGACATGTCCAAGTACTGGCATTAATATCAGCAAAAGGCTGCAAAAAAAGGGATGATTTTATTAGCATGACATATATCTGGAACAAAGATTTTATTATAAAAGACTTTAGTATGCCCCGTAATACTGTATGGCATGCAGTGCTGGACATTATCCCAAACAGATGAGAAAAATGATGGATGTGCTCAAAAGGAAAATGCTACAAAGAATATGCAACTCTATTAATGATACAGATCACCAGAGGTACAGGTTCAAAACAAAACTTAAGAACCTCTTGCAAGAGCCCAGACTCTCAGTGATAATTAGAATTGCTAGGCTGTGGTAGGCTGGTCATGTTGCAAGAATGAAAGATATCTGTATCCCTAGGAGATTAATGTATATGCGACCTGAAGGACTAGGGGAAGTGGGAAGAATGCATACCAGGTGGAGAGATGAAGTGGGAAAGGATGCAAGGATGTTGGGAACAAGGAGCTAGTTGGCACCAGAAATGAAATGAGAAGAGTGAAGGAAACTTCTGAAGGAGGCCAGGACTTCTATGAGTTGTACAGCCAATTAATGTAATTATTAACATAAATCAGCATTTTTAAATCTGGGACAGCTCAGTCATTTCAGTCAGTACATTATGCACTGGATGACCACAGAATCAGGATTTGATTCTCACAGAGCCAGGGAGAGGCATAAAAAGCCCTGCTCCCATAACATACAGGTTTCCCATAAGGTATCTTGATTCAGATTTTACAACCAAAACCATGTTCGTATATCTTATCTCAAATCATGCTATGGGCCCTGCCCATCCCACCTCATCCTCCATGAAAATGGAAAACCTAGTTACTTTATGTTTTTTGTACCGTGCATTGTGATGCAATTATGTAATGTTAACCAACAAAATGCACTTTTTAAATTAATGATTTAATTCAATTCTTCTTGTCTTCTACATGTTTCAAACATCCTATGTTCACCATCAGGAAGACTATATTATACATGCAGCCTTATATGATATGTTTTCCATGCATTTATGCAAGCAGTCTAGCAAGCTGGATTAAGCACATCCTCCAACCTGCTAGTGCTTGCATAAATGCATGAAAAACATACCATATAAGGCTGCATGTATAATATAGTCTTCCTGATGGTGAACGTAAGATGTCTGAAACATGTAGAAGACAAGAAGAATTTAAATTAAAACATTAATTTAAAAGGTGCATTTTGTTGGTTAACATTACATAATTAAACCTAGTAACATTTGTTGAAGAGTTCAAATTAGCAAACCCCTCATTATACAGTTTTCTCCAGCCTCTTCTTACTTCCCTTTCCTTTGTCCCAAATATTCTCCAGAGCACTGCGTTCCAGAACATTCCAAATCTGCGCACTTTTCTGTAATTGTACTGGGAACATGATGTTACTTACTTACTTACTTACTCCATCGAGCAGAGTCCTTCTTGAGAAGCTAACCAGTAAACTTTGTAGCTAGTCACGAAATTCCCCGCATTTATCGAATCCGAAAGTCCCTCACCGTACCCACAAGTGCCCGCCACCTGTCCCTATCCTGAGCCAACTCCATCCAGTCCCCACGACCCCCTCCAACTTCCTAAAGATCCATCTTAATATTATCCTCCCATCTATGTCTAGGTCTCCCCAATGGCCTCTTTCCCTCAGGCTTCCCCACCAACACCCTGTGCACACCTCTATCCTCCCCCATACGTGCCACATGTCCTGCCCATCTCATTCGTCTCGATTTTACCACCCGCACAATATTGGGTAAGGAGTCCAGATCATTCAGCTCCTCGTTATGCAGCTTTCTCCATTCCCCTGTCACCTCGTCCCTCCTAGGTCCAAATACTCTCCTCAACACCCTATTCGCAGACACCCTCAGCCTGCGTTCCTCCCTCAATGTCAGTGACCAGGTTTCACACCCATATAAAACCATGAGCAAAATTATAGTTCTATATATCTTGATCTTTAAGTTTTTGGATAGCAACCTGGAAGACAAAAGATTCTGCACCAAATGATAGGAAGCATTCCCTAACTTCACTCTGCTCTTAATTTCTTCCTGAATAGAATTTTGATCTGTTAACGTCATTCCCAGATATTTGAACTCTTCCACCCTCTCAATGGAACTATTATCAATCTTCACACTGTGACCCCACCCTGCATTCAGATCCCGAGACATAACCATGTACTTAGTTTTATTAGCATTTACTTCTAGTCCAATCTCCTTAGTAGCAACTACTAAAGCTTCCGCATTTTCCTTTACAGTATGTACGCTTCCTCCCAATATGTTAACATCATCGGCATAAGCCAGAAGCTGATGCGTACC
>Ga0268261_10003849_pt1 | contig 11114 bp, 8 predicted proteins | sample TergutNc150P1_FD_190353 | JGI IMG/M metagenome (GOLD analysis project Ga0268261, IMG submission 190353) | Nasutitermes corniger P1 segment gut microbial community from laboratory colony in Florida, USA - Nc150 P1 (SPAdes) (version 2) | ecosystem: Host-associated > Arthropoda: Insects > Digestive...
CGCGCGTGTGTGCGTGTGTGTGTGCGTGCGTGCGTGCGCGCGTGTGTGTGTGTGTGTGTGTGTGTGTGTGTGTGTAATCTATAAACTTCCAAAATTAGGCAGCCTAGGCCCAATGTGGGCTCTTGCACCACAGAAAAAAGAAGAAAATTACACACTGTAATCACTGCATAGCTACTCAAAAACTGTATGGCTCATCAGGCAGGACAGATATGTGATACAAAAGTCAAACTGGGCCATTCAGCCATTCACATTCGGACTGACAATGAACTTGACAAGCCAAGCACCTATATACATAAAGATTTCTTTTCAACATTACTCCAACAAATCAAAGGTCTAAAGTGAAGGAGGCTTATGCATTATGTGCTGTCCAACCCCAATCCAAGTAATTGAAAACATTCAAACAGTTGCACTACTTGTGTTTAAATGCCCAGCATATGGTAAATACAGTAGCAAGCCCTCATGTAAGATACCTACGTGACGTGCAGCTACATAAGGAAAAGAGACTGACATGAATTTCAGGCAGTTATAGATCCAGATAAGAACATTTTTATTCAGACAGGCAAAGTTGTTACTAGTCAAGAAACAAAGTGAATCAAAACACAGCCAAATGCTGGCTGAACCAGTGATATAGCCACAGTCTAGTCACTATACTGACTGAGCTACTTGAAACAGTATGATTAAAATAAACTAAGAACAAGAGTTAGTGTAGTTATATATGCACAACACCAATTATGCTTCTCAGGATAATTAATAAATATCCACAATATATATTAAGTTCAGTATAGTGACTTGCTACAGACTGGATGGTCCAAGAATCAAACCCCAGTGGTGGTGAGATTTTCCACACCCCTTCAGACTGGTCCTGGAGTCCATGCAGCCTCCTATACAATGGGTACGAGGTCTTTCTTGGGCATAAAGCAGCTGGGGCGTGGCATTGACCACCCACCCCCATCGAGTGCTGAGGATAAATGAAGGATAGAGCTATAGCTCTACTTCCCCTCTGGGCCTTCATGGCCTGTTTTAGGGTGAATTTTATCTTTTACCCTTACATATTAAAGTGGAATATTATGTTGACTGTTACATCTTTATTCTTACCTGTGATGGTAACAGGCCCTTCTGCTGTATCTTCACCCAGTTCATTCCTCACTAAACAACTGTACATCCCTCCATGTTCAGGCTTCACCATTTTAATGATCAGAGATTGGTTTGCATCACTCAACTCATAACTGGCATCAATTACCACAGGCTTACCATCCTGCATCAGAAATGGTGACATTCCTTTTAAGACAGCAACATGAGTGACTGTAGGTCATCTCATAACATTACATGCCAATGGACTGCTATTTGAATTCATGGAGAATTTTGTTAAAGAATGGAAAATAGATACTTGTAATGTGTTTATGTGACTTCACACAATAATTGTATTTCAGTGATAGATTTGCATTATGTAACTGAACTCAGCAAAACTCATGTAAAATTTATGAACAATTTTCAACTGTACTTGTATGTATATCCATAACATGAAGCTTCAAGAGTGGAATATTGTGAAGATACAATCACCAAGTTAGGAAATCCATAGAGCATAAAACTTATGAGGCATTCAATCTGTTACCATACCTAGATTTTAGCTTTGAGAATGATTCCAAGTCAAGGAATTCCATGTACATTTCATAAAAACTACTCTTTTATTTCATGCAATGCAGCATTATTTTTCTACAGCAAAATACAACACACAATTTCTGTCACAATGTAAAAAGCTTAGCATAAGCCTACATATTCTCTACATATTTAATTTTTGTTTGTTTGGTAGGAGCTTTTCAGGAATGCTGCTTCAAATCTGCAGAGGCTATTAAGGGTGTCACAAAAACATTACACCAGTGAGCAATGGCATAATGTGAGCACTTTAATTATGTGCCTCACAAATGGGATACTTTATTCAATAATAACCTACCTTAAACCAGAAGGTAACAGGGAATGGCATTCCCTCTGAGTTACAAAACACCGTCATATTGTGTCCAGTAATTTGTTCCAAGCTCTTGTTCACACTTAGATTGGTTTTGACTATTCTTGGAGGTTCACCTGTAAGTTAACAACAAATCATAACATAAGCTTGCTTGCAGTGAACATACCTGGGGATTAACAAAAAGTAAGGTGAAGGCAAAATTGTTTGAACACATGCCACAAAGACAAACAAGGTGAGTGGAAGTATAGCTCCACCAATTCTTAACCTCAGCACTAGATGAGAGTGAGTGGTCACCTCATGCACCTACTGCTTTACCCCCCCCCCCCCCCACAGAAGGAATCCTAGGAACCCACTGAATAGGAGGCTGGGTGGGACCCAGAGCTGGCCTGGACATTTTGGAGAAGGGAAATATCTTACCACTTCCAGGAAGCAAAACCAAGATTATCCAGCCAGAAGAATCTGCTGCCTCCATGTTCATGGTGGAATAAATGAGCCAAGCAGGAAAAACAGCACAAAATAAAAGAAAGACACTGTTGAGATCAGATCTTTGAGTATAACAGTGGCTCTGAAAAAGTCTATCTTTTTTATGGGTAAAGGGTGGTTGAAGAATGAGAGGAATGAAATTGGGAAAAAAGAGACAAAAATGTGAAAACATAAAGCTCTTCTGCAAAAATGGTACCTATCCACAACAGAATACAAAGTGTCACATGAGATAATGCATCTCGCAGTCCATGTGCTTCCATTTGTTGAAAGTGTTCTGATTAAAATGTATATTGAGAAGTTGTATTAACCACTGTACCAACTTGTATGGTCAAAATCAAATAAACAATTGTATATGCATTTTGAAATATAACTTATATTTATATAAGTATCCTTCTATTATCATAACAAAAATACCAAATTAAAGTTGTAAAAAATGATCAAATATGTATCTCTTGCACCAAGTCTGTTTTATAAAGAACAAAGTTTGATAAACTGATATGTAAACAAGTAAATTTAAATTAATTGTTAATGGTTGCTAACATTTTCATGTGTTCCATGCAATTTTAGTTTTGTTCTTTGCACAAAGCACATAAAAATGCACAATGTGGCCATCACGTATCTGGCCATGTTTCATCTCCAAAACTATAAAATCGAAACATTTATCTCGATGCATGCTGGTGGCTGGAGACACCACAAACAAATGTCTCATGATGCAGCAGGACAAACAAGGAAGAATACTGACATGTATTTTCAGGACATATGACACAAACTGGACAACATTAGTTCAGGGTTTAGTAGGCTGCTTTAATGATAGTGACAGAATTTATGTTTCATAATAGTCAGTAACACAGTACTTATGCCTGCCAATATAGCGATATTCTACATAATAAAAATGAAATTAATTATTTCCACTGTGTTAACTACTCTAAGGTATATGTATGGCAATAGTTCAATATTAATAAAACTTTCAGAACTTTAAGTTCTTACTGCGGGGTGATGGAATCTAGAAAGCACAGCTTCAACTATTAAAATATTTAATTAACCCCAGGTTCTCAAATTGATCATGTTAGTTGTAATTGTTAAGGTGAACAGTTTCAGATGGCAGTAATAAAAAACAGTGCCATGGAGGATTACTCCTGTTTCTACCTGTAAATACCATATTTTCCAGACCATAAAATGCACCATGATATTTACTCAAGAAAATGGCAGTGCACTGCAAAGTTACTACTGGTCACAGAACCCCCTGAAATCTTCACTGATATTATCACACTCATCATTACTGTTGCGATTGCCCAAACTTCCAGCTTTTTCAAACAGCACATCATTTGCAGATCTATCAATGGCATTATTGATCCTTCTACAAAGACTTCACTATTGTGTCACATTTCACAGACCATGCCTCTTCCGAAATTTTGCAACATCATGAAGGGGTCCCAGTAAAATTGGTGATGCCATGTGCAACAACCCGTCTTCTTGCTTCAAAATGACCACTCTTACAGACAGAAAAACTGTTATTTCTCTGGTCTGTTACCCATTTCTTCACATCTGCTTCTAGATCAGGCCATTTTGCTGCATGTGTACAAAATGGTGTTTATTCTTCTCTAATTTCTGTATTTCTTCCTCTTGTCATGTCCACTCATGTATAATTTTCTTTGTTTAATTTAATTATGATAATTTAATTATGATGATGATTGTGATTGCAATTGGGTTCGGGACCTCACGGTTCCGATGCACCTAGGCCTTAATTAATGGGCCCTTTGTGCCCCATATCAATTTATGGGAGCCCTGTTACTTTGCTAAAGTTCCAGATGGACCCCAAGCTTATACTCCTCTGGCTCCAAGCAAAATGAGCCCAGATACACATGTCTGAGTGAGGCCAAAGCTTCACACTCACAAAGAATGTGGGCTGAGGTTTCTTCCTCTGCTCCACACCTCCTGCACAGTGGACTGTTCAGCAGTCCTACTAGGTGAAGATGTCTCCTCAGGGTATGTCCAGTGAGATGGCCACTAACAGCGCTGGATTGAGTCCTATTTAAGGACAGAAACCTAGAATTGGCACCCAGACAAGGTCCCGAGATTAGTTTTTGAGTCTGTCTTTGGGTATCGTCAAGACCTCGCCATCATACCCAATGCTGGTTGACCAACTAACGACTAATCCTTCTTTGTGTATTCCGTCTAGAGACTCCCAGGGCCGGCTCAAGTCCAAGAAACCCCAGAAAAGAGCCGCCCCTTGCGAGCTCATCGGCGATCTCATTACCTCGTACTCCAGCATGTCCAGGGACCCAGTATAGCCCCACCGCATGCCGGGCACAGAACTCGTTCGACGCCTTTTGGCACTGTTGGACCAGTGGAGACTTTGTTCTGATGGCCTGAAGAACCTTCAAAGCCACATGACTATCACAGCAGATACGTATTTCTCTGGTCTATTCTGAAATTGAATTTTGTAGACATAGGCCAAGCTAGCATATATCTCGGCCTGAAAGACTGTAACATATCTTCCTAGAGAAAAGCCAAGCCTTCTTCTCACAGATTGCCCATAGACTCCAGCCCTGGTCCCCTACCTCATCTTGGACCCATCTGTAAACCAAAAAAGCCTCTTGACTGCAGGAGGAGCGCCAGTTCCTTGGTCCAATCTTCCCTAGTCAACATAGTAACCTTGTATTTGGGTTCAAAATTAAATGCTGGCCTCACAACTTCAACCCTGATATTAAATATGGGATCTGACTGCTGAAGCCGCATCAAGATACTGCTGTGTCCTCGATTGGAATGTAGGTAAGACCAACATCCCAGACTCCAGAGGCGATGTGTCTGACCTCTCCTCACTCTGTACCACTAGCTCCAATGGGGGGGGGGCAAATGAGTGCTTCCACAGCATTGGTGGTAGTAGTGCACATTGCTCCTGTTGTCCCTAAGCATGCTAATTTTTAGATTCTGCTTAGTTTTTTCTTGGTGCTGACTGTCTGACAACCAGGCCATCATACCAAGGACGCAAAAGTTATGGACAGCCTGATGATAGAGACGTAGAGCCAATGAACCACCCTGGGTCTCAAGCCCCATGCCACAACATAGGCCCTCCTACAGGCCCACAACAAATTTTGAGCCTTACTCACCTGAATATCCACGTGTTACCTCCAAGTTAGCCGTGAGTTCAAGATCAGTCCCAGATACTTGACCAACATAGAGCGATGTAAGGTCGTCCCATATAAGCATGGTTCAAAAAACCCTGGGAGTTTCCTTCTCCTCGTGAATGCAACAAGCCCAGTTTTGTCAGGATTGACTGACAGACTGAGCTCGTTGCACCACACTTCTATGGTAGGAAGGGCCCATTGTATGAGCCCTGATACTGTATTTGGGAATTTTCCCACCGTTAGAAGACAAATGTCACCCGCATATCCTTGAGTATAAACACCCCCCTCATTGACCCTCGATAACAGATCATTAACAACAAGGCACCATAGAAGAGGTGACGAGATACCTCCCTGTGGGCAGCCTCTAGACACCCCGACGCTCCTGGGAAGTCCACCAAGGGTCACCATGGCAAGCCGACCCTCCAGGGTAGCTCTGATCCATCGTACGATGGTGTAGTCTACTCCATGTTTAGCAAGTGCTGCACACATGGAGTCATAAGAGGTGTTATTGAACGCCTCTTCTATATCAAGAAAGATGCCTAAGGTTACCTCCTGCTGGTCAAGAGCCTTCTCAACCTGAACCACGAGTTGATGAAGAGCCGTTTTGACAGACTTTCCAGTCTGGCATGCATGTTGGTTGGGATGAAGTGGCTTGAGTGCCAGAATTTCATCCTTTAGAAATCTGTCCACCAATCTTTCCATGGTATTAAGTAAGAACGATGTGAGACCGATAGGTCTAAAGTCCCTAGGTTCACAATAAGAATTCCAACCGGGCTTAGGTATAAACACTACCTTAACATGGCACCATATGGCTGGAACATATCTAGTCGCCAGGCAGGCACGAAATATCTTGATCAGGTAAGGTATAAGGACCTCCAATCCCTCTTGCAGCACAGCCAGGAATATCCTGTCCACACCGCCCACCCCACTCTCTGATAGGTGACAATCCTCGCAGCCACCCACCAATCCAAACATTTGGCACGGCATGCAGCGGCGGGTACCACTCCCTTCCGCATGACAATGAGTTGGGGAAGTGAGTGGCAAGCAAGAGATCCAAGGTTTCCCCTTCAGATTGCGTACGCCCTCCAGAAGGAGCCACCGAAGATCCCAGCCTGATTTTAGGGTCCCTAAATAGAGCACTGTGTAACCTAGATGTCCTGGGTATGTCATTAATGGAGCTACAGAAAGTCCTCCAAGTCTCTTTGGAAGCCTTTCTTACCTTCTTTCTATATCTCAGATGAGCCTCTCTATAGAGTTCCCAACTATGCGGATTGTTGTCTGGCCGGCACTTGTTAAAGAGCCATCTCACCTCTCTTCTGAGGGATTCTAGCTCCGATGACCACCTCAGAGATTTTCTACCTTTTTTAACGGGTCTGAGAGGACAGTTATCCTCTTAGGATGAGATAAGGGCCTGCTGAACCCAATGAACTGCAAGCCTTAAATCAGCATCATCTTTCATGTTCATCTCGGGGCCCCTCTCCAGTTTTTCCCTCAGGCCCTCTTGAAAGAAGCCCCAATTGGTGCCCCTAGGGTTCCTGATCAGGGGTAATGGCACAGAGCCCCATAGAGTAAACAGAATGTGTTTATAATCCGACAGGGAGGGCTCTAAAGAAACCTCCCAGCCTGTGATGCTTTCTAGAAGTCCAAAGGACCCCAGGGTAATATCAATTACCTCTTGCCTAGAACCACTGCAAAAGGTGGACTCATTGCCCTGATTAAGAATCTCCAAATTCAAAGGACTGAGAAATTCCACCAGGGCCTAATTACACCTGAAGCATAATATGACAGCTATGGTACACGAAATTCACTACTGTATACGGCACATCTCATTAGGTGAATAATTTATTTTCAAGACCCCCTACTTATCATTGTGTGCCACTGGGAAATGATCACACTGAACAACTAGTGTTATGTAAAAATTAAGCTCTATTTCTGTCCTTGCAAAGACAAGTCAAGTGCTAACCACCATCATCCCTGCATATGCAAGAATTGCAGTTTCACTGGAAGTCATACGGGCACACATACAGACTGTAAGACACAGGATAATTTTACACTGTCCTTCTGGGGAGAAAGAGCAACTTATGGTTCAGACTCTATGATACCTCAAGAGTAGTAACACTTACGGACATCCAAATGGAAATTCTTAGTGTGAAGGAGTGTATCCGACTTGGCTACACACATGTACCGGCTGGAATCTAAATGGCTGACAGGAGACAATGTGAAGCCCACAGAAGGGTCAAATGTCACAGTCTGGTTCCGATGTGGCTGCTCTCCAATTTTTATCTAATTTTGAAAAAATATTGGAAATAGCATGTTAGAATGTACAGAATTAGCATATAATAATATTACACTTTAATTCACGATGAAGGCAGAATAAATCAAACATGTGACACAGAAAGTAACTACAATAGAGTTTCAGCTTTCACTGCAGTATAGCTGAGGTCTTCAGTTTTTTAGGGATAGTGTGCCTGATAAAAAGGTGAAGTTCACCCTGTAACAGACCACAAAGGTGCAGAGAGGTACAGCTCTAATCTTTCTTTAACTTCAGCACTACATGGGGATGCATGGTGAACACCACACACCAGCCACTTTAACCCTAGGAAAGAGACCTGATAACCATCATACAGGAGGATTGATGGACCCCATGGTCAGTCTGGACAAGTATGGAAAAGATTCACAATTATTAAAACTGATACACCTACATAATGATATTGCAACATCCCAGAAGATCGAAGACCTCAGAATGAAACTAAATTTGTGTGCTTACAAATGATAATTTGAGGTACTTTGCCCTTCCACATTAAATCAGGAAATAAAAGAACCATTAATGGTAATAAGCAGGAATATGTCAAATACTGAAAGTCTTTATGGGAATCTGAGACATTACACAACTCATAAAATGAGAAGAAAAATGTAAACTTATTGTGCCTTAATACTCACACTATTATGGAACAATACATGATTGTACACTATCAGAATGTCACTGACAGATATAAGGCGAAAAACTATATGACGACCCATTTCAAAAGTGGTTACAAAGTAACTCAATTTAGTACCAGACGGAAATAACATGAAATGTTAAGAAGGGCTTTGAAGCAATATACTGCAGTATTAAATACAAGCTACAGAATTGGCCACATTCCTGCTGAAATGCTACAGCCAATATTAATGTTGGGATAGTAAAAAAGTGCTAATTACATGTCTGTTTTCCTGAACATTTGGTAAAAAACAGGTTTATCCTCATAAGATTTGTGAAAAATACTTATGCCAATTCTTTTCATCTCTTGACGTTGTTCCACTGGGAGGCAGAACAAATAATCTGCAGTGATTCCACAAAGATGAAAAAAATTGATAGTGACAGCAAAGAGAATTGCCACACATCCAGCTTGTTAATGACTGAATTAAACCTTGTGCCTCTATGCTCTTCAAGTACTAACATAACCTAAAAAACAGATGTTTTTAATATTTCAGGTTTTACCATTTTTGTTGTTACCTCTATATTGTATTTTTCAAATACTGATACATACACTCACACTGAAACATTCAAAGAATATAGTAAAAATGCATTGAGCATTGGTATGAAGAGAAAAACAGAATTGTCAACAAGCATATTTGATGTTGGCCCATGAAAAAAGAGTGTATTCTGGGTTGGTCCTGAAAGAATTAAAATAAATTACACTCCAGTCTAATAATTCCTCTACAACTTCTCACTTTACATGGCACACTTAAATTCATAAAATAAATGTGTTTAAATCAAACAATGCTTATATTTTAACAGGATAATAAATACTTCAGGCTAACCCAAATCTTCAGTCTAATATTAATTTCTTATTAGTATTACCTCTCTCCGTGTATAATAAGATGTTCCAATATACAATTTCACATCAATATCAACATCAGTTGGCTGACATGGCAAGACAGCTTTATCACCTGCATCAGCTAGTATATAAAAACTACTAGGATGAAGAAGCAGATCCTCACCATCTAAATAAAGAAACAAAACTGTTCAGTTAATTAAGAGTTCTTCTAAAATTATTAAATAATAATTAATACATAACATTACAAATAAAAATTACAAGGAACAAAGTGTAACCCTGGTAAAATGTACATATAAAGGTACCCCAGTGTCTAATGATCCTGTAAGTAAGACTTATATATGATGATAAAGTCATAACTTTTCTGTTCTTTCCTTGTCCCTACAAGGAGAATTGATGAGTTTCAGGACTAGGTCACCTTCACGCTTGTGCAAAGTACTTCCTTGTTTCTAATGGACAGGCCTGTTTGCAGGAATGATGAGAAGAATTTCCAACACCTTTCACTGGAACTGGAGCCCAGGTACCCAGCATATAACCAGTCTCTTCATCTGATTAGCACTTGTTCTAATTAGTAAATGTAATAAAAGTGATCCTTTGTGAAAATTAGTCATTCACATTTGTCAGGCATCATAATACACAGCGTTCAATATTCTTCAAGTGCTTGTGAACATCTTAATGCCAGTAATACCATTCCTTTGCCCCTACACTGTGTGTTAATGTAGGGCAATGAAGCATAACAAGGAACACACAAACACTAATAATTTATTTTACTACACGTTTCATTTGCCATCATTTGCATATGGAAAACCACAAACACAAAATACCAATTACTGCTGCTCAGATTATCCAGTTTACAGGACATGTGACTTTCATCAATATTTTGTGCAGTACTATCCACTTTGGGAAGGGGTGGGGGGGGAGTCCAGATGTGGGGTTTGGAGGGTCTAAAAAGATACAGTCCAAAGGAGCTTTTTGGACGGTATTAGCAGAGGGGTGGTAAGGCTTGTTCCAGTAGTCATGGCATAGCTAAGAGCAGGCCTTGCATGTGCTGAAGTCTTTTTTTTTAATACTGTGTTTTATGGTCAGTATCAGTGGTGGGGTGGGGAGGCTTGTGCTGGTACTAACAATGTAGCTCAGAGGAGGCATAACATGGGTTTAAGTCTTTTGTTTATAGTGTTTTATGATCAGAGTCAGTGGTGGCATAGGGAGGCTTGTTCCAGTGGCCATGGTGTAGCAAAGAAGAGGTGCTAGAGGTGCTCAGTCCTGCTCTAATATCAGCGTCTTCCAGTCAATTCTGTTATGTTGTACTGTGCATCTGTTAAGTTACAGTAACAGTTAACACTGTGGATGCAAAGTAAAAGGGCATAAAAATATAAGGAATTTTACTGAGAGTAAACAAAAGCTTAAGTTAATTAATACATCTGAGAATGTGCAATCAGCAACTAATTTAGCCACAGTTTACTGGATGGGGATACAAACCATATCACATACTGAACAAAAACTGAAGTTAATGGAATTTGTAATGAACTGTGATATTGGTAAGCAAGAGCATGAAAAGTATGTAATAAGAACCAACAAACTGCACACTTCTTGCATTAATTATAGTTTATTGAAATTATTATTATTATTATTATTATTATTATTATTATTATTGTTGTTGTTGTTGTTGTTGTTGTTGTTGTTGTTGTTGTTGTTGTTGTTGTTGTTGTTGTTGTTGTTGTTGTT
>Ga0268261_10003850_pt1 | contig 11114 bp, 5 predicted proteins | sample TergutNc150P1_FD_190353 | JGI IMG/M metagenome (GOLD analysis project Ga0268261, IMG submission 190353) | Nasutitermes corniger P1 segment gut microbial community from laboratory colony in Florida, USA - Nc150 P1 (SPAdes) (version 2) | ecosystem: Host-associated > Arthropoda: Insects > Digestive...
TGCTGAGACTAGTACGTGATCGATTTGATTTACTTCAGTGGAACCAGGGATCTTCCAGGTGCCCATGTGGATTGTCTTGTGTGGAAATGTTGTACTCTTGATGTAAAGATTATTTCTTATTGCAAACTGAACCAGAAAAGATCCATTCTTGTTACTATGTTCATGGAGGGAATACTTGCCTGATACTTTATGTCTGCGTTCTTCTCTTCCTACTTTGGCGTTAAAGTCCCCCATAATTATTAACAACTCATATTTTGGAACTCTACTGCATATTCTTTCAAGCTTGCTGTAAAATTCTGCTTTTTCCTCCTCTCCTTTGTCTTCTGTGGGGGCATGGGCCGAAATTATTGTCAGGTTCCTAATTTTCCCTCTAATTCTGATTCTGCATAATCTATCATTAATTGGTTCACATTCCAGAATGCTTTCTTTAATTTTTCTTGAAATAATGAATCCTGTCCCATACTGCCCTGTTTGGTTCTCTGGTCCACTGTATATTACTGTAAATTTTTTCTTATTAATCTCCCCTTGGCCTTGCCATCTGATTTCTTGTAGGGCTACAAGATCTATTCCTAGTTTTAAGACTTCATCAGCTATCTCCATCATCTTCCCAGGCTGAAGCATAATCTGAACGTTCCATGTGCCAAATGTCAAGTCCGTGATTCTAGTCCTTTGTCTCAATCTGGTATTCATTATGTTCCAAGGCTTATTATAGGGTTTCGTAACAATTATTTTTTTTACAGGGTGAGGTTGTTAGCCTCATGCCCAACCCCCAACCTGGAGGACCAGGGTATCCCCTTTTGTCTGGGCCATCACCTGCCCTCTCCATGGTATCTCTACCTTGTCGAAGGCTAACGCCGGGTGAGAGGGCTTGCGTGGCCAAATGATCCTAAGAGCTATGCCAGCGGTAGCATCAGCTACTGGTAGGGCCACCCTTGCTGGACAGGTCGAAGGTGATGGCCCTCATTACTATTAAAATTATAAAATCAAGGCCTTATTCTCAATACATTTTTCACAAAGATGAAGGTTTTGACTTGCACTTGCAGAAAAATACTTCCACATTTCAGATCATATGCCACCCTTGTATAAAATTGGTTACGTCTATGTTCCTCCAGATAAAGCAGCTGAAGCATTTAGAAATACAACTGAAGTTTAAATGCACAAAATGTCATAGTCAATTATCTCATTTCATTTCTAAGGGACTCATATCCAAGTGGTTTTCCTCCCATGAACACAACACCAAAAAGAGAAGGAGAGATATAATTATAATTAACTCCTTAAATTCTAAAGTTTCACCAGGTTATGATAAAATATTGAGCAACATTCTAAAATTATGTTGAACAAAAATTGGTAAACCATTCTTCTACATCTGTAATATATCCCTTTCTATGAGTATTTTTCCTGAACATTTCAAATATGCTGCTGTGAAACCTTTGCACAAGAAAGGTGATACCTTCAATTTGGCTAACTATAGACCATTCTTCTTGTTGATGACATTTTCAAAAGTAGTTGAGGCAACAATATATGACATAATTAATCACCATCTACAAGTTAATAATATACTGCTAGCTGAACAATATGGATTGAGGAGAGGGCTATCAACTGAAAATTCAGCTTATACACTCATAGATAGTACAGTTAAAGCTTGGAATAGCAAATTAAATGTTGGTGGAATCTTCTGTGATCTGGCCAAGGCCTTTGACTATGTAAGTCATGAGATTCTAATAATGACATTGCAGTATTATGGTCTTCAAGAAGAAAACATTAATTGGTTTAAATTTTACTTATTTAATAGAAGACAGCATGAAATTAAACATTAATAGTATTCAAGATCGATTTTCTACCTTGGAAACCATAAAACAGGGAGACCCTCAGGGATCTGTCTGGGTCCATTACTTTATATTACATATATAAATGATTTACCAAAGGGTATGAATCATATTTGTAATGTTATATTCTTTATTGATCATACAAGTGTCTTAGTAACTGATGACAAATATGATAATTTCAAACAGAAAGCAAAGCTTGTTGTATCTTATTTAATAAAATGGTTTCAAGCTAACTAATTAGTTTTAAATACTGATAAAGCAGTTATTGTCAAATTTATACCTATGAATTCATTGCATGCCCCAGTGGCTATCAAATATGCAAATAAATTAATAGAAGAAACAATAAGGACAAAATTGTTGGGTATGTATATTGATAATCAAGCGAACTGGAACAAACATATAGATAAATTTCGTCCAAAACTGAGGACTGCAAGTTTTGCTGTTAAGATGTTGTTCCACATAATCTGTATTGATGTTCTGAGGATGGTGACTTTGCATATTTCCATTCTGTATAAAATATGGAATAATATTCTGGGGAAATTCAACCAATATATGTCATGTGTTTACATTACAAACAAGAAAAATTAGAATTATATCTGGTGTAGGATCTAAAAGCTCATGTAGAAATCCATTAAAGAAACTAGACGTTTTACCAGTATCATGTCAGTATATGTTATTTTTGATGATGTTTGTAGGGGATAATCAGAAAAAAATGAGACCAACTTATCTGTACATGGATTGGATACCAGGAACAAGAATCAGTTGTAGTTGTCTATTTCTAGTCTTTGTGTTTACAGAAAGGTGTTTCCTACTCTGCTATGAAGATCTTTAATAGTATACCAAACAATATCAAGAATCATAGGAAAGACAAGGTGCATTTTAATATTGTACTATGTAAATATCTTACTCTCATTAATTTTGTTCACTTACAGAATTATTTGAGCATCATACAAAAAATACATATAATTTATATTTAAAATTTTTAACTTGTATTAAATTTATAACTTGTTTTGTGTTGTTTGTTTAATTTCTCATGATGAATAAGAATATATTTTATAACTAATATTTTAACTTCTAATATTTTCATAATCTCTTATTTATGTTTTACACTTTTTTTGGCATTGTATTTATACTATGTCTGTGTTGTGTATTTGTACTATTCTTGTGTTGTGTTGTATGTTGTACTTCTGAGACTTGTTTCATATCCAGCTGTCATTCAACAGGTCTTTTGGATTTACAAAACGAATATTCCAAGTTAAAATGGCTATTTTGACATCCGCGGCGTGAACACGTAAAGCCCAAAACAACATGCACACTAAATTATGACCGCGAATTAGGAAATCATTACAAATTATTTGCCGTACCGCTCACTTGCAGTCGTTATGTCCTGCTTCGAACATATAAACGTGATGACTCAGCCCATTGTTCAGCAGTATTCTATACTAATTCTCTGTCCTTTTTCAAAATGTGGTATGTAATTAAAATATTTCCGTTTCAAGTAGGAACTGAATATTTGACGGGGCTACGTAACTAATGAACATAAACATTATTATCCATTAAAACAATATTTTTCTTTCTTTAGTGCAAACACTCCCAATTATAGCCTTTCCGTATCGCGTGAAGACAAAATAAATCTCATATTGCATTGTAAATTGGCACTGGCGTTAATTTAAATAATATGTTAAGGTACAGAATTATTTACAATTTGTACCGATGTACTGCTGCCTATTTTTCATACCAGTGTCACACTGTATTCAAGTTCTTTCATTGAATCGTTGCATCCACGTGCTGAATAGATCGTCTTTCTTGCTAAGCTCGCCGGCAGTCGCGTCTGCGCAGTGTAATGACTGCTTCGGTCCCGTCTGCGGTTGTGACCACTTTGTCATGTTGGCGTTGGCAGTGACGTTGGGCTTTGTTTATGCATGCATGTGCAAGACGTAGAATTTTAAGTATACCACTGATAATTGGCTATTATTTTCAACCCATAGGTAAGCCTACTATAATGTCTAACAAACTTTGTTTCAAATAGTACTTGCGGCACCCTGAAATTCATTAACCAATGGAAAGTCAAGGTCAAAGTCATGCGCGGCTTTGTGCATACATTTTCGCGGGTTTTCATGAAGCGCCAAGATGGTGAGGAAGGAGTCTTTGAAACAGCAGTTTTCGGACCTTGGTGTTAATAACATACCTGAGGAAGTGATAAACAAATGTAAGTTTGGTGTTATAATGCAATTTAATTGTCCGTAAAGGCATGTGAGAGAGTTTTTCCAAAGGTTCAGCACTCTTTTTAAACACCGTTAAGAGTTCTGCAGCGTTCTGGTAATTGCCAAGTATAAAATCATTTCTATAGCGGCCACATTTTTTTTTTGTCATGTAACTGAGACGCATGTGTGTTCGTATGTACGTACGCCCAGTAATGCATTACATGCACACGTTTTGATTGATTAGAAGAATGTAATAATTGACGTTACCAGAGTCGGTTGTGGGCTATGACGCCGTGTAGTTTCGCAGCACGTGCGAGAAGGCCAAAGCTTATGGCTTTAAAACTTTTACTTGAAAAATACGAACTTTGAGAGAAAGCTTTTGTTTTGAATGTACGCGGATTATTTTATGGACATTTAAGAGAGATTTTTACCACTTTCCAGTGTGACTTAACAATGTTCAAGTAAAAATACTTATCTTAGTTACTGTCTTGAGTGTGCACCATAATTAAGTTTGCTTGGAAAAATGCTGAACTCGAGTTTGGAAGTTTAATCACGGTTTTGGATATTCTTAACCATGTATATAGATTTGTGCTGAAGTGATGTAGGAGCTGGACTGTCTTAGTCTAATTGGCAGTGTTAGGAGCTGGATGAACAAGGAGTCGGTGTTTCATTCCCACAGGGATGGGAGATTCTTCTCTTTTCCAAAGCATCCAGATTAGGTATGAGGGCCACCAAGCCTTGGATTCATTATGTTCTGTTGTGTGGGGGTAACGTGTCTTTGGGCAGTAAGCTGGACTACTGACTCCTGTCTAATGCTGAGGTTGATGTGTGGAGCTGTATGTCTTCTTCATGGTGTGTTGCTTGATTATGCACAGGGATACCTGTATGTTTTACTGAGTTGATAGGTAGCTGTATGTTACAAATGTGCAATGACTAATGCTGCACTGGGATATGTTTCTAATATACAGGAGCAGTTGTTTTGTGGCCAGTATCAAGGTTTTCAAACTTTGGAACTGATGTATTGTGGTGGCAGAAGTACCTTTTCCTGTATTTATTCACCAGCATCTGAAAAGACTTAACATGTTCAGGGGATGATATGTTATGAGTGCACTTGCAAATATAAATAACTTTTTTGTGCCTATGTATTTCTTTAACATGTAATGGCTTCCATTTTTAATATGCATTGCCAGCATCTGTAGCAACAGTGCTGTCACTGTTGCCATGCTTTGTGGCTGCCAGTGTGCAGATACCCAGAGTATGTTGGCACTGGTAATATGAGTACATCACTAATGCAAAACCTGAAGACCTAAACCTCTGTGGATTACATTTGCTGTTCCCTTTGTGTATGCTGAAGACTGAGCTGTTATGGCGGTTGTGTTGGAAACCATAATGTAATATGGCAATAATTCTATAATACTTACAGAGAAAGGAGGGTCTGTGATTACATTTGCGTATTCACTTATAAATATTGCCTTAATTAAGAAACAATAGTAGCAGAAAGTGCTGCTGGATGGAAAACCATATATTTAAGTTGTTGGAGAGAAATATGCTACTCTTTAATGGTATTAGGTAATTGCTACCCATTTGTGTAATACTGCAAAAGCTTTAAGAAAACACAGTACAACTTCCCAGTCGTAGGGACCTGTCTAAACGCCAGACCTGTTACTAACAATGCATTCAGTCTTGTGTTCTCACTTTAGACTATGCCAGTAGTTACATTCTCCTTAACAGGATCATGTTATGGTAATGTTTGCTGTGATAAAACTGGAAAAATTGTAAAGCAGTGTTATGTGTACATCAAGTTATTGCATGGAGGAGAAGAGAAATGCTTACAGGATTTTGATGTGGAAACCACGAGGAAAGAGACCACTTGGAAAACTTAGTCAGAGATGACAGGACTGTAGTAAAATTATCTTAAAGGATAGGATAGGGCGTTGTGGACTTCATTTAGCGGGCTCCAGGTAGGGACAGGTGGCAGGTTCTTGCGAACACAGAAACTTTTGGGTGCCATAAAGTGTCTTATATTTAAACTGCTTGAAAACAGTCAGTCATAAATTGATACACATAATGAACTTTTTCATTTATCTTAATTGCATCTGTAACATACTGCTTTATGTATTAAAATAATGGCAAAGCCAGCATTTATATGGTTGTATTGTAGTTGTAAATATTGCATTATGCAGGTTACCATCATGCCATATCTCAGTCATCAACAGTGGAATGAAAGTAAGAAGCACTTCCCTGTATGTGTTATTTTCAGATGCTTTAATATTTAAGATTTTGGGATGTGTCCATTCAATTACACAACGCTGCATGTAACGAACCATTGTATACAGTAAGATAAAAAGATGAAAATAAGTTTGTTGCTGTGCACATCATGAAGACTTGATGGGGGGGGGGGGTGTATATAGCTCTGCCCACATCATTCTTAACTTTGGCAGTAGGGGAGGTGCATGTAAGTTTCATGGCTTTGCTGCATTTTACTGAGGGAAAGAGTTCCTGATGTCCATTAATTAGGACACATGACATGCAAATTTTATGACATGGCATAAAATGGAATTGAAAAATTTTCTGCCCTTACTCTAATGTTTTGGAAAACTAATTAAAATTGGTTTGATATGTTCCATGTTCTGTGCACTAATTAGATGCATAAAATATATTAAGAAGACCAACTAAAGCACTTGGATTTATGAATGTAATTTTATTGCATGATGGTCACTGATTTATTTTGGCCACTCATGTGGGCATCTTCGGGATGGGGAGACCAAGAATACGGATATAATCATAATGTGTCAGTGTCACTCCACAGTTTAAAAATCATAATTTTTAGTTAAAATTGATGATTGGATAGTAAAATAGTGGTGATGTGTATAAAATGTTAGAAGTTAAAAGCTGTCTGGGGTATGGTTCTGTGGAATGATATTCATAGAAGATAGATGTGAATTATGATTCTGTGTACATCATTCAACAGAACAATGCTCCAGACAACAATTCTTAACTTCTAATATTTTATACCCATCACTATTTTAACTAATTCAGATGCAGGGGAATTACCCAGAAGAAAACATACAACAATTAACTAAAACTGTATGATTTTTAAACTGTGGAGTGATACTGACACATCATAATCATATTTGTGTTCTCTTTCCGACCATCCTGAAGATGGGCCACATGAGTGGCCGAAACATGACGTGACCACTACGCAATAAAATTACCTTCATAAATCTAAGTGTTTTTGTTGGTCTTTTTAATATATTTTATGTAATTAAAATTTATGAGAATTTCTGTAAATTATTAATATCATATTGTCATTTGTATATTGTATTGAGCTGTGGTGCTGTTTTTCTGTATGCTTGTATAGTTTTTGTATAGTGCAACTGTGTGTTTGTGTGTGTGTGTGTGTGTGTGGGTTTTTTTTTTTTTTAATACCTTAGCCATGTAAAAACCCAGTGGTTACTCTAAATGGCCACATTTAAAATACGGAAATCTACATTTTGCACACCAGGTATATTTCAATGTTTTGCATGGCTCTTGGAACAAACTGTTGTTATGTGAGTGTTAAGGACTTTGCAGCAGTGTAGCTAAGGATTCCATTCTTCTGGGTGTGTGATGCTATGTTATGGGTTGATAAACCCATAGGATTTCTCAGTCTTTGAAGATAAGGATACCACTTTGCATCAAAATGTCAGGATCCAATTACCCATTGTGGCAGCATCTTTTTGGGTTGATAATAACCACTGACATACAGCCTTCATCATGCACCAGTAGTTAGCTGTCCTACAAGATGATATTAATACAAGTCTTGTAATGGTTATAGGTATATAGCGAGACCACTGGCTAACAGTTGGGTGTAGACGTGAGCTCCACTCAGAATTTTACATGCTTGATTTTAATCAGAGCTCATGAAACATTGTGCTGTAACAGTCACATACAAAGAAAACCTTGATATCAGTCTAATACATTAATATTTCAGGAGTGGGGGTTAGCGTTAAGTCTCGGGGTTCATACAGTCGCATATGTAAATAAGTTTTATATCGATGCACCTACACACATATACTGCTACAGTCGTAACATGAAGTATTAGCTGCCATTATGCAACATTATACACATAGAAACAATTGTGCAATTAATTTAGGGTGCCATTTCTGATTTGGCTAAGACTGTCAGTGTCACCATTTTGTAAGTCCGAAAGTGTGTAATTTATCAAGTTAATTGCCGAAATATGATTTATGTCCTTTCACTTTGAAACCAAAACACGAAGAGTTTATGTCGCACAAACTGGTCACCAACACAGTGCAAAGCTGAGTCCCTTTGTAGGGAGAGTACTTGACCTAGCGTCTTGTCCATTACCCCTTCTTTACAATTTTGCTTGTGTGTTGGATGCTGAACCTTGCACCAGAAGGTTTATGGGTGCTAAGTGCAAGTTCGTGACTTTCTGGTGGAATAGAGGCTAAGTTCCACATTACATATACAATACCAAATATATATCTCTAGCTTTTGTTCAGCCACTAGACATAAAATTAAACAAACCCATCCATAAGAAGCTGCTCACAACTGTTTCCTTCTTACAAAATAGTTATTACACTGAATGATTCAAAATCACTCAACTTTTCATCTGGGGTTGGCAGTCCTTGGATTCGAATGCCGGATGTCCTGCTACAACAGATTTCTCAGACAGCGATTATGTCCCTGTACATTGGTAACTGATGATTTTTTTGTAAAGTGGACAATGCTGTACAAACTGAATCTGTAAATGTAATTCAGGTTATCGAAGGCCTTACAGGGTTAATTGTTTAGTTTCTGGCTTGTGTAGGTATTGTATGATAATTTAGTCCCAAACTTCTGTTCTGGCAATATGATGGGCTGTGCTTACTAACCTTTGTGTGCCGGTTCAACTGGAACTCATGATTTTAGTTCTGTACATTGTTCATGATATGCACTGCCACATAATTGGATGGATCATTGTAAGAACTTAAATATCATAATGCTTTTGAATGTGAGATCTGAAACATGCTTATGTCATTTGTGTGTTGATATTTGAAATCTGATGATGGCTGTGTCATGTAACCTGTATGTTGAAATGTATATACTGAAGTTATATGACTGCTTAAACATCTGCGCTGTTATTTTTCATTCGTCCTGTCTTTTTTGTTGAGGACAACTTTAGAGGCTGGCTCTGCATCTGTGAACAGGTAAAACATAAAGAGACTGTCTGTGATCTAGTGGTAAGGGCATCAATGGATTGTCATAGAACTGAGGAAAATGGGTTCTGTACTAAAGGTTATCAAGCAAGCTTGAGTTTCATGAAAATAGGGACAGAGTCATAATTTGTTTCAAGCCATAAGCGAATTTTCCCCCATACTTTACATATTTCTTGACTGATGTGGGTGAAATTCGATAGAGAATATCTCCATGCAGTGTCATTGAGCAGATGTGAGTTTGTGAAAATACGTGCATTCAAAAGCATACTTCATTTCAGGGCATGAATGAAATTTTGCCAGCATTTTCTGCATTTTTTTTTTTTTTTTTTTTTTATGTAGATAGAGTTTTGTGCAGGAGCAGTTTGATTGATTGTAAGCTCCCTGAGAATCGTTACTTTCTACACTTGTTTAGGTATGGTAAAATTAGGCATAAGGATTCTAAACATAATTATATTGGAGGATTTATGAATTTTATGAAAATTGGTGCAGGGTGTGCTGTTCGTACAGGCATAAATGAAATTACATTTATGGGTGTGGTGTGAGTGTGTGTACTGTCAGTCTTCTTCATTGTAGGAAAAGCAAGACTTGGGGCTGTAAAGACAAACTAGGACTTCTGTCCAAATTTTTAAATTTTTTGGACAAATAGCTACTTGTTAAGCTAACTGAACTGATAAAATTGTACCCTGTAATTTTAGATGTAAATAAATTACCGTTCAAGCGTTGACATTCAAATCAGAGGCGGTAATAATAATAATAATAATAATAATAATAATAATAATGTGCTGGTTCATAGTACTTTGGATACATTTTAATTAATCACTGTCTACAAGTCCTTGAACATAAAATAAATTTCACTGACTTTTGGTCCCATCATCAAGGGTCAAACAGGCCCTTGAAGATGGGACCGATAGGGTGTCCCGAAAGTCAGTATCTACGCTGCGTAACATGCTACAGGAGCCAAGAAAGACAAGGAATACCAACAGTTTGAAAAATGCTCATAAAGAATGAAAAGACTTTGCCTTTCATAATTGTCATTTTATTAGTGAAGGGATAACAATGGCCATCGTCATCATGGAGCAACTAAGATAACTTGTGATTTTTGGAACAAGCCTTGCAGACCAAAAAGAGTTATAGAATATAAGGAATGGACGATATCGCTAATTATGTCATTCCGTTACTGAGGGGATAGATGAAAAAAAGGTGACGGCGCTGCCAAGATAATCTCGATGTTCATACGAACAGGTGTTATGGACCAAACTGTAAGTCCACTTCCCTGTTGCGTATACTTGTATTATTTTATTTTTGTAAATAACAATTTGTCGGAAAATTTCATAGGTTCGCATCGTCGTCATCTTGAAATTTTTCTTATTCCATTGTAGCGTATGTAGAGTCATTTATCCAACTAATATCGGTTGCCACTATCTCGGCCCACGTATCGTATTAACGAAGTTTACCCCAACATGCACCTCGGAAGTGTATAACGATATTTGTCGGATAAAATACGGACTCTATAACGTGTAGAGGTACGTTAGTGATGTATCAGCGTACCATTTGTCACGTGCTTGGATGTAGTTATAGATTAGTTATCGCCGTGCAACGAAACGTTGAAAAAGTCTTACCTCCTAACTTTTTACTCTCCGCCATCTTAATGTATTGCTTTATAAAAACGTGCAGGGTCTGTTACCGTACGTCATTGTAGGATCTTGACAGTAAGAGACGCTTATTTCGCTCCCTCATCACAAGTTCGTGCTGCCGCCATGTTGTTACCGGCCGCAGCAAATAAAAAAAAAAACTACGGCGTTGTTGTGTCCACCATGGGCATATGTTCGAACCGAGTTGTGTGAAAATCTGCCAACTGGTACAGGAATAAAAATTAGACGGGG
>Ga0268261_10003851_pt1 | contig 11114 bp, 4 predicted proteins | sample TergutNc150P1_FD_190353 | JGI IMG/M metagenome (GOLD analysis project Ga0268261, IMG submission 190353) | Nasutitermes corniger P1 segment gut microbial community from laboratory colony in Florida, USA - Nc150 P1 (SPAdes) (version 2) | ecosystem: Host-associated > Arthropoda: Insects > Digestive...
GCACTGCTGCCTGCTCCTACAGACAAGCACTGCTGCCTGCTCCTACAGACAAGCACTGCTGCCTACTCCTACAGACAAGCACTGCTGCCTGCTCCTACATACAAGCACTGCTGCCTGCTCCTACAGACAAGCACTGCTGCCTATTCCTACAGACAAGCACCGCTGCCTGCTCCTACATACAAGCACCACTGCCTGCTCATACATACAAGCACTGCTGCCTGCTTATACAGACAAGCACTGCTGCCTGCTCCTACAGACAAGCACTGCTGCCTGCTCCTACAGACAAGCACTGCTGCCTGCTCCTATTGTTACAGTAGCAGACGGTCCAAGCAACACGTGCTTGAGAGTTTTAAAATAGGCATGCATGTTATTTTGTTTGAATAAAATAGAAATGCATGTTGTATTTTGTTTAAAAACTTGAGTGTGGCAGTGTCACAATAGTTGCATGTCTTTCCTTGTGTGATTGTTTAAAAACTTTTGTATGGGAGTATCACATAGTCGTTGCATTTCTTTTGCCTTGTGTGATTCATTTAAACTCATCTGTCTGAAACTGTGAACTTCTTTCCATCATTACGTACATTGTACATTTTAACTTACTGATGTATACATGGAAATATGTTTATACAGTACAACAAAATTCTTATTCCTTTGGGAACTACCTGTGGCTGCTGCTGTTTGTGTGTGTGTGTGTGTGTGTGTGTGTGTGTGTGTGTGTGTGTGTGTGTGTGTGTGTGTGTGTGTGCGTGCACGTGTGTGTCTGTTGGTGTGATGTGTGTGTGTGTGCGTGTGTGTCTGTTGGTGTGATATATATGTGTGTGTGTGTGTGTGTGTGTGTGTGTGTGTATGCCTGTATACACACACACACACACACACACACACACACAGAGGAGGGGTAATACATGCATGCACACACACACACACACACACACACACACATACACAGACACACACAATTTATCATTCTCACATTTATGCTAACCAAAAAATATGTCATGTTACAAAGTACAAATCCTAATGTAGTTTGGTTGCTGAATGTCATGATTATGACACTTTAGTGGAGTGTTTTATAATTATGTGAATGCCACACACATGGGTTGTTAGTGCCTTACCTATGAGCAAAATGTATTGGAGTATACTGCAAGGGGTCAGCCAAGGAAGATCATCAAATTTCATATCCCCACAAAACTAGTAAGATTAATAAAAATTTGTTTAAATGAAACCTATACTAAAGTCCAGGTAGGCAAATATTTGTTTGATGTGTTTTCTGTTAAGAATTGTCAGAAACAAGGAGATGCTTTATCACCGTTCTTGTTCAAATATGCGTTAGCACTTGCCATTAGGAGGGTTCAGGAAAACCAGGAGGGGTTGAAATTGAATGGTACGTATCAGCATCTGGTTTATGTTGATGATGTTAATATATTGGATAGAAGCATACATACTGTAAATAAAAGCAGAGAAGTTTTATTAGTCACCAGTAGTGTAGAAGTAAATGCTGAGAAAAGTAAGTATATGTTCATGTGTGATGAACAGAATTTACAACAAAATTACAACATTAAAATAAGTAATAAATCCCTTGAAAGTGTGGAACAGTTGCAACATTTGCGAACAAATCTAATAAATCAAAATTGCATGAAGAAATTAAGAGCAGATTGAACTCAGGAAATGCTTGCTATCATTGAGTGCAGAATCATTTGTCTTCCATTCTGGTATCCAAAAATGTAAAGGTTAAAATGTACAGAACTTCAGTTTTCCCTGTTGTTTTGTATGGGTGTGAAACTTGGTCTGTCACATTAAGGGAGGAACATAGGCTGACAGCATTCAAGAATAGGGTGCTGAGGAAGATATTTGGGCTGAAGGGGGATGATGTAACAGAAGAGTGAAGATGACTGCACGGTGAGGAGTTTTATGATCTGTTCTCCTCATCAAATATTATTCGGTTGATCAAGCAAGAAGAATGAGATGGACAGGGCATGTGGCACATATGGGGAAAAAGAGAGGTGCATACAGGGTTTTAGTGGGGAAACCTGGGGGAAAGAGACCACTTGGAATGTGTAGGCATAGATGGGAAGATAATATTAAAATAGGTCTTCAAAAAGTGGGAAGGGAAGCATGGACAGGATTTATCTGGCCCAGGACAGGGAGAGGTGACAGGCTGTTGTGAATGCAGTGATGAACCTTCAGGTTCCATAAAATGTGAGGAATTTCTTGGCTAGCTGAGGACTTCTTAGTTTCTGAAGAACTCTATTGCATGGAGTTAGTTATCAGTCAACATTTGTTCCAAGAAAACATTGTTGACTAGCAAAGATTTATGAATAAATGGATTTAAGTTTTATTATTTAATGTTAATTGAAGTACATTCAGAAGGTTATTAACTACTAAGGAAAGGTTGTTTTGACCTCTTTTACACAGCAATTCTTGTCTTTGGATATTTCCATGTCATATGCTGGTAAGGCCTCTTTGCTTTTTTTGTAATGGGACACTCGGCCTTCATGTATGCAACTAGAAAAACTGTTTTCTGTGTTCATATTATATATTAGTCCTCAGAATATGAAGAAAATGAAAGAGACATGATGACAGCAGTAGGAGTAAGTTATTGAGTAATTTTGTTACAATGTGTAAATTGAATGCATTTAATTTTCAGCATTTATTTTCTCTTCACGGCAGAGATTCCAGTGAGAGAATTACACATGTATGATCCTGAGTTCTGTACCCCTCTTTCACCTTTATAATTTTTTTTTGTTATAATGGTAATGGGATTGTATGATCTTTTATGAGTAGGACATGTTCTGTTCTTACGTGGTTGGTGCAACAAACATGAAAGTAAAGTGGCGTTGCCTAATGTTTCAGCTGGACAAGTGCTCAGACTACGAAGGAAGACGCAAAATCAGAGCAAGGCTGCGAGTTGTCATGGCAGAACAGAAAGGTGCGTAAGACTGTACATATTGTATTATTATTATTATTATTATTATTATTATTATTATTATTATTATTATTGTTGTTGTTGTTGTTGTTGTTGTTGTTGTTGTTGTTGTTGTTGTTGTTGTTGTTGTTGTTGTTGTTGTTGTTGTGGCATAAAATATGAGTGAAGGGAAGTGGGTACAAAGTACCAAATATTTGAATTGTTTGATACACTAATTTCCTTATTTATGAAATTTTATATTTGCTGAACCTTACATTTTTGGATACAGCTTGTGCAAGTGTAGTGGCTGCTGCCTTGGCGGATGAAGAATCTGCAAATGGACGCGAGCAGGTGGAAACGGGTGATGTTCTTCATCACAGCATAGAAGAGGGTGAGTCTCTGCTCCTACCTTTACTAGTGGAACAGTTACGCTCGTCACTGTTACTTGAAAAGAAGTGTACAGGTTGTATCGCTCCACTTGTCCCTCCACCACACTCCCATTCTAGCCAGAGCTTGCCTGAGGAAGGGCAAGTGGAGAGAGTTGAAGACTCAGGGACTGAATCTGGTGAGGATCTCAGACTGTTGGCTGTGGGACTTCGGGATTCCATTGAGCTTCACCGCCAGCAGAGCTGTGATGGCTCCACACAGAAAATAAACTCCACTTCTGGCTCAACAGAACCTTTTGGCCCGAGTCTCTTACTTGAAGTTCAGACTGCTTTGTCACGTCTTCAAGCATCATTGCAGCTTGGAAGTATTGGAGAACAAGGTGAAGTACTGGATCCTGCAAGAAGAGACGCGCTGTTGCATCTGGTGTCCCGGCTCCAGGCATCACTCCAGCTGCCTGCTCCACCAGACAAAGCAAATTCAAAGAGCGATAGTCCTGAAATACTGTTTCATCCTCCGAAACAGAAACACAGGTTTGAAAACAAGAAAATTGTCCGCCAAAACAGGCATACAGTTGCAGTAACAAGAGAGGAGTTGGATGATGCTAGAAGAGTGGTTGAAGAAAATGCAGCAAAGGACAGATTAACTTCAAATTCAGGTTGTTTTGGAGCAGTGCGAACTGCACGTAGATTGGCGCAGCAGAGTTCTGCAGGTGACTTGGCTTTACCGGAAGGTGCAGTGACAGCATCGTCTGTTGTCTCCCCTGTGATGAGTGCATTCCGCCCTGTCCACTTTGCTCCAAGACATTCTCTGCCAGGTCTCATCTCTAATGGAAATACCTCTGCAAAACCGTTTTTCCTTCCTCAGCTTCATAATAGTGATGCCTTGAGAAACAGCCAATCTCATGTTGAAAATCAGAGGAGCAGTTTTAGTGATATGGATTATAATTCAGGTGATACTGCTATCACAAATTTAAATGGAATCCATGGAACTTTAGAGGAATCAGAATCTTTAAATAGCCCTTGTATTATGAATAATTCTGTATTGTCAGATAATGATCTTCCTCACTGTACTGTGCAGAAGGAAACTGGTATTCATCAGGTCAATCAAATTCAGAATCAACCTCAGTCAGATAAACCTGTTAGCATGCAGCCAATCACTGCCGTTCACAGAGAATACAGACCAGGAAAACTTGGAGATGAAGGCATAAGACCTATCCAGAAATCTGTTTCATTAGATAGCCCAAATGTAGCTGCACAAAATGTTATTTCATTAGCTGAGCAAGCCATTCAGAAAGTGGTAATACATTCTTCATCAACCAGCAGCACTGGCAGTTCCAAAGCCTCCACACCACTGAGATCAGACAGTGGTAATTCAGTTCCAGAGAAGGTTGTTCATAAACCTTTATCAAAAGCAGCATCTCTGGATAGTAGTTCAAGTTCCAAAGCATCTACTCCGCAAAGTTCAGACAGTGGAACTTCGGCAGCTGAAAGGGTGACTCATAAGTCTGTGTCTCAAGCTCCTGTCCCACATAGGTCAGACAGTGCTGAGGGACTTCGTAGATCAGTTTCTCAAGGTTCAGCATTGAGCAGTACGTCAAGCTCCAAAGCATCAACCCCGAGATCTGATAGTGGCAGCTCTCTGCCCAACCGGCATATTCAGATACCTGTTTTGAGTGAGAGCTCATCTCCACCTACAGCAGCGGCAGCACAGTCAGTCTCACTAGACAATATTAATACCAATGTGACCATACCACAAAGAAGTGCACCTGAACACAAGGCTATATCACATTCTGTGTCTCTGGATAGTGACAGTAAAGATTATGACCCAAGTGTTCTTCTGTTCACACCAGCTCAATCCGTTCAAATTGCCGTTCATAAAGCAGCTATTAATAAACAATTGTCAATAGAAGAAGAAAAGCGACAAAGAATGAATGCTCAGTCTTGTCAGAAGACTTACGATAATGACAGTGCAGATGATGATGATGATGATGATGATGATGATGGTAGTGATTTAGATTCTTCAAGTGAGGATGAAGGCAGTTCTGAAACGGATGAGGAGGAGGAAGAAAACACAGCCACTGTCCGCCAAGCTGCTGTTACTGAGAAGGAAAAAAGAGAAGTCAGCAGTAACCACCATTCCAAGAATGAAGATGATAGACATTCCCAAATAGATGTGAACTGTGCACAAATAAGAATGTTAAATAGTTATAATTCGAAACAAAAATCCACAGAACCAGAAATTTGGCCTACGAATATTGATGACGGTGACAAGCATATTGCAGTAAAGGTGCCAGAGACAAATAAGAATGTGTGGAGTAACAGTGAACAGTGGAATGCAAGCCCTGTTAACCAGAATCCAGCTTGGCTTGATGTCCAAAATATTAATCAGACAGTTCAAAAGCCAGTACAAAATATTTGTGCACAGCAAAATAGTGCTGAAACAGAGACAAACAGTGGGAATACTGGAGTTGACATGTCATCTGCACAAAGATTGCTGCAAATGGCTACAAAAGACACAAAGACAGTTGTTGGTAGATCACATGGGCGCACTGATCGTAAAGTCAAGATGAAACGTGCAAATACTATTGACATTCCAAAACCACTCAATTTCTATGAAATCGAAGAAGAAACTGATTACTCTTCAGGAGAAGAATATGAGGGAGAAAGGGATTCCAAATCTGTAACAGACTCATCTAGTGTCCATAACCGCAATACATATCTTGCTCTTCGTGGTCCAATCAGATTAGGCGGTGGAAATAAGGCCTTTGGAGGAAAGGTTACTCCTCCAACCTTCCAACCAAAGACTGAGAGTGATCATAAATTCTTGACTTTTCTCCAGCAGCACAGCAACGGCAAGGGAAGTATGTGGAAAGGGGAAGGGGGATTTTCCAAAACCACCAGCTATAATCCTGCTGCTCGGGGTGGTCAACACTGGAGCAGCCGCTTCACAAATATTAAAACAGCATTTGAAACGCCTGCAGGGAGGGATGGAGATAACCCTGGAAGAGGGAGGAATGTGACATCATCAGGTCCAGCAAGTGCAAGGATGTTTTGGCAGTCGGCTGATGATTCAGTTACTGTCGTGAAGAGTGCCGCAGCAAGTGGCCCAAAACTCACGCGGCAGGGAAGCATTTTCTTGAAAAAGCTGTTTGAGCAGAAGGAACAAGAGCAACAGAGCAAACTTCCATGGACTGAGAAAAGTTCTGTTTCTGATGATTCCGTTGTAGTTGGATCACTAACAGTGGCAGCGAGCACAGGGTCGGTCCTTTCTAAGAAACAGCTCTTCACCCCACCACAGTCTCCTTCCACAGTCCATGCCCCATTGAATATAAACAAGTTCTCACATGCTCCAATGTCAGCCTTCCAACCTATTGAGAAGAAGGAGAAAGGGGACACAGTAAACCAGCCTGTAGGTGAAAGTGTGAAGCAGGTGGCAACACAGAAGTTTACTGCTGCTCCTAAACCAAGTAAACAAAGGACAGGTTTAAGCCAACACACAAAACAGGAAATGCTGTCTCCAGTTAGCCCAAGCCTTCCATGGACCAGAGAGAGCACTCAGCTGGATCATAGTATGCTTAACTCAGCTGTAGTGAAATTTGAGGGCATCACTAGAGAAACATCACCACAACCTGTTCCATTTTCACGGCCTCGAAGTCAGAGCCAAGAGAAGATAGCTGTGCCAAGAAATTTTAGTGTATTTGTCAAACAGCCTACTCCTGTACCTACTCCTAGAAGTTATGTTTCACCTTCACATATTCCTGGCTCAGTACAAGGACGTTATCAAGAACAAACAAGCCAAGTTCTGTCATTAAACAGTCCAAAACAACCTGCACCTATTCCAACACCTCCAATGCTTACTGCGCCACATCTCATTCAGAATTATGGTAATAATCAGCAAATTTGTCATAAAGAACCAGAAATTTGCAAATCTTTCAATCAGCAGAAATTTGAGGGTGGAGTCTGTCATAGTGAACAAAATGGGCAGAAAAAGACATCAGAAGAGATACGTCAATATTGTACGAAAAGCTACACCACTGAAATTGATTACGGCACTGAAGAATTCACAGAGTTTCCTAGTGTTAATCCAGTTCCACAAACGTACAGTGGAAGTGTCACATCTAGGTCTTCATCAATGTATCCACAAAGTGGCAGTGTGTTCATACCCAACTCAAATGTGCAGCAGTCTGAACTGGATTCACTACATTCACCTGATAACTCTCTTCCTTCACCAGAAGCATTTACAGCTGTGTCCCGAATCATGACAGGTCCCACATCTCACCAGGCAGTTACAGTAACTAACAGGACAAGACATCGATATGACGATATGGAAGAAGAAGCTGGTGGACGAATTTCTGCTGCAAAGAATCTTGCTTCTGTTCTTATAAAATTCTCATCTGCCGGTGAAAATAACAGAAACTTGCAAAGTGTTCCTAAGGAACAAAGCAGCAAGTCTCCTACATCTCCTCTGAGGAACAAAGAGGAAGATGCAATACAAAGCTTTAAACAAAGCACTTCTCTTTATTCATCCAAGAAGTCTCCCACTTTGGACATGCTGAGGCAGGATCCTAGAGAATCACAGCCTCATCATTATCAACATAATTTGTTTTCAAAACAATCACAGAAAGAAACAAAATCTCTCACAAGTTCTATGAACAGGCATCACAGTGAGCCAGATATTGCATCAATGATAAGTGATGATCAGTTTGTGCACTATCAGCAGGAGCTTAAAATGAAAGCGGCTGAAAATACTAACTACTTCAGAAGTCCTGTATATCAGAACCATGGCATTTCTAAAGCCATGGGTTATCCGCATTGTTCAGATGGTCCTGCCAGGGGCTTAGGAAAATTTACACATGCGGGGAGTGTCCCTGGCCTGGCTGAGGAATCTGACCGTCTTCCATCTGTGTCATCTCGAGTACGTCCTGCCTCAACTGAATCTCTCATCACAACAACAAGTACAGAGGAGCTGCAAGAAAGTGGAGAATCAGTATTAACAACAAGACTGCAAATCCCAGTTTACAGTAACAGTAACAAATTACATAACTTAGCACAAAGTTTTCATAATGCCCCACGTTCTAGTTCGTTGCATGATGTTTCAGATACACACACCCCAAGCAAAAATGCATTCACATCTCCAAATCCTTCCTCTTCCGTGTCACCATCTCTGACCCTTCGTAAGTCTGGATCATGGCACCAGCTGGTAGCAGGCCAGCAGGGAATAAGAAACAAGCGACCGCAGAGCCTTGCCTTGCCTGACCTTACAGTACCAAACAGTAATGTTCATCGAGTTCCACCAGCATTACCTAAAACCAAATCAAGTCATTCCCTGTCATTCCCCAAGCAGTTTGAAGCTGCTTTGTCACCTGATAGTGTAGAAAACAAGCAACGCAAAGTGGAAGCATACCTTAAAACTTCTTCAAAGCCAAAAACTCAGGAAGTAAAAATGAAAGTTCAAGAACTGCGAGATAATTGTGTGCCTCCTGCAAGTGACATGCTGATTCTAGATGACAATCTTGAGAATGTTGATGAAGCATTTGAAAATGTTTTTAATGCTACTATATCAAGTAACAGTGAAAACAAATCAAAACGAAACACAGCACACAAAACGAAACGACAGTTAGGGCAGCCTGCTACAGAGGAACTTTCCCCATCCCATTTGAGCGGCAGTTCATCATCACAGTTTGTACGCAAACAGCAAGCTTGGGAAGAATCAAGTTCGGTACGGACCAAGTTGGCACAGCACTTGAGCAGTAAGTAGCTGCATCTGGCATGGAGTCAAGATATCTGAAGAACAGAACAGTAATGTTTGTGCAGTGTTTATACTTAGATAAGACTCACAATGTAATGGCTGCGCTTCTTTTTGTAGCACAAGTATCAAAACACTACTGAAAGATAACAGATTTTTAATCTAGAGGAACAAGTATCTTGATTTTATTATTTTTTGCAAGCATTAGCTTTAGTTTTTGCAAATAATTGCATAAAGAACATGAACAACTGCTTGTCGCTGTGCTAATTGGAACATCTGAAAGTTTATCCTCCACATCAGCTTCAGCATCCGTGTGTTGATTGGTCTGAAGATATGAGAGCTGCAAATTATGCAAGAAGCAATGTAAATGTTCTACACTCTGGATGTGCATCCTGCTGCCGTGAGTCAGAAACAACTCTTGTGGAAATTGGTACCCCTGGCTGCATTGTTAAACTTACAGAGAATGTTTCCTGCTTGCATTTATTAGTAGAAATTTTCATCAGAAATATTACCCTGTTTGGTTCCCTGTTATTTATTCACTACCAGTGGCTCGTGTGGATAGTTGCTCTAATTATTTCTGCACCCCCCCACCCTTACATAATATTTTGTTTATTGCTGTACCTTGATTTTTATGAAATTTTTTTCACTATAATAGCATTGTGCATAACCCTCATAGCATCATATGATTCTGAATTTGTATTTTGTTGTGTTTGCATTGCAGTAAGTGGACTTGAGTTCAAATTGAGCAGGCTGTGACTGGTATATGGCTATCATGTGTGATATAAAATCTCTCTGCATTTTTGTGTCCAATACATTTTAGTGAAAATTTGTCTCATTTTATTATTGAAAGTCAAACCAACTGCAGAGCTTTGTGTCATAGCTACTGATGCTATAGAAACTGTTCCCTCTGATTGTCTATATGAAATAAAGTGTTGTAATCTGTAAGTAACCAGTGGTATTGTGACATTAAATCTTATACCCTGGTGAAGTCAGGCTGGAAATTTATAATTAAGGTTATTGCTCTTTGAAACTTTTTAGGGCCTTTTTAATGTTACATATAATTTTTTTTTTCCTGCCATAAAAGTCTGCTGATTTTTTTTCCATAAATCCAACATTACTGCTAACATTTTTGTACTTACTTTTGGAGTTGCTGTGATGAATCCAGATGGCAGATGTTTTAGTGACGGGCATTTGGGAGGTTTCAGAAGGAATGAGTTGCTTTTGGTTGGAGGGTGGTGCAACTGGGACATTAGAAGTTCAAAAGAATTTGTGCTGTTTAAAACTGGATGATCTGATTGCATCATCTGACAGTAAAAGCTATATAAATAAGAGGTTTTATTATTTGTTTTTTCACAGTCATACCATGCATCTTGATATTATCAAAGTTTTTTATTTACCAACTGATGCACAAGAGAATTGCTTTGAAAAGAATATTAAAATTTACATTAAAACAGCTCCGACATCTTTTGGTGCAATTACCACCATCAGGGAGCGTATTATTTGAGCTTGCTAAAGTTACTGTTGTTAAAATAATCAATTAACCACACCGATGTATTTTAATTGATTATTTTAACAACAGTAACTTTAGCAAGCTCGAATAATACGCTCCCTGATGATGGTGATAGCACCAAAAGATGTCGGAGCTGTTTTAATGTGAATTTTAATATTCGTTTTAAAGCAGTTCTCTTGTGCATCAGTTGGTAAATAAATAACTTTGATAAGAGGTTTTATCTTTGTTGATAGTGTAAATTTTTAGCATTCCTTATGTACATTTTAAATCCATTATTGGATATTTTAGTCATCTCAGGAAATGTACTGTCTGAAAATTTTATACGAAAATTTCAGTAAGTCAGACTAACACAGTTTCAGTTTTTTATGGGTTAACACTTTGTGAAACAGAATTTAGAAATTAAAGAGAGAGAGAGAGAGAAAACTAAAAATATAACTTTATAAGCAGTAACCCTTTAAATCCCGAATTAAATCCCATCTGCTATTTGCTGGCATTATTAGGAGCTCACCATTTTCTCCACGTTAGCAGGATAAGGGTTAAATTATTAACCTTTAGGCTACTAATGTCATATAC
>Ga0268261_10003852_pt1 | contig 11113 bp, 10 predicted proteins | sample TergutNc150P1_FD_190353 | JGI IMG/M metagenome (GOLD analysis project Ga0268261, IMG submission 190353) | Nasutitermes corniger P1 segment gut microbial community from laboratory colony in Florida, USA - Nc150 P1 (SPAdes) (version 2) | ecosystem: Host-associated > Arthropoda: Insects >...
ATTTATGCACATGTACCAAGGACCGTATATCATCAATAAAATATTGCCTCATTGAACTTATGAAATAGTGGACAACAAAAGCAAATTAAGGGGCGAATTCAACAAAAGGCAATTGAAGCCGTACAGAGCAGCAAATGACCTCCAAAGCCATCAAACTTAGAATCATGGAGTTGGAAGCAGTAGAACAGGAGAGGATTAAACAACCATGAGGAATGGACAGACTTGAATAAAGTATTTGGACATCATAAATTGAGAAATGAAATTATGTATATAATGGTTTTGTATATTTAAGGTTAATTCCTTAAAATTGCTCTGTTAACTCACTTTTCAGATGTGCACAATAATTACATTTTTGTGATGTAGTTGAAATGTGGTAAAAATAAATAAATAGGATTAGTATTGTGCTCTACAGTGAAATTAACCAGTCTGCTAATAAGAAAACTATTCCATGGACGGATGCAAAGTAATTTAATGGAGTAGTAATTTGGCTTACTAATTTGTGCAGCAAAGAAATTAAGGTGTCTTAATGTTACATATCATAATGTTCCATAATAATGTTATAGTGTTACATAATAAAAAGCTGGTGTGGAAAGAAAGTGACAAACAGTTCACACAGGCCAGTAAGGTGCAAAAGTATAATGCATGTGCTGATGTGCAAAGTGTGGTGTCTGAAAAACAAAATATAACTGTCTTCGATGTAATAACTTTTCACATAAATGGTAGAATGATTACAGAAGTGTATCCTTGTATTGTTTTTTATACGACAATATGTTGTCTTATATCTGCATTTTACCATGTTGATTCTTCCTTATAGCCGTATGTATGCTTGTATTGTGTTAATCTTTTTGTTATGTAGTTTTCAATTATCTTTTGCAATTGTATCTTGTTAACTTTTATTTAGTCATGTGCTGTACATGCTCTTTAGGGTTGTACTACAGACTATGACAAGTTCAACATAACATAAAGGCCAACAAGGCCATAAAAGAGGAAAGTTAGACCTTCCTTGGTTGTGGGAGAAAATGTGGAGGTCAACCCACCTTGGTTTCCTAAAGATATCCAGCTAAGAGCTTATGAAGTAACAAACCTGTATTGATGTCATGCTGTTACTGCATAATCTTTTCTGTAAACACTATATGCCTAATCATATAAGTTCACAATTGTTATATATGTTAACGCAGAATTTAGATGATGATGTAATGGCGGTACTGGAATAACTTATCAACTGTGCATCGCAAGTTGTTAAAATATTCCACGGGGGAGAAACTATAACCGTACACTTTGGTCCTTGTGAGGAGGATGGAAGTAATGTGTGGGAGTGAGAGTTTTACAGCGGCCGGCACCCCATGTCAAAGAGAACTTGGGCCATTGGGGCCATGAAGGTCATAAAAAGGGAGAGACACCAGGCCATTGCGCTAGCCTTGGGAGGGAAATGCCGAAAAGACAGAAGTGGCAGATACACTCGAGATTGTGGACCCCAAACTGCTGAGTGTGCCAGTAGAGACAAGATAGTGTATTGGTACTGTTCATTAAACATATCTTGTTATCAATTATTAAATCATTGAAGTGATGTTTAGAGTGTTCCATTTACCGATATAAATTCACGTAAAGTTACAGCTGTACAGGCACCACCTAAAACCTACCATGTTATATTACCTGAGATAAGACTTGCTCTCCACAGTTCGGAGTAGCCATCTCATCCTCATACCATCTGTATACCAATATTAGATTAAAGAGCAAAACCTAAAGAAACCAGGCCGAGCAAGAAGGAAAAAAAATTGGATCAGTTATAACTTCCTAACAGGCACTTAGAAAAAAAAGCCACAACAACAATAACAGTCAACCTAGATTGATGCCACATGGCAGACTGCAAGAGTATTGTGTTGACTCGCGACACATAGCAGCGCATCATGCAGCTACTTCTAGTTCGCGCGCCACACTTAAATTGCAGTTGTTTTTGGGTCCTCCCACGTATTCTTCATCCATCCTGTCGTAAATTCTACAAAAGGGTTCTTTCAAAGAATGTCACAACAAGACATGCTTTCATTGCTTCAGAAAACCTGAGTGTGCTTTGAAACCTTGCTTTGAGCAAGTGCCAAAACCTAATACCTAGGCCTGACTAATTTCCAAGACTTAGTGTATGTGACAAGTTGTTGTACCCGTAAATTTAGAATGGTGAGCACAGATATAGCCTTTGAGGTGCGACATCTCCATTGTGTTAGTCAAATCACAAAATTAAATAGCAGACGCTTGAAAGTCAAAACACAACTATATTATATATATATATATATATATATATATATATATATATATATATATATATATATATATACACACACACATATACATATATACACACACACATACATATATACATACATACATATAGCAAACGATGGTAACACCTAACAACTACATGTTTCGGCCTCTAGCAGGTCATCATCAGGTTGCACATTCAATAAAAAGGGTTGAGGGCTGTTTAATTTTGTGATAGATATAGCCTTGCATCACCAAGCTTTGAACCCAGTCCCCCAATCCAATGGTAACAAACAGAGGTTGCCTGAAATATTATAAACTGCTCTTCAGGTATGTCAGTTCTTGAGAAGACAGCAAGTAATTTTCAGGAGTACTTCTGCAAGCCACAATGGTTTTTGAAATATCTAGTTACTGTTCCAAAAAAGTGGAAAATTTTTAGAATTTTTTTTGCAGTGTTGAAAAAGTTTGTTTAGGCAGTGAGACCTTCTCACAGGACCATAAAAAAGTTTCAGAAGTTGTGGGTGAGAGGCAACAAATTACAGTGACAAGTATTCTCTGGCTGTTCTGTGAAATAATTGAAACTGAGAGGTTAGTTGACCAATTCTCTGAAATTCCCAAACTATAGGTTTTTTCCACATCTGTATATTGGTATCTTTCAACATGAAGAGTTACCAGCTAGTGCATATGGGGCATTGTTGCAACAATATGGATAGTATTTTTATTCCCTTGTTCAGAAAATTGAACTTACCATTATTAATTTGTTAAAAGAACTTTTATGAAATAATACTTTACACCAGCTGCAATATTTGTTGTTTCACATCTGAGAAGTGGCATTACTAGAAGTATCTGCTGAGTTTTTCAGCCATTCCAACATCTGGTGTGTGTGTGTGTTGGTGTTCTGCTTTTAGAGGGACAGTATGTACCTACACATTATGCAGACTCCTAAAGTTATTATTGATGACAGTTGAGAATTCTGCAACACTTTGTAAACTACAAGACCTTATGGGTGTCTGTGGTATATGTTTTTATTGCAACAGTCATAACTTGGATCTGAAGTACAATTGGTAATAAATGCATTCTGAATGACTGCCAAATTTTTGTTAGTTTACATTTTATTTTACCTTTATTTCTTAATTTTATTGCCTAATTCCCACATTGATTCGGCATTTAATTGTAAGAAACAAATTTTAAATAATTACTTGTTTTCAAGAAGCATGTACATTTAGGACAAATTTATGAAAAGGGATTGTTTTTGTCATGGGTATGACATGGCCTATCCACATAGCTTTGAATGGGGGCCAAAAAGTCCTGGCCCAATGACTGATATGATACATCTATTATTGTAAGAATGCAATGGTCTAATTCAGACCAATAGCCTCGTTCTTCCACATTTCAAATGAAATATTTTACAAAGACAGTTTTTACCTGAAGTCAGTGTTGCATTTATTTTAATGTAAGATTTGAGAGTTGGGTTTGGATTCGTCTGGCTTAGGATAGGATTTATTGACAAGGCCCTGTGAACATGGTGCTGAACGTTTGTCTTCCAAAAGTAAGAATAACTTACCAATGCTGAAGGAGTATATAGTAGATAGAATCTGCTCCATAATGTTAGTATATATGCCATATGTGAAACATGAAATATTTAGCAAATATTGAATTGTTTATGAGAGTCCTGGTAGTAATAATCAGAATGAATCAAAAACCATTTCAGTGTAATCCTGAGGATCCCAGGAATGCCAAGTGTCCATGTATATTTAGTGATATTTTTGGACATAGTTAGCAGAACTGCCATTAACTTTTCCATGTGTAGGATATGTACACAGGAAATCCCGTAAGGATCGCACCATGAATATGAAATACGCGCCGTTTCACAATGCGCATCAGTTCCACGTCTTCACCCTCATTGGTGGACGTTATCAACGTCATCCGCTTAGAGGGTATTTTAGAACAAGGAAAACGCGTCATAATAGAGTCGCAGTTGCAAGTTTGCGCGTCAGTCGGAAGCAGGGTGTTGGTCATTTGCATTGTTGTTGTCGTAGGTGCTGGTAAGTTAATACGTGTGTATGTCCTCTATGGCGTACATACCAGACCTTTCACAAACCGTTATTCACTGATAACCAGTAATTTGTATTATTTGGGGTCTAGATGACATAGTGTATGATTCAGGCACACGGAAGTTGCTTCTTCCTCGTGGCATTTATAGATTGGTATTGCAGATAACAGGTAGGGTAGTTTTAAACCCGCAATGCACATGGCACACTAATGGATAATAGAGTACTCTCAAAAGTGTTAGTAATTCGGTATACCGTAATGGGTTAGGCTCCGCTGACAACCTGCCGTAATGTTTGGAATGGTACGTTCAAGGCCGCCAAGCCGAGTGCGATGTTACACCATGTCCGGTAAACAGCGGCGTTTCGACTGAAAGTAGTACGTTTCTCATCACGGTAAGGTAGTCATGGGACAGGGAGGCAGTACGATTCTTCGAAACGTCGGCAAGTATTTAACAGTCGACACAGTGGAGTATCCATAAATGCTTGAATCTTTAGCAGGATCGCTCATAGAACCATGGAAGTGGCAAACATTTGTCAAAATTTAATGCAATGGAGAAGGGCACTAAAAAACTTTTTATTTACGTAGTTTTCGCCACGTACACTAAACCTTCTGTGATTGGACTTTGCACACAAACCGACCTCATCCAGTTAATCGACCCCCCCCCCCGCGACAGATCTGTTGAAATCATAGGTCGATGCAGAGATGGTGGTGTGTAGAAACCTTAATTTAGCGTGCAACTAACATACAGTGTAGCCCACAGAACTACATTTACAGCACGACGGTACGTAACCTTTGCTTAGTTTTCTCTATGCAAAGCAGGTCAAACGTTAGGTGGCGAAGGCTTTCGACGCATATTCGGACCCCGAAACATGTTTTTATGACGTATTTTCATGTTTTTCAACACATTTGTACTAAATGTGTAGGTTTTTTTTTTTTTTTTTTTACCAAAACACTGATAAGGTAGGATATTTGGCTCCTTAAATTCGGATATCTAGGCTAGGCTATGAGGGTGGGGAGATGACCCTGAAAACCCTGGCTTGAAGGCCCTTTCCCACAGTTAGGATTCAAGGGGTTTGCTGTTTGTTGAAAATGTTCTGTGTAGATTGCTTGGCTGTTGATGCATTGAAGTCTCCACATATTAGGTGCCTTCACAAAATTGCAAAAAGTGGCTATTAAGGTCCTTATGTCTGTCTTTGCATGCGTGGAACAACTTGGCTCCCCACTGGATGAATTTTCATGTAATCTTATATTTGAAGATTTTGCAAAAATTTGATGAGAAAATTCAAGTATGGAAAATTTGGCAAAAGTAACAGGTACTTTACATGAATGTGTACGTAAATGTATGATAATATTTCTTTGAATTCTTCTTAGAGTGAGAAATGTCAGACAGAAGTTGTAGATAAAATCGAAACACATGTTATGGTCTATAAAGAAAATTCAAAATGACAGAAATAGAAGGGCACAGCATGTGTGTCAAATGGACAGAGACAGACTTACTTACTTACTTAATTACTTTCTTACTTACTCCATGGAGCATAGTCTTTCAGAACTAACTGGTTTTCAACTAGCCAAGAATTTCCCCACATTTTATGGAACCTGAAGATTCATTAACGCATTCGCTTGTGCCCGCCACCTGTCTGTATCCTGAGCCAGGCCTATCCAACCATAACATCTAACTTCCTGAAGATCCATCTTAATCCCATCCATGCCTGGGTCTCCTAAGTGGTCTCTTTCCCTCAGGTTTCCCCACCAAGACCCAGTATATGCCTCTCCTCTCCCCTGTAGGCACTGCATGCCCTGACTGTCTCATTCTTTTCACTTTTATAACCTGAATAATATTGGGTGAGGAGTACTGATAAACTTCTCATTATGCTGTTTTATCCACTCCCTTTTTACCTTGTCCCTCTAAGGCCAAGTATTCTCCTCAACACCCTATTCTCACACACCCTCAGCTTATGTTCCTCCCTCATTGTGAGCTACCAAGTTTCTCCCCCCTTAAAACAACAGGTAAAATTATAATTCTGTATATCTTAATCTCTAAATTTTTGGATAGCAAACAGGAAGACAAATGATTCTGCAACATATGATAGCAAGTATTTCCTGACTTCAATCTGCTCTTAATTTTTTCCTGAATAGAATTTTGATTTGTTGAGGTTGTTCCCAAATATTTGAACTCTTCCACCCTTGCAGAGGAACTGTTATTCTTTATACTGTGACTTCATCCTGCATTCTGATCTCGAGACATAATCATGTACTTAGTTTTATAAGCATTTACTTCTAGTCCAATATCCGCACTAGCCACTACCAAAGCTTCTGCATTTTCCTTTATAGTATGTACGCTTTTCCCAATATATTAACATCATCAGCATAAACTAGAAGCTGATGTGTACCATTTAATTTTATGTCATCCTGGTTTACCTGAACTTTCCTAATGGAATACTCTAAAGCAAAGTTGAAAAGAAATGGTGATAAAGCATCTCCTTGTTTCAAACCATTCCTAATAGGAAACGTGAGACAAATTCTTGCCTACCCAGACTCTGCTGTATGTTTCAGTCAGACTCATTTTTATTAGCCGTACTAGTTTCATGGGGATACCAAACTCAATGATAATATTATACAAACCCTCCCTCCTAACTGAATCATAAGTTTCTTGAAGTCTGATACACTGCTTCATTGTATTCCCATTTTGTCTCATGTATTTCACAAATGCAGAGTATATGATGAGCAGTTGACCTGTTTAATTGAAATCCACATTGATTGTCCTCAATTATTTCCTCTGCATATGGAGTTAACTTTTACAGCAGGATGTTGGATAAAGTTTTGTACATAGTTGACAAAAGTGATATGCCACTATCTGGAAGAGGAAATAAGAGAACGAATTGCCAAGGGAAATAGGGCATTCTATGCAAATAAAGCTCTCTTTACAAGCAAGCTAGTGTCCAGAAGATCAAATAAAGCTCTCTTTACAAGCAAGCTAGTGTCCAGAAGATCCAAGCTGAAGTTGTATTGGACGGTGATAAGACCAGTTGTGGTATATGGGTGTGAAACATGGGTCCTTAAAGAAAACATAATCCAAAAACTCTCAGTGTTTGAGAGGAAAATATTAAGGAAAGTATTTGGACCAACTAAAAAGAAAGATGGAAGCTGGAAAATCAAAACGAATATAGAATTGGATAAGTTAATACAACATCGAAACATAATAAACTATGTTAAAGCCCAAAGACTGAGCTGGTACGGACACATATATAGAAAGCCTGAAACCAGCATTGTAAATAAAATACATAAATGGCAGCCATATATAACTCGACCAGTTGGAAGACCTAAACACAGATGGGATGACGATGTCAGGAATGACCTGAGAAAGATGAACCTCCTTAAATGGACAGAACAAGCCCAGGACCGCCATGAATGGAAGAAAATTGTCGAGAAAGCCAAGACTCTACATGAGTTGTAGCGCTTACTAAGAAGAAGATATGCCACTATAATTATTACAGTCTGTTTTATCAGCCTTCTTATAGATAGGTACATTTATTGACTCATTCCAATCCTCAGGCAATTCCACCTTATTTCAAATAGAGCTAATAAGTTTATGGATCTCATAGCAAATTGTTCTACCTCCTGCCTTCATCAATAACTAGATTTTTTGATGTGGCAGTGTTTACTATTCTAACACCATTGTCATTACTATCTTGATGTAACCTCTCGTACCCAGTTGTAGGTTTGAAAATATAATCTCTCCCCTCTTTTGCATTAAAATCTCCTAATAGAATTTTCATATGGTACTTAGGAAAAAGGCTAAAAAAACCTGCCCTAAGTCCTCATAAAAACTGTCTTTAAATCATCACTTTTCTCCTCACTTGGTGCATGCACATTCAGAACAATGATATTACACCGGTGACCTCCCAGAACTATATATGACACCCAGAACTATATATGACACCCTATCACTAACAAAGTCTACTCTCTTAACTGATAATATTATTTGGTCGTGTACAAAAAAATCCTTTTCCCAATTGATGATTTTCATTTCCTTTTCCATAAAAAAAATTGTAATCCCCAGCTCTTACTGTGCCCCCTTTGTCCCACCTAACCACCTGCACATGCACTAAATGTAATTTATATCTTGCTAATTCCCTAGCTGCTACTGTAAGTGAACCTGCTCTATACAGGCTCCTAACATTCCACGTACCCAATCTCATGTCCCTTTTTCATTGCTTAGGTTGTACCAAAGTATCAGTCCAGGTCTGAAGCTTACTGTAGGAATGTTTTGTAACGGTACGTTTTTATGGTGAGAAGTTGTTAGCACCTCACCCAACCCCCAAGCTAGAGGACCACCCCCTATTGGCTTTCTGTGGCTGGTTATTCAATATATTTGCAGCTACCCTCCATATTGGAGGCCGTTTCTCCATCCGCAACTTGAGGATGCACTATGCTGTGGTGACAGGAACCCACTTATCATGGGACAGAGACAGACAACAGCACTTAATTATGAAATATCAACCATGTCAGAATGTCAGAAACAAAGCCAAGGACGACCCCTGAAAACAGTTGACTCATAATGAGACCAGAACAGGTCACCTGGCCTAAAACTCTGCAAGCTGTTTGATAATGATGATGATAACTTTTTTTTTTCACCCAAAATTTGTGCCATGTATTAAATAGTGTGGAAAAATATGGTAGAACCAGGCAGGCCACAGATGAGAATATATGGCACAGAAAAGATGTGATTTGCGTCCTGGAATACTAGGGTAGGAATACAGACACACACACACATAATATTTAATGCTACTTGCTTTTCCACTGTAACAGTGGTTACACGATTGCACCTGTATGTTATGTTACAGCACATTGCCTGTCTTATTTTATACATGGGTCATTTAATGGTAGGAACCTTTCAGTGTTCAAGCTGCAATATGCCCAGAAGGATTTTATTTTTACAGGAATACTTTACATGTTCAGAATTTAAATTAATGTTTGAAATAAATCATACTAGGGTTTCAGTTCAAACTTCCGAACCCTTTTTTACAGAACTGTTCGATATGCAATAGTGATTTTGTTAACTCTTAGAGAATGGAAGGTTTTAGGATACATGTTTGAGCAGGGATTTCTGAATTTGAATTTCGGCAACTGTGAATAATGATTTTTGCCAAATAGGTTGTTATTTGTTTCAGCAGGTAACAGGTGAGCTACATCATAGCCATGGGATTTAAGGTGAATTGTGTTCCTGTACTGGACAAAATGCCATGTTGCTGCTGCTCCTGTGACCTAAAACTTGCAACATGCATTCTGGGATGGTTGGGTTTGGTAAGTCTTCAGTTTGCACTTATGCAAGAATTTTTTGTTTGCCCCCATTGTCAAGAAGAGAGGCTAGTTTCCACATTTATTCCAAGAATGGCCATGAGAAAAGTATTGACAGTGATCTCAGTAACAAAAAGTTTTGTGCTAAGAATACAAAAATAAGTACATATTTTTGTACCAAGCTTGCTTACGTATGAGAAAGTTTTGGTTGCCATATTATCAAATCATTTCCATGGAATTCAGCACTTATTAGAATAACAGGAATAAATAAATGAATGTTTAAATCTTTTATGTAACAGTTTTATTGATCACTCTGTGCTTGCTCTTCAGTCCACCTCATTTTGTGGATTTTTTTTGAGCTGGTTATTCTCAAACATTGCTATTTTCCATATTTCTTCCATAAGAGTACTTAACACTCCCTTTAATATTGTATTTTAATTAAGGTTCCCTCATTTGTTGCATATACTTACTTACTTACTCCATGGAGTAGAGTCCTTCTTGAGAAGCTAATCAGTAAACTTTGCAGCTAGTCAAGAAATTCCCCGCATTTATGGAACCCGAAAGTCCCGCACCATACCCACAAGTGCCCGCCACCTGTCCCTATCCTGAGCCAACTCTATCCAGTCCCCATTACCCCCTCCAACTTCCTGAAGATCCATCTTAATATTATCCTCCCATCTACGTCTTGGTCTCCCCAATGGCCTCTTTTCCTCAGGCTTCCCCACCAACACCCTGTGCACACCTCTATCCTCCCCCATACACGCTACATGCCCTGCCCATGTCATTCATCTCGATTTTACCGCCCGCACAATATTGGGTAAGGAGTACAGATCATTCAGCTCCTCGTTATGCAACTTTCTCAATTCCCGTCACCTTGTCCCTCTTAGGCCCAAATACCTTCCTCAACACCCTATTCTCAGACACCCTCAGCCTGCGTTCCTCCCTCAAATGTCAGCGACCAGGTTTCACACCCATACAAAACCACGGGCAAAATTATAGTTCTGTATATCTTGATCTTTAAATTTTTGGATAGCAACCTGGAAGACAACAGATTCTGCACCGAATGATAGCAAGCATTCCGTAACTTCAATCTGCTCTTAATTTCTTCCTGAATAGAATTTTGATCTGTTATCGTCGTTCACAGGTATTTGAACTCTTCCACCCTTTCAATGGAAGTATTATCAATCTTCACACTGTGACCCCGCCCTGCATTCTGATCCCGAGACATAACCATTTACTTCGTTTTATCAGCATTTACTTCTAGTCCAATCTCCTTAGTAGCAACTACTAAAGCTTCCGCATTTTCCTTTACAGTATGTACGCTTCCTCCCAATATGTTAACATCATGGGCATAAGCCAGAAGCTGATGCGTACCATTTAATATCAAGCCATCCTGGTTTACCTGAACCCTCTTAATGGCATACTCCAAAACAAAGTTGAAAAGCAATGGCGATAGAGCATCTCCCTGTTTCAAACCATTCCTAATTGGAAACATCTCAGACAAATTCTT
>Ga0268261_10003853_pt1 | contig 11113 bp, 12 predicted proteins | sample TergutNc150P1_FD_190353 | JGI IMG/M metagenome (GOLD analysis project Ga0268261, IMG submission 190353) | Nasutitermes corniger P1 segment gut microbial community from laboratory colony in Florida, USA - Nc150 P1 (SPAdes) (version 2) | ecosystem: Host-associated > Arthropoda: Insects >...
GGGGGGTTTGCGGTGTTCCTTGCAGCAGTTGCCTCCTATATTCATGCCTGTAAACGCAGGAATGATTTGCAGTTCTGAGTAATTCATGTGGGTAGAAATCTGTGTTTATGGAAGGCCATAGTCTTCACTGGAAACCACTCCTTTTTTTGTGGCTACAAAACCCCCTCCTTCCCTGGAAGACAAACTGGATACAATCATGTTACTTGGTGGGTTTAACACTCCTAATTTTCCTAGGGATATTGGTTTCACAATCGCAAATTTTCATTTTTATTCAAAATTCAAGTGAATTACTGTTTATTCCTTCATTCTTATTCTTACATAGCGTACTGAAGCTGTAGATAACACTGCTTTGCTTGCCTTATTTTTTTCTAATTGCACCAATGAGCATTTATATTTTTGATTCAGGTGTTAAATCTAATACATGTCATCCTCTTGTGATTGTAGAAATACACATAATTCCAACCATACCCATAAGTTTTCTTATTGTAAATTCATTTCAGGGGATTATAGCTTCTAGTAAATTTTTTTTAAGTACAATTGGACCTGTATTTATAATAGTGTCTCATTTGATGCCACAATGTGCAACCTTAATTATGCCATGAATGAAGCTATGGTTCTGGCGATTTTATATGGACTCATCAATATATTCCAATTCTCTCTATGGTTTTCTTCTTCCCTAAGATAGTTCACAGGATTGACAATCTACTTATATAGATGCTTTACAAAGAAAATACTTAATTGTTTTATAGTATTTTTGTAAGCCATTTAAATCTACCACAAATTTCAATAAGTTAATGTAATGAGACCTTATCACTTTTTTTTGGGACTGATGTGGGTGTATGATGTGAAGGTACATGATACCTAATAAGATTTTCAACATGAAGGTGCACATCTACAAACCTCTCCACTCTTACCTACTAGCAGTGGGTCCTGTTAAGGGGAAAAACCCATGCTAAGATTGAGGTAACCAACCCCTTTAGAAGCATGGGTCACCGAGCAGACAGAGCTTGGGGTTCTGATGGACCCAATCATAAGGTTCTATCAGATAGGGTAGGAGGGGCCCTTGAGATTGGTTGCAACCCTGCTAGGAGAAAAACACTCCGAAATCAAACCAAGGGTAGATGACACTCTGGAAACTGTGGTAAAAGGAAGTCATGTATGGGAGCAAACCCTTATTAAAATTCCTGTCCCTTCAAGTTGAAGGTTTTATGACGGGCTAAACCCCAATAGCAGTAAAAGAATTCGTAGTTACGAATTTCTCAAAGGAGCCTCGGAAGAAGGAGATAAATGATGAAGAATCATGGATGTGGAAAAGGAACATGAATATGGAATGTGAGAAGCTTATTTTGGTCAGGAGCCCTGAAAGTACTTCATAATGAGCTGTTAAAGTTAGATTTTGACATAGTAGCACTTCGAGAAACACAATTGGGAAGTGGTATACAAAAATGTGATAACTTCACATTATTTAACAGTGGATTAGAAAGAAAAAAACATGAATTTGGCTACTGATTTTCTGTAAAAAGATAATTTTTAAAATATGTTAAAGACTTTAAAATTAGAAATGAAAGAATATGTTATTTGAAATTCAAAGCTACATGGTTCTACCATAACTTGACACATGTACATGCACCAACAAATGAAAAAACAGATGAGGTAAAAGAAGCATTTCATAATTTATTACAGCAAAATATAAATCAAACAGGTAATTCAGACATTAAAATAATACTTGGAGATTTTAATGCAAAAGTTGGTAAAGAAGACATATAAAAACCCACCACTGGAAACGAATGTTTATGTAATGAAACTAACAACAATGGAATAAAAATGATTCAGATCACAATATCTGAAGGTTTTAATGTAAGAAGTACAACATTCCCACATAAAGATATACACAGAGAGACATGGTATTCAGCAGATGGCAGGACAGAGAATCAAATAGATCATGTCTTAATTAGTAATAGATTTAGAAGTGCAATAACAGACATCAGAGCACTAAGGTGACCAGAAATTGGATCAGATCACAAGTTACTGAAGATAAACGTTAAAGTAAAATTAAGGGTAAAAACTGAAGAAAAAAAATTAAAAAAAAATCATGAGTATTTTTCAAAATTCAAAGTGGAAACAAGAATATGTTATGGAACTTACCATTAGTTTTGAAATATTGGAAAATATGGAAGATGAAGATCATATTGACAACACCATGAATGAAAAATGGGAAAACATTAAACAATAATTAAGGAAACAAAATGACAGCTAATAGACAAAGATGGAAGCACATTAAAAAATAGATGGTATGCAAAACTGCAAATGAAGAAATAAGGAAAGCAAGAGAAAAGTGTTTAATAAAGGGAAAAAGAGCAAAAGAAGAGCAGGAGTGTCACCATAAAAGAAAAAATGCACTCAAAATAATTAGGAATAAGAAAAAGTTATAGATTAAAAATGTAACAGAATCAGTAGAAGAAGATCGAAATTATAATCACTCGAGGAAAATGTATCAAACAATAAACCAATTTAAGAAAGGATATCAACATAAATTTAAACCGATTAGGAACAAATAAGGAGAACTGGCAACGAATAATAAAGAGAGAGCAGAAATATGGAAAGAATATTTTGATGAATTAGTAAACACAGAAGAACCAAAGGAATTAATTAAAATAGGAAGCAGAGAAATTAATGAAGTTGAAGTAGAAGAACTTACTGTAGAAGGTGTAAAAAAAGGCAATGAGAAATTTAAAAAATAACAAGGTGGCTGCAACTGATGTAATACATCTGGAGTTAATCAAATACAGAGGAAATAAACTATTGAATAGACTTTATGAACTTGTAAGACAAATTTGGGAGGAGGAAAGAATACATGAAGAATGTAAAGAAACAATAATAGCTCCTATACAACAAAAAAGGGATAGGTGTGAGAATTACAGGGGAATTGAATTAGGAAATGCAGCTCACAAAATTTTGGCGAATATAATTTTGGAAAAAATTCAACCTTATATTGAAAAAATTACCGGGGATTATCAGAATAGATTCAGAGATAGAAGTTCTGTAACTAACAATATATTTGTACTGAAAGTAATAAACGAGAAAATATGGGAATAGAATCAGAGTGTACAATATTTATTTATTTATTTTCAAAAGGCGTATGATATACACCAAGACGCACTATGGAAATGTATGGTAGAATTTGAAATTCCTGAAAAATTAGTAAACATATATAAAATGTGTGTACAAAAGACAAGAAATGTTGTTGGAATAGAAGGAACACTGACACCCTTTCTTGAAAATAAAACACGATTGAAACAGGGTGACTATCACCAATACTATCCAACTTAGCATTACAAGAAGTTATGTAAAGTATAAAAATGGTTCCTAGTGGTACAAAGATTGGTAAAGAACAATTGAATATGATAGTGGAATGAAAAAACAGTTCAAAACAAAATAAAATAAGACAAAAATAAAAAATTGTACATTTAAAAGAGTTGAAAATTTTAAATATCTAGCTGTTATACTCAATGAAGATAACAATCACCAAATAGATTTACAAAAAAGAATAAAAAATGCTAATAAAACATACTGTATGCCACAAAATATTTTTAGAAATAAAAATATATTTAAAAAACTAAAATTAAAACTAAGGAACACAATAATAGATAAAACATTAACATATGCTTCAGAAACCTGGGTTCTAACAAAGAGAGATAGAAAGCAAATAAACATTTTTGAAAGAAAGTATATAGAAGAATTTTAGGCCTGGTATATGACAATGAAAAAGAAAATTGGAGAATATTAACGAATAAGGAAATTTATGCAGTGCTTAAAAACCCAAAAATAACAGAGACAATAAGGTTAAATAAATTACGTTGGTTTGGGCATGTACAGGGAATGGAAGAAAAAATTATTCCAAAAAAGTATTATATATGAATTTGGAAACAAGGCTGAGAGGTAGACCATTATTAGCTTTTTAATTCTAAGTGCCACAGTACTGAGAGTAATTATCAAGTCCAATTCCAGCTGCAGGCAGTTTCGTCACAGGTGTCTTGTCAGGTTTTAGGAATCAGACAACACTAGTTGTACACATATAGGGCAAATTTTGTGTGGTTTTGAATTTTCTTGTATTTATATGTGGTTGCGTCTTTTGCGTAACATGCAGGGACCTTTCTATATTACGTTAAATTGTGCAACATAAGACATGGCAACCCTTTGTATTGCGTCAGATTGTGTAATATGTAAATGTTCCAACCCTGTACTGTGTCACGAGCTAAGCAGCGCGCGCTATAATTCCAGTTCTATCCACCTACCTTCTTTGTGCTGAAGAACTTTCTAGAACATTTTGATCACGTGACCACGCGAGTCCAGACTAGATCGCGTCCTTTTCGTCTTGTCACACTAGTAACAGTCGCTCATGCGTGAGGACGCACAAGTGTAATTGAAAGCCGTCGCTCAAACTACTGAGGACGCACAAGTGTAATACAAGGTGATATTTGGTGCTACACATAGTGTAATCATACAAGGTGAACTTACAGTGCTACGCCCAAATCAAGTGTTTTATTACTCACACTTCTCATGGTGAGAATCATTGTAACCATTTTTCCAAGAAATGTGTTGCAAACCATTTAGGCTGAACTTAAAAAAATAATTTTGTGTACATTGAAATTAACCTTATACCTCAGTAGTAATGGGGCGGATCTGGTTACTCTTGGGCTTTCGACTTTTTATCTAGGTATTTTGTCAGGGTGTCACCATGCCCCCCTACACCAAAAGTTGCGTCCGTCTTTGCCGATGTAATGGAAGGTATTTGGCGATGGTATTGATTGGTAATGGATGTGTTTTAATCATATATGTGTGTGGTTGACGTAATGTCGCCGTATAGATTGGTATATTTAAGATGGCGACCGTGGTTTGTTAGAGGATAGGTTACGTAGCGTGAGACTGCTGACCTTCGACTGAAAGTTTCATACAGTGATGTCATGGTTTAGCGGCGCGTGGAGAGAGAGAGATAGAAGATAGTGGACTGGTATTGGTCAGCGCTATGCTAGTAGGAGTGTTGCAGGAGGCTGGCGGGGGTGTGTGCGGGTATCTGGCGGTGATGGCTGCTGCTGTTCTTAGAATATACATGTTAGCATTATTCATATAAGGATATGTGGGAGGTAACAGGAATCTGCAGGTATAGATTGTTACAGTTTCCGTCACGTACGTGTTGCAGCAAGCTTGTTATCGGCAGAGGGGTGTACAAAGTTAAGGATAGGTTTGTGAAATAAAGACACTTGAAATAATAAACTGTATATAGAGGTTTTATTAACAGAGTTTTTACATCGGCTCTTGACGTACACGTTCCAACATGATGGTTATCGGTTTTGGCGTGGATGTGTTGTGGATGCCTGAGGGCGGGGCAGGCATGCAGTGTATAGGTATATCATTTTCTGTATAGGTTAGGAGCTGTGTAGAGTAGGGAACGTGGAGACGCACGTGTTTTTGCATAAGCACATCATAATAACTGGACATGCGACGAACGGTCTTTGATGTCTGCCATATGGAATATCGCGTGTAGAATAGTTGACGCACGAGCTCATTTGTTGTGGGACTACACGCGTGATACAGCCTGTAAGCCAGCGTCTTAGGTACACAGTTGCCAATGAAGAATGCAATGAGCTCCTCCACGACCCGCGGTGTAGGTGTGTCGACGAATAGGTATTGTATGATAGACGAGGGCCATGTGTCTATTGATCCCACGTGATCTTCAACGGCTTGCAGCAGAGACATGGCGTCGTTAGCAGGATGGTGACTATGTCTGTACATGTATGAGTTTAGCGTTTATATATGTAGCCGTCGGGTGTGGCATGGGAGTTGGACAACCCCTACACAAGCGCGGAGAAGTTGATGTCATAAGGTATGGTGCGATATGCTAACTAGTGCATAGCGACAGTCGTGTTGCTTTTGCAGATTCTAGTATTGCAACACGCGAATCAGCAGATTTTTGAATGACGACGACGATGACGCCCAGCCTCGAGGTTTAGCAGAATAAGCATTTTGTAAAATATAAATAGTCTTCGCTGGAAAGACGTTTTGCATTAGCACTCTGTTAATACAAGATCTGAAGCTGTAGCTCTCGTCTCCGCCATATTCAACACGCGACGATCAACATTTCAAATAGAACATCGCCTGCTGATGTCGTCGTGTCGTGCCACGCCCTTTGTCAGCGATTAATTGCGCGGTAAGTGAACGACTGTTGTTAGTATTAAAATGTTGTGTAACAGAATTTTGAAATTTGAAAATTCCGGAAATGCTATATTGTTCAAATTTGAAAATTGAATTCAGAGAGTTTGTATTTTCAGACAGAATATCGCCTGCCGCTGCTGCTGTTGCCACGCCTTCTGTCAGCTATTAGTTACGTGGTAAGTGAACATCTGTTGTCGGTATTAATATATTGTGTATGTGAATGTTCAGACTTTAAGAGAGTTTGTATTTTCAAGCAGAACATTGCCTTCTGTTGCCGTGTTGCCGTGTTGCTCTGCCATTGTTGCTGTGCTGTTGACGTTGCGGGTGCCGTTGCTGTTGACGTGCTGTTCGCGGATCTTACAACAACCCACGGTGAGTGAGCAGCAGCAGCTGCTATTAATACTCTGCATACCAGTGACAGTGACAGTGACAGTGTAAAAAAGTTCATCCATCTCGGTACGATATTTGGGATGTTGGTCGCGAATGAAAGCGTGTCCCTTGACGAATCTGATATAAGGGCAGTAAGGGAAGTAACGGGCGTGTTCGATAAAAGGTATGTCATCTCGATTCCAATCAAATAATACACCGTTGCAGTGAAAGCAAATGCACCCGTCACTCCACCCTGGAATGAGAGAGATTAAACAATTTAGTTAGGGAAATTATTTCGATAACTTAGAAGTCCACTAAAATGTGTAGGGAAGGCCATCTGTTGAGGAAAGATAGGAGGTACATGTACGCCATCTGTTGTGGGAAATGAGGAACTAGTATAGTATAGAGAGAGAGTTATCCGTGATGGAGTGGGTGTATCGCGGATGAAAGGGACGGGAGATTTGAAAGTTTGAATTTAAATATGTGCAGGAAATTTGAAAGTTTGAAATGCAGGATCTCAGATGAATGAAAGAGGTGACGGCGGGGGACTCGAAGGTTTGAAACTTAAATATTAGCGGGAGATTTGAAATTTAAATATTTAGACCTACCATCGTAAAAAAAGCCTGCGGCCGCTATAGATACAGCCAAAGGCTTTCCTTTGCCATCCCACTGTCTGTCGTAGAAGGTGCGTGTGCGTCTAGCTAGCGTTACATATTCGGGATATCGGGGTGTTCGCCAACGTCGGATTGCTTGTTGTTGGGCCAACACTAATGAGAGGCCGTCGTAGTAGGGTCGTCCCCTCTCGGGAGGGCGAGAGGTTGGATCCGGCGGTATGTCTGCGGACGGTCCGGGGTTTGTGGTCGGATTGTCGCCGCTGTCCGACACCTGCGGAGAAGGAGGCGAAGTCTCGAGCGAGATATCCGAATCCCCCGACGAGATGACGCCGTCGTTAATTCCGTCGTTGACGTCCATGTCGGTGCACACATGAGAATTGTCGTCTATACGTGCGCTTACCGTCCTCTTTTATAGTGGAATTAGATTAGAAAGTAGAGACCACTAGGGATAGGAAAATGAAATAACGACTGCGCATGCGTGTTCAGTTTTAAGTAAGTGTAATTTATTGCATCAGAAGAAAAAAGTACAGAGCATGTTTAGATGGCTAATACAGACTTGAGTTTTTCGAACAGTTGATAATAATTAATAGATTTCTCAGCGTTAGAGTGCGGCCCCACATATGTAGTAAAGCTGTGAGCTGTATTTATATAGGCAATTACATCAGTCATGGCGGCGATGTAGAAAGTCATCTGATTCTGAATCATATACATTATGTAGGCTAGATTACGCAACTCCTCGTACGTGAATGTCATGTACTGTTTGCCGACATACACTCTGGCAACCCTGTAACTGCCGGTCTTGTTCATTCTAAAGTCTCCGTCCTTCTTCATATAATACTCGTTTGTAGACAGAGCGTCACACAGGGCCGCGATATTTTCGGCCATAGTTTGCAGCTGTTGAACGGTGAGGAGCAGAGGCAACATTTTGGCGCCTCCGAATTCTGCTAGCGGCTGATAATCGCGGGCAGGATAGTAGCCCACAGACACATATTTGGACTTGTCCTCCGCGACGAAGAAGATGCGGCGTAGCAGGGCTCTGTTGGGATTGCCGAGCGTTGTGGTGACGACTTGTAGACACGCGTCGAATTCGGGCGCTAGGACATGCTTCGGGTCGGACCCGCCTTCCTTCTCAATTAGGGGGAGCAACGGAGCCTGTCGGGGCAGACGTAGACGCTTTCCTGCTGACATGGCGATGCGGACTGATAGGCAGATAGGTGTTTAGCGCCGTTTTATACAGCTGCAGAGAGAGAAAAAAGTCGTCATTACAGACGTGATACACCGACATTAAACGAGGCGGAATGGCGTGTAATGTCGGGTGGACAGTCGATATAGTTGCGGGATTGGTGATGCGTAAGCCATTTGCATAGTGTATGTGCGTTTCGAGTTGCGCAACGGTAGTTTAGATAATTCTTGTGGCAAGGCATACTGCAACTGAATTGCGCCTTGAGGCCGTGGGGCGGAGGACAGTTAAAAAACTCCAGTTTTCGAAAGGGTTGCCCCAGCAAGTTTGAGAGAAATTTGGTCTTTCTGGTGCCATACGCGTACAGATGCGCGTATCCTGAAACGGCCTCGCTTATGGTGTCATTAATCTTGGCATAGTCGAGCTGTCCGTCGGCCCACGACAGTCCGTTTTCGTCAGAGCCGTGAGCCGACATGGGGTATGGGCATTTGAAATGAACTGTCTCTATGACATTTTCGGCAGCGACGGAGACTTCTTTGACGACCTCCTCGTTCTGCTCACCGTGCAGGACCTCAAAATCTTTCACGCATTCCATCTTTGAGCGCAATCATATACAGAATGAAACAATTAAGGTTAATGACTCACCTTTTATATAGGCTGGTACAACATTGCCCTCCAGTACGATGTTTGCACAGCGTAGGGCCAAATTCAGAGTGGAATAACCGGTGGATGTGTCGGTCCGCGTTGTCAGCAGCAAACAGCTCCACAAATTGTTGCGGGGTGTATCCCCTATCCATGTATAGGATGAAGAGGCAGCAATATTCGCCGCAGACTGTAGTGGTAGGTCCTTGGAGTTGCGTTCTGTTGTATTGCCAGACTGTAGAATTGCGTCGTATGAAATTTAGGATCGAGGGAATATGTGGATGGCGGCCGTAGGAATCGAAAAATAACAGCTTGAAGACCGGGGTTTTTGGAAATAAATCGCCTGCCAGTGTGAGCCCTTTTCTGTGTGAGGGTCTGTGTTAACTATAACCGTGCCAGTCTGCACGATCAAGCGCGGTAGGAGATCCGAAGCATAGACCCCGAGAAAGGAATTAACATCTTGTAGAGCATGCTGAATCTGGACGGTGTCCATCACGAGAAGTCTGTCGATACGTTGCGACTTAGATCTATGCGTACAGAATTGTCATACTCTAGATAAAGGACAGGTGATAGCCTCGGTAGTGCCGTGCCGAATTTCAGATCGATCCTGATATCGCCGCTTGTGGGGGAGACGCGTGCCCTTCCGATGCTGCAAGATCTGGCGTAAGATCGTACAATATCATGAAGAAACCGTTCATATACATATCGTGAGTTATCTGGAGTCCCGAGTTCGAGTGGTGAAAGCCGGAACCTTCGAACAGTGTCGCTTAACCTCTGACGGACGTTTTCTCGTGGCCCATATTCATAGACAGGCTCTCGCTAGGAATCTGTCTACCGTTCACATACATGGTGAAGTTGGTCAGATCGTAATGGCGGAGATTATACGGATTCGAATATCTCGAACCGAGAAAGTCCGTGTTCTTTATCATTGTTAAATTAGACTTTTCGGGAGCATACCCAACACCGCATTATTGATAGATAATGCTTGAGGGTCGCCGGCAAACGTGAAAGTCTTAAGTTCGACTCTCGTCAAGTTATATCTGGCAAGGAAGCCTTTGCTTAGAGCCTCGTTATGGGCGATGGAGATTTTCGGGCTGGGTCGGATGCGACGCACGATCAGCTCAGCGTCGAAAAAAATTTAAAAGTTGCTTTTGTTTTTGCTTTTGTATTGGTATACGCGTTCATAAGGTAAAAATCATTCTTGGCCTTGGTCAATTTTATCTGCACGCGGACACCCGAGAGCAGAAATTGCGGGACGTTGCAGATGTCTGTGTGTAAACGGCCGTATAACTCTGTTACTTTCCTCTGTTTTTGCCGCTCCAATCTCTTGACAAAGCCTTTGTTTTTGATGTCGGCGGATGTCGGATCATCCGGTAAGACGTCCCCTCCTTGGGCCAGATACCAGTACGCATTTGTAAGATGCGAATTGGCCGCGTCGGAACCGTAGGTCAGGAGGGTCTCCAGAAATGAGCGGTAGGGGTACAGTTCTGAGGCCGGCGTGATGTTCACTCCGTTGAGTTAGACGCTACATTGACTGAACAGAGAATGGAGGAAATTGTTGGTTCCAGCCATAAAATCTTTAGCGTCGAGATCATTCCCGTCCGCGCTGATTAATTTGCCTTTCACGTAGAGTTTAATGTCCAGATCGATGTATGTCTCATTGGCGGTTATAAGAAATTCGAGATCGTTCTGATCCACCGTGGCGTTCGGCTTATAGTGGACCACATTCGTCTCTAGGATCGCCGTCTGCACAGGCTTATGCGCGAAAATATCGAACTCGGTAGTTACAAACTCGACGTCTCCAGACATGATCAGGTAGCGACTGATGCGAATCACGAGAATGTCTCTCTTTATAGTCTTGGAGGAGGCCTTGCATTTAGAAGAAGATTTTCGTTTCGTGATTATAGCTGTCTTGGTCTTCTGCTTAAGCGGCTTGCGGGAAGATGCTCTCTTTCTCTTAAGTACACCGCCACCGCCGCGTAATTTGTTAATAATATTTTGCGCCGATTGCGACACGTGTTTCGATACGATGTCGCGAAACCTTGTCTGTGCGGGATTGTCGGCTATATCGGTCATGATCTTTCCGTCGGTGCGT
>Ga0268261_10003854_pt1 | contig 11112 bp, 10 predicted proteins | sample TergutNc150P1_FD_190353 | JGI IMG/M metagenome (GOLD analysis project Ga0268261, IMG submission 190353) | Nasutitermes corniger P1 segment gut microbial community from laboratory colony in Florida, USA - Nc150 P1 (SPAdes) (version 2) | ecosystem: Host-associated > Arthropoda: Insects >...
TAACCTGCGCAGAGAATTTTAAGAACTTATGACACTTATGCACTGAAGGCTAATAGGGCTTAAGGTTGGGTTGACGAATTATTCTTTGAAAGATATGAGTCTACAGATGTTGAAAAGTGTTTTCAGCGTTGCCACAATGTGCAGACAGAGACACAAAGTGGACCTTCAGTGTTGACACTTTTACCTCGACCAAAAGTACACATTGGAAGAATTCAAATATATTAGCCACTCGACCAAAAGTACACAATAGTATACTAAAGGTTAAAGGAAATGCTGTTGCTGTTTATCATATCATTCACATCCACAAAACCCATACTCTTATTATAACTACCAATGCACAGAGGTTTTGGTGTATTTCCTTCTTCACCCATAAAATGGCTTGATGCAGGGGGGTGTGCATGTTGGTGAGGAGGTAAACTTTTCTCTTCACTTTCCAATACATAGCACTTGTGCCTTCTTTCACCTTAAATGATGTCACCTTTCGTTAGTTTCAAGGTCTTTGCTCAGAGTTTCTTGGCATGCTCTGCTGTTGTGGCAAAGAATACCATAGCTGTTTATATTAATATTGTGTAGGTCAGAAAACAGTTGAGGTGATGAAAAACAAAATACCATGGACAGTTTGTGTCCAATGCCTTCACTTCCCTTGTTAGCTGCATAACTCTTCTATAGGTAGGTGTGATATTTAAAGCAGCATTCATAAGTTGTTTTTCTTAATAAACTGCTATGTCATACATGTATCCATTGCCATCACAAAGGTTGTACAGTTTTATTCCAAATCTCTTACGCTGTTTTGGTATGTACTGCCAAAACACCACTCTCCACTAGAATTTCACAGTTACTTAATCCAATACCAAATTTCCTGTGCAGTGTTGCAGTGTAAAATATATATATATGTTGTTTAGGTAGTAGAAAATCCCGATTTTCCACGATGTATCTTAATGAGGATTCGCTCTTTTGGATGAATTTTGATTATTTTTGAAGTGAACGCTTTCAATAGGTGCATAAACTGATCACGTTTCATGATACTGGAATAGAATGGAGTACAGTGTAGCTCTTTATTGACCAGTGATCTTTTATAGTGTGTTAAACATCATGTCCCATCAGGGTTTTTAGTGCTAGAAAATGATATAGTTCATCAATAGAAATATTGGGTTATTGTGTTTTGTTTTTCTCCCTTGAATGTTTTGTTGGTAGTAACGATTTGACTGTTATAAAAGTAATGTTCCATAGTTATTCTGTAAACATTAGTCAAAAACAGTCTAGAAGTGAGGGATCAGCACTAATGTGAGACACAGCATGACAGTTCACATCTGGCTTGAGAGCATGGAAATGATACATTTTCAGCCTGTCTTCACTTCTGCTATCACACCACAAAAGATATGTCAGAACACTGTTGTCAGAAGCTTCTGATAAATGATCAGCAGCTGTAATGTCAGAGTCATCTGAAACACACTGCTCCCCAGAATTAGTATCACAGATCAACTCTTGAGTCGCACTCACAACAACTTAATGCATGCATTTGGCCATGGTTCCAGAAACTGAAATACTGATTTTGAGATGCATCAAACAGAAGCCCATCTGCATTAAAATATTAAATTTATCATTATTGCACAGCTGCAGGTCTGGGAATTAACACAGTGCACTAAACCAAAGAGGATTCAGTTTTGTATGAGACAGAGATGAAAGAATTTGAAATAATGTGAAGTGGTTAGTAACTAACCACTTGTGCAGCCTAGATCACAGTGTTGCTGGTTAGCAGAATGACTGCTCATCCAGTGTAGGACCTTTAACATGCAATTACTGAACTAACTACCAGCCCTAAAAAGGTTAAGTTCTTCATAGGTGTACTTAATGTAAGATACTCTTTTACTTGGTTGATAAATACAAATGTTTTAAGAATTATTTATAATCTGTCAGTAGGTTTCAGTTTCTCTATGTGTGGTTTTTGTTATGATATAGCTTATTCTTTGGAAAGGTAAAGTTGTTCCCAGAGCATGCCTTGAAGGCATATGGCAGAGTGGAGGTCTTGCCCCCTCATTCTTAGCCTGGTGGAGGTGAATTGTCAGCTTCATGTTCTGGTCATTACCGTATATTCTCGAATCTAGTCCGCACCCTTTTTGCAGTTTTAGAGGGCTAAAAAATCAGATGCGGATTATAATCACATGCGAATTAGATTTGCGGTCGAGAGCTAGATTTTGGAAAAATGATAGAGCCACTGTACGTGCCGAAGAACAGTAGAATACAATAATTTATCTTGAAAAAACGTGAAGACTGCATCATCAATTTCAGGAAATTGTCCTTTCTTGGGTCCAGTGAATTTCCTTCGTGACGCCTCACACCCGCTGATCGCTGTCTTGTGTTTCCGCCACAGTCGAACGTTGCTTTTATCACCTCAAAAAATTGCAGCGGCTTTGTGGTTTCCCTTCTCCTCTGCGCACTGAATAACTTCACGTTTGAACTTTGCTGTATATGATAGTTTTTGAGATTTCTGGCGTCCCACTTCCATAACTACGGTACATGACAAATTGGAATAAGCACCTTCCATGTTTCAACAACTAAGGCGCGGGATGGGTTCAGACGAGATTGCACACGCTTGTTGAGAAAGGCCCGCTTCACGGAACTTGTATGACTCTTTGGCCCCAGGTGTAGCGTCGGATTTTAACGCATTGGTAAATCTCATATTATTCAATCAGTTGCTTTGTGGACAAGGGGCAGTTGAAGGAAAGGTGTGGATTAGAACCACAAACTAACTTTTTTCGTTTAAGAAATCGCCAAAAACAGTGCGGTAAGAATATATGGTATATCCCTAGGGAAAGATCCCCTCTTATGCATTGAATAAGAGGCTGGGTGGGGCCCATAGCTCGTCTGCATACTTTAGAGAGGAGATAATTGCTCCCTATTGGAAATAAGCCACAATTCCTCGATCATCCAGCTTGTAGCCTGGTTATGTGAACTACTCTATTCGTGCTGTAGCTTATTTTTTAAATCTTTACAATAATTTGAATAGTATTCATTTGTATATATTTACATTCAGTGTACATTTTATGTAAAGGTAAAGCAATCCCATTACAGGCCTGGACAGGCCCTGAGGGTTCCAGGAAGTTGAGGCTCCCAGATTTCAAGACAGTCGACACATGAAGGTGGTAAGGTTGTCAGCCTTACGCACCGGCCGCCTTTACCCCCAGGAAATATTCCTGGTACTCATTTCTGTTAGAGGCTGAGTCGACCCCAGGGCCATACTGCAGCTGGAAGGATTATGTCAATGAAAAATTCCAGTGATACCATCGGGAATCGAACCCGCGACCTTCCGGCTTGTAGCTCAGTGCCTCAACCAACTGCACCACCGCGTGCCCCCGTACATTTTATGTACTTGACATATTGTATGATTTTTTGTCCTGTGGCCACTAACTAGGCCTGGTACCTATGGAATGTATGTGAATATGCATTCATGTATATACATGGTGCGACAGTTTAATTCCCGGAATGGCGCTGTGAAAGCAAAATTTGCTTACCTGTGCACTAATGGCTGCTGTCACCTTCGAAATACTCTCCTTGTGAAGCTATGCACTTCGTGAGATGATGGTGCCACTGCCAAAAACAGTCTTCAAAATCATTTTCCAGAATACCTCGCAGTAATGTTTTCACGTTGCGTTGTATGTCAGAAAGGTCAGCAAATCTTTGTCCCTTCAGGGCATTTTTTAATTCTGGAAAGAGCCAAAAATAGCAGGGGGCTAAGTCAGGTGAATAAGGTGGATGTACCATTTTTGTAATGGAGTTCTTAGCCAGGAACTTGTGAAATCTTAACACATCATGCGCAGGGGCATTGTCGTGGTGGAGAATCCTCTTATCAAGCCAGAGTCTGGGTCTTTTCCTCCGAACAGATTCCTGCAACCTTGTCAGCATTTCCAAATAACACTGTTGATTTACCGTTTGTCCTTTTACAATGAATTCATAGGGAACTATCACCTTGTGATCCAAGAAACACACAAGCATGGTCTTGACCTGTGACCGAGACATGCGTGCTTTTCTCGGCCTAGGTGAATTCTGTGTTTTCCACTCCATGCTCTGTCGTTTTTTTTCTGGGTCGTATTGAAAACACCACGTTTCATCACCGGTAATGACCCTATCAAACATCTCTGCATTGCGTAAAAGATCAGATGAAATGTGAAGCCGACGTTTCTGGTCATGTGTCAAGATTCGAGGCACCATTTTTGCGGAAATCTTTCTCATTCCTAAATCTTCCTTTACAATCTGTCGCACTCTTTCCCTGTTTATATTCAATTCTTCTGCTGTTACTCTCACACCTAATCTTCGATCTGAGCGCACCAAGGTTTGTACTCTGGCCACATTTGCATCTGTCCTTTGCGTTTTTGGTTGCCCACTTCTTGGGTCATCTTGCACATCTTCTCGCCCTTTCTTGAACCTCCTGTGCCATTCAAAAACACTCGATTTCTTCATAGCGTATTCACCATAAGCCACTTAATAGGGCTAACGTTTCATGTTGGACATGTCCAAACGTGCCTGAGTACACGAGTTTGCCTGACTCAACACCCCAGCGACACGCTGCAACTATTCCGGGAATTAAATTGTCACACCTCATATGTGAAAGGTGTTTTTTTCATGCTTGAACAATAAACGCCTGCCCAACCCTCTGCTAGTTTTATTGCATACACCAAGTCTCAGGAGGTTTAACAGTGGGTGAAGGTAGCTAGAAGAAGATTTGCTGTGATAATAACCTTTAGAAAGTCTGACAAAAGCCCACCAGTACTACAGCAGATGCTGAAAATGTTGTGATCCTGCCTGAATGCACTCAGTACAACTGCAGAAGACATTGATTACTCTCTGGAGTTTACCAGAAGTTGTTGAAATCTCACTGTGGATGTTGTATCTTAGTTCTTCTAGTGTGTGTCAATTTGTTTTATACACTTTATATTTTAAACTTCCCCACAAATAAAAGTCACAAGGTCCAGAGGCTTTGCCTTATTTGCAGCCATGTAAGCTGTCTACATTGTTTTCAGATGGGGGTGTAACTTTAGCTGTCGGCAGTAACAGACTTGTGCTATGAATCTTTAGGTTTTTTGCTGATGAATGCATTTCTGTTCTTCTGTGATGTAACAGCATGCTTCAACTCAGGTACAGTGTTTAACAGCATCTGTTTTAGTGCAACTGTATTTTCAAATTTGAGTCAACTGGAAAATGTCACAAAAAATTTCTCTGCTTAGAAGACTAGTGTGTTGAAAATGTCTCCATGAATGGCAACAAAATATTGTTACAACTGTGACTGTTAAAGACAGTTGTAGTTCCAGTTTTGAAGGAACATGGTTCGGTTTGCAAGAATACACTCTGGAAGAACTAAGAAACAACATCCAATGCGAGTTTTTGATAATACTGGGGGGGGGGGACTCCAGAGAGGAAACAGTATCTTCTGTAGTTGTACTGAGTGCATTCGGTTAGGAGGGAAACATGTTCATTGTCTGCTGTAGCACTGGTGAGTTTTTGTTAGACTTTCTAAAGTTGCAGTGAATCTTCTTGCTTCCGTCACCAGCTGTTAGCCCTCCTGCGACTTGGCATATGATGTAATGCTAGTGGGTGGATGCGTATTGGCCAAGAAAAAAGAAGAGAGAAGAAAAAGCTTTATATGTGTGTGTATATTGTGTGTGTGTAACATTTACATGTACAGTTACTTTTTTGCCTTTTAGTGATGCTGGTGACTTCCATTCAGCACTTTGGCATTTAGTTGTGGGATCATAGTGAAAACACCAAGTTTCATCCTCTGCTACAATCGAATTCAAGAAATTTTTGTTTCTACGAGCAGTTTTAATGATGTCTTTTGCGTACTGAACATGCTCGTGTCTTTGATCATCGGACAATGAATGCGGCACAAACCGGGAAGCGACCTTTCTCTTGCCCAAGTCTTCCACTAAGATTTGACGAATCATCTTCCTGTTAACACCAAACTCATCAGTCATCATTCTCACAGTCGCACAACGTTCTTCTTGTGTTCATTCTCTCACTTTCGCAATGAGTCCCTCATTACGAACAGAAAATGGATCCCCAGGCCTGGCTTCATCTTCAGTCGTTTCCACACCATTTTTGAATCGTGCATACCACCTGAATATCTGTGCACGAGATAAACAATTATCCCCATACACTTGCCTCATCATTTCCACAGACTCAGCTGCAGTTTTCCCGAGTTTAAAACAGAATTTAATGTTCGTTCTCTGCCCCATGCCGCTACTCTGACCACGTCCTTTCACTACCTGCACAACATGGCGCCATATTTCCCGTCATGCTCAGCGTGGGGCATTGTGGTGTTGCCAGATTACAGATGAAATCTGGGCACGTGGATGACGTGCATTGCATCATAGATGGCACTTCTATCTTGGTCAAAATAAAATCAGTCGCATTATATAATTGTCAGACTGTGTATGTATGTATGTAGGGGGTTAGATGTTATTAAGAGATTAATAACATGGTATAGAATGAACAGGCTAAATGTGTCTGACAGTTGTTAAAATATTTGTGTGTGTGTAATGTACATTTGTTATATACTTAATGTATGTATGTAGGGGGCTAGATATTAAAAGATTAAGTCTGTTTTTTTCTTATGGTATAGAATGAACGGGCTAAAATGTCAAAACATTTGTTAAAATTTTACATCGCGGGGTGGCCTAATGAAGGATCTCTTTGTTTTCTCTAGGACCAGCTGCAATCCAGTTATCTGATCTACAGAACTTTCTGTCAGGATTAAATGTTCCTACAGGTGAAACCACAAACCAGCGATCAGGTATGGAAATATTTTAATGTATTATTGACTGTTATTAATGCCATACATGTTGGATGGCATGTGACTGTATATTATTACTGTAACTAGCAATGTGAGGAAGACTGAAATTACTATTTTGTCAGTAATTAACTATTTTAGTAGGATTTATGCCAAGTGATCAGGCTTTTTGTGGAAGTGGGTGACTGATTTAATACTTCTGCAGTTTTTGCAATGTGCTGTCCTATTTTGAAGGTAGACCATTCATTACAAACATTCGAACACAGAATGCTCAGGAAAATTCTTGGCTCTAATAAGATGAAGTAAGATGGCAGTTTAGACTGTTATGTAGAGAGGAACATGCCTTATGCAGGTCATTTGTTGTTGGAAGGTTAGTGAAATATGGGAGACAAGGAATCCATGCAGTATTTTTGTGGGGCAACCTCTTGGAAATCCATTTGACAGGTCAAGATATACATGACAAGTTACAATTAAGACCTTAGGAAGACGAGCTGTGAGGAAGAGAAAGGACTGGAACTGGTTTGGGATTGTGTGCAGTGGTGGAGTATTAACCAATATTGAGCCATCAGCTAATGTTACTACAGTGTTGAAGGATCAATGAAGCAATCTTTTAACTGTGTTGGTTAGAGTTGGAAATATTTGCCCTTATAACCGTTAATGGGAGAAGTTTGCATAATCAAATTAAAATGTTTTAGCGAGTTAAATAAACCCAAATTTTTAAAGTACATAGGACATTATTGTATGTGAACAAAAGTCTGAAGTGTTGTCACTATGGTCAAGTTGTTTTCCTGTTTCTAGTTGACTTGTCTTCTGCACTAACAACAGAGAATTTGCAAGCTTTGTTGGGGGATCCGAAATTGGTGCGTGAATTACACCAGCATCTGCCATCTGGCATTGGTGGAAATCCACCACCTCCAGCTTCTGAACAGCTGCGCTCAACTCTGGCATCACCACAGTTTCAGCAGGTAATTTGAGTAAATCAACTTGTATTGTGACCTTATTATAGAACACAATAATCATAATATGAATGCAGCAAGTGGTAGAATATGACACTAGAAAAATAAAAGGCATTTGCTTGTGTGCAGAAGTTGGGTTTCATCAGCTGCTGTGCAGCCACATGAATATTGCTGTGCTAGCCCTTCTCAAAATGTTCCCAATTCCGTTTATTGTTTTCCAGGAATTGTTCTCCATCTGATTCTGATATTTTTTGTGTAGTATACAAATGAAATGTTACAAGTTTTAGGTTTTTTTGGTGGTTTAGTTGAGGTCTCTGTTATTTTGGGATGTGGTGCCATGTCACTGGGTGATTTGTGTCAAATGTTCTGCGACAACAGTGACATGGCACCACATCTAGGAAGAATGGAGACCTCAACTGTTGATGCTTCTGGAGAACAGTTATTATCCTTGTGCTGCAAACTGTTAATGTCAGGAGATACTTAGCAATGTTATAGGATCCATGCAGAACTTAGAGAGCCATGTAGGGACAAGACCTATTATATGTGTTTAATTGGAAAGCATGCAGTGCTTTCCAATTAAATGCCATTGTGATTGGAGCATAAAGCTGTAGATGCTGTATCATTAATTTCTACAGTACTACCTTTTGCTTTTCATGTGTATGTCATTGGCCGAGATGCACTGAAGATAAGTTGATAAGTTACTAAAGATGGGTAAATTGTCTGCCATAACTGTCCCTCGGACCAGTGGTTTGTACCAGTTGGCCCCATATATGACAGGAAGATTTCACTGAAAAATATTAGTACAGTGAAGAAAAACACTGAAGTTGTAGAAGATTTGTCTAGAGGTAAATGCTGAGAAAACTTTGCGAATGTTCATGCCTGGTGAACAGAATGCAGGACAGAATCACAGCATGAAGATGGGTAGTACAAAAGTATGGCAAGGTTCAAATATTTGGGTTCAGCTCAAACCGAAATTTCTTTCATTAAGATTGAACTCAGGGAATGCCTTCTACAATTCCGTCCAGAGTCTTGTTGTCTTCCTATGTCCTGTCTGAAAATATAAAGATTAAAGTGTTCAAAACTGTAATGTTGTCTTTTGTTTTGTGTGGGCATGAAACTTGGTCTATCGCATTGAGAGAAGAACATTGGCTGAGGTTGAATCATATATGCTAACATAATGCACATAACGGAATTGAAAGTCATACTTAAATTGTGTCTTCCAATATGTTTCGGCAATAAATCGCCATCTTCAGGGATTTAAGTACAAAGGAATGTACACTGCCAATACATTAATATCTTATGTATTGTATTAAAATGTTAAAATCACAGAATGTATAAAACAGTAGCCATAAGTACAACAATGGGAACACCCATGACAATGTTGATACATTTTAAAATCAAATTTAAAATTTTAATAGTATGTGCAGTCATATGTATATAAACATGTAGTCTTCACATGTTCAATCCAAAGATCATGTCATGCCCTGTGAAATGTGTTGGAGCATCTGTGTAGGAACATGTTGTATGCTTTTATGTTCATACCGTGCATATTGATAATAAATGTTTATTATATACCAAGATATGTATAAATAAGTAGTGTAAATTTATATTAAATTACTCTGACATGTTTTGGTGTTAATACACCATCTTCAGGGAGTTTACAAGTTGTGTTAGCTAAAGTTATGAATTATTAAAATGATAAAATACAATATAGTAATGTGTTGTTATGATGAAATCTGGGTAAATGTGGCTGCATATGTAATTCTGCAATGAATAATATAAAATATAATAAAATGTAATAAAATATAATAAAAGTATAACATTGTAAGGAAAATGATGAATTATTTTGATTAATTTGATGGACTTACCCTGCCATAATTCATATGTAGGACAGACTGGCAGAACATTAGGAATAAGGCATAAAGAACATACTAGATATATAAAAACAAACAACCCTGTTTCAGTTTATGCCCCATACATATTAAATAACAAACATGAGTATGGAAACAGAACAAACCATAGAACTATTAAAACCCTGTAATAAAGGAGTTAAAATGAATATTTGGGAATCATTCTTTATACACATCCTCCAAAAACAAAATTTATTAATCAAAGAATGGAAGGTCAGTTACCCCAACCCCCTGTATGAGTTGTCACAAGATGTTGCATTACATAACTAAATACCCACTTCTGGTTCCTTTTTACTCTGCACCTCACACGCCTAACCAGGGTAAGTCCATCAAATTAATCGAAATAATAAATAATTTTCCGTACAATGTTATATTCTTATTATATTTTATTTTTATTATATTTTATATTATTCATTGCAGAATTACATATGCGGTCACATTTACCAAGATTTTATCATAACACATTACTATATTGTATTATATCATTTTAATAATTCATAACTTTAGCTAACACAACTTGTAAAATCCCTGAAGATGGTGTATTAACGCCGAAACACGTCAGAGTAAATGCGAGGAATTTCTTGACAAGCTGGAGAACTGTTAGATTCACAAAAAGAACTCTTCTGCATGAAGGTGGATGGTTGGTCACTTAGACATTTAGTATTCAAGTTAGTTTAGTTAAGTAAATGTTCAGGTAGTTGGTTAGTTGCTAGTAAGGATTTTGATCTAAGAGTGAATGCTGGGAAAACTTAAGTATATGTTGAAGATTCAAGTTTTCTTGGATGTTATGCCATGTGGATTAGTGAAGGGTTACTGATGTTCCAGTATGATACAGTGTTATCATCTTTAGAATCAAGCATTCAGAGAGGAGCCAGAACATGTTTCATGTCTCATCAACATAGTGTGGTATGACCACAGCATGAAGATGACTATAAATCTTTTGTGAATTAGAATTAGAGATTTTCAGGTGAGGCATCCCCATTGTTTTTAATAATTAATAAAGTATATAAACTTATAGTCTAACACAACTTTATTATGTAAAATATATTTAATTAAAAAAACATAGCAGCTACAATGTTTCGGCATTCTTGAAGCCATATTGAGGCTGTAACTTAACAATTTGAGGACGGTGTCATTTAAATTGTTTAAACCCCCGTTCCCAGGGTTTAAACAATTTTAATCAACTTTTATACTGTGTTTCTTTAAAAATTTATAACAAATTCGCTAACTATTTTTGTGAACTGAAATTTTCAGGAAATACTCACCAAAGACCCTAGTAGTGCTTGAGGGTGTGATACCTCTGGAAACATTCCCCCTTGTGGAGTGGCACTAAGCAGAACTTGCAGATGTACTGAGTTTCACTTCTTTGTTTGTGGGCAGCACAAACATGGCACCTCCTAGCAGGATATTTTCTTTTACCCCGTTCACTTCCAACAATTTTCTCTAGCACATGTTTCCGCAT
>Ga0268261_10003855_pt1 | contig 11112 bp, 3 predicted proteins | sample TergutNc150P1_FD_190353 | JGI IMG/M metagenome (GOLD analysis project Ga0268261, IMG submission 190353) | Nasutitermes corniger P1 segment gut microbial community from laboratory colony in Florida, USA - Nc150 P1 (SPAdes) (version 2) | ecosystem: Host-associated > Arthropoda: Insects > Digestive...
CTAGTACTAACAAACCGACCACGGCTGAGAACACTTCCGCCTCCACATTCATACAGAAACCAGAGGCTGCAACGGCAGTTTGACGGGCTCCTGATGATGGGCATTGTAATGCCCGAAACATGTTCAGCAGTGTCTGTATGACAAAGCAATAAATTTTACGATTGATTGATGCATCTGGTTGGTTGTTTTATTTGAGTCTGTAATAACAGTTTCACAATTTGTACATCAAGTGATCCATTATCCAAAGAACTGGATTATCATCATCATCATCGTCGTCAATGACAAGACAAGAAGGATGTGTGTTGAAATCCCTTTACAAGTGTGTGAGAAACTCCTAAAACTAAAATAAGGCCTCTTCAACATCAAATGGGCAGGAGGTCTCTGAACACCCAAAAATGTCTGGAAATTACTGTCTTCAGTAATAATTGATAACAATTATAATTACTTTTAAAAAATACAAAGTTCTGGTATGAAGAATTGAGGGAATGAGACCATTTAGAAAGCCTAGGTAGATAAGGAAGGATAATAGTAAAATGGATCTTAAAGAAATAGGCCAGAAGAGTGTCAACTGCATTTGCCTTGCACAAAATAGGGATCAGTGAAAGATTCTACAAACATGGACAAGAGAATCTTTGGATTCCATAAAATAATGAGTAACTACTGGCTTCTCAAGATAGACTCTGCTCAAAGCAGTTAGTTAGTTAGTTAGTTAGTTAGTTAGTTAGTTAGTTAGTTAGTTAGTTAGTTAGTCGGTCGGTCGGTTGGTCAGTCAAGAAACAATATCCTAAACACAGACACGGTAATGGTGTGAAACCTTCAGTTGGGATCAGAAGAGTTTCCCTGGCCTAGTCAGGAATTGTCTCAATGGATATCATGCACAAAAACAGGTAACTAAATAGTTTAATTACTAATTTATGGCTCTTCCTAGTTAAATCATACAGATTAAATAAATTATAACTTGACAATAACTCACAAATACTTATTGAAGTAAAAACATTCTGAACAATGATCACAAAGAAAAGTTAAAAAAAAATCTATACCCAATGCAGTCTTCCCCTCAGTCTTGAGGTTTTAAAGACAGATAAATGAATCAGAGTAACACACTAAAACTCTTATGCTATACTTTCATTCCCTAACTAATTTCATTAGTGTTGAAACAGGAAATTTCCAAGACCATACATTTTCAAGACAATGGAATCACCAAGGTATGAAATTCATTAGTCAACATGTTTTGTGAGACATGGCTCAGTCAGTACACTTTATATTGTACTATAGTTACACATGCTACAGGCCTACGATAAAGTAAAATGGAAGATGTGCTGTAATTATGAAAGGCAGTGAGATTATTTGGCTGTTTGTACAGTATTACAGCGGGATAAAGCTTAGCAGTTACATTTTATTTGACTGTGTGGATTCATCGAGTACATACCTGAGTAAAATGTTGCTCTATAAACTGAGTTGCTTTATGGTTGAGATCTTTGCATCCATGCTGTTCTGCAAAGTTAGCAATACCAATTGCATTTGTGGGGTCAAGCTGACGTTCCAGGAACACACAGCATGCATCGATGACATTAGTGACCTGTAACAATCTTTGTTAAATTAACCAAAAGAATATACCATATATTCTCTAATCTAATCCGCAACCGAATCTAATCCGCATTCGGTTTTTGGCGATTTCTTAAACGGAAAAAAGTTAGTTTGCGATTCTAATCCGCACCTTTCCTTCAACCGCCCCTTGCCCACAGGACAACTGATTGAATATCAGATGTTACCGATGCGTTATAATCCGACACTACGCCTGGGGCCGAGAGGTCATAACGGTGCCGTGAAGCAGGTCTTTCTCAACAAGCGTGCGCAATCTCGTCTAAGCACGGATAACGATTCAGTTATGAGTGATGACGGCGAATTTGATAAATAATAAATTATAATAAGTAATAAATAAAATAATAAATTATTGTATTGTATTGTTCTCACGGCACATACAGCAGCTCCATCATTTTTCCAAAATCCAGCTCTCAACCGCGAATCTAACCCGCACGCAATTGTAATCTGCATCTGATTTTTTAGCCCTCTAAAACTGTAAAAAGGGTGCGGATTAGATTCGAGAATATATGGTATGTGTGTATGTTGCAGTTGGGAAGCATAAACAACTGTAAGAACAGTATTTTCCAACCACTTTGCTGTCAAGCCCTTTTAGTTTTGATAAAACTTGTTGGATCCTAAGACCAGTAACTGACTAACTAATCACATACAGCAGAGTCCTTCTTGTCAAGTCACCAGATTCTTAGCTAGTCAAGAAATTCTACATCAAACTTCTGTGCTGCTTGTTTACTTACTGCCAGTTTTTCCCTAACTTTTGCAACCACCAGATAGTGATCAGCATTTCAGTCAGCTCCTCTGAAAGATTGTACATTGAGTATACTCAAATGCCATCTCGTATCTATCATATGTAATCCATCTGGTTGTGAGTCTTCCAATCAGGAGAGGTCCAGGTGTATTTATGAATGTTTCAGTATGAGAACATTGTGCTCTTAACAACTAGATTTTTTGATGAGGCAAAGTTCACTATTCTAACACTATTATCATTATTATCCTCATGCAGATTTCATTCCCAATTGTGGGTTTGAAAATATCATCTCTCCCCAGTTTTGCATTGAAATCTAACAGAATTGTCATATGGTACTTCGGGAAATGATAAAAAACCTGTTCTAATTCCTCATAAAAATTGTCTTTTGAATCACCACTATTCTCCTCGGTTGATGCATGCACATTCAAAACAATTATATTACACCAGCGACCTCTCGAAACTACATATGACAACCTATCACTAACAAACTCTACTCTCTTAACTGCTGACACTATGCTGTGGTGGTGTACCAAAAATTCTATTCCCAGTTGATTTTCGTTTCCTTTCCCGTAGGAAAAAAAATTATAATCCCCTGCTCTTACAGTGCCCCCTTTGTTCCACCTAACCTCATATACGCCCACTAAATGAAATTTTGTACTTCACTAATTCCCTTGCTGCTGTTGTCACCCTGACCTATACCGGCTCCTCACATTGCACATACCGAAAAATAAAATGCTTAATTAACACAGAATTTACAGGCTAGAGAATCGTACTTTTGGAGCACGTTTTGTAAGTAAATGATATTAGCCACATGTTACAGCCATATTTTTGCTGGTTTGTAGAAAGTTGAGTTGTTTTGTTTAATGTCCAAGTATCTTATCACATGCTGATACCTCAAGTTCTGCTACTGTTCTTGTTATGCAATAAATCCATAAATACTTATGCACCTAATATGTTGATACATTTCACTATGAATTTCCAATGAATGATTTAAAATATAATGCATGAAGAAATACAGAGCACTCTAAATGTGGACAATGCCTGCTGTCATTTAGTTTATAATCTTCTGTCTTCCCATTTACTATCTAAAACATAAAGACATACAGAACTATAATGTTGCTAGTGGTTTGATATGGGCCTATCACACTAAGGAAAGAATGCAAGTTGCAGATGTTTGAGAACTGTGTACTGAAGAAGATATTTGGGCCCAAGGCACAGAACTAATAGGTGGCTGGGAAAAGCTGCACAATGAAGAACTTCATGATTTGTTCTCTTCATCAAATATTATGTGGGTGATCAAATCAAGGAGGATATGATGAGCAGGGCATGCATCATGCATAAGGGGGAAGAGAAATGCATACGGGGTTTTGGTGGAGAGAGATGCCACTTGCAAGACCTGGGCACAGATGTGAGGCTAATATTAAAATGGATCTTGAAGAAACAAGCTGGGAAGGAGTGGAATGGATTAATCTGGCTCATGTTAGGGTCAAGAAGCAGGCTGTTGTCAACACAGTAATGAATCTCTGGGTTCCATACAATGACAGGAATTTCTTGATAAGCTGAGAACTATTAACTTCTCAGGAAGGACTCTGATCCAAAAATACTGTAAGAATACACACCAACTTAAGATATTATGCTACAACTGTATTTGATGACATGTCCATTTTGGCAGGACAGAAGTAATTTTAAACAACAGTTAGCTAATCATCTAGACACTGCCTTAGGGCGATTTCAACATTCTTTATTCTTTACCTCCTTCTTTCTTTATTCTTTACTTCCTATTTATACTCTGAACATAACTAAATGAGAAATTTGTTCTCTTCAGGTGCAACATTGTGTAATGAATTTCATCTTGAAATGTACTTCAGACTAGCGTCTGGTGTGTTCCAAAGTAGATGCCCTTACTTTAAACTGAAAATTGAAAATTCATGAAATGTCATAAAGGCTTTGCGAGCTTTGTAGCTTTGAAGATGTATTTCACATACAGTTCTTAAATTTATCACTTTTATGTCATGTTGCTTTACTGTCGAGTGTGAAAATCACTGTGCTACTTGGAGCTGGCCCAGAATACAAACACAGAAGTCTAACAGAATACAGTAAAACCGTTCGAAGCTTTTATGTGCGAAGTTCCATGTGTTTGCCAGAAAACCTGATTTCAGTTGTGTGTAATTACTACATAGAATGTGCTTCATGGACTGGACAAACATTTTTAATGTAATGTTATCTTCTGTTTGATATAGACTGTTCAGTGACACTGCAGTTTTGTTAGTATCTGGCTTTCACATGATTCAGTGACTAACATGTGCCAGTCACTGTTTGCGACAGACAGCTGCAATTCAAAGATTATATTTCATATAGACTTTGTCATTACTGCAGCATATCTGTTCACTGCTTATGAATACCTGTAAATAATACACAAGGATCATTAAACTGAAAAAGAAGAATGTTGAATGCTAGAATTTTAAATTGAAGTTTGTAAGGTGATGGTGTTATTTTTGTAATTCAGAATACAAATATAAACTAATTCCCTCTTAACTGCAGAGTTACTTCACATACAGTAATACATCACTAAATTCCATCTTAAAGATTATGTCGTCTCAAAGACTGACACACATATTCTCCATGTTTTTAAGTCTGCCTGCAAGTAACAATACTGCACACCTATTGCTAAATCAGTACTCATTATATCTGCTGTGGTACCCAGCAAAATATACACATCAAATTTAATTTTGGACCTAGTGGAAAATTTTGGCCATGAAATGCCATGAACAGGCACACAGGTTATCAAAAATTATTGAGCCGTGTGGAAGTATGAGTGACAGCCAATTTAGGAAGAGAAGGAAGGTAGTTACTGACAAGTAATGACATCATTATAAATATGTTTACTTATCACTACTGCACTTGGTTTGTAAAAGTAAAGACCAGTCACAAATGAACACATTAACCCATTCAGGAGAGGTACGGGAATGCAATCAGGTACATGTTGGCCGAGGTCAGAATTTTTCATTTTCACGCCTAGTAATGTACATGTACAAAAAGCAGCATTTCATGTTTCACATTAAAAAAAAATACAGTTGTGAATGTACAAAAATATGTAATGCCATACCAGTACAGCTCAAGGTATACAACAACATTTGTAACATGAACAACACATTGGTACAATGTCCACACTACAAAGTCAGTAAACAAAATGTTCTGGTACGGCCTTCTGAGGTTGACAGTGGAACAAACCAGTGTACACGAATGCCATTCAGCATTTTAACATAAATGGCAGTTGGTCAGATTGGTTGCAATAGAAACTACAGTATCATGGTATGTGGCCATGAACAGCACCTATAGTAATACCTATATGTATGACAACCATCTTCAAAGGGTTAACAAGAAAAGTCAGAGAAGCTGGTACATACCTGGAACATGGTGGCTGCTGGCAGTAGCTGACAGACAGTAACTTCTGTCACTCGTATCTGGCCTGTGTACATGAAGTGTAATATCCTTGCCATTGCAGTGGGACAGACACCTTGTAACTTTACTCGTGACATTTCACATTCTTTGAGGCCACCTGTGAACATTGCCTGAAATAAAAGTCACACAAGCCTAATGAAATAAATTTACATAAAGTGAGATCTGAAATCCTCACAGTGATGATGACTGTGAAGAATGTTGTCTGCTGGGCTATGACATCATGTAGATCAGTAGATGCATACCAATATTTCAGAGCATCCAGCTGCCTCTACTGTAAGGGTAGATACATATTAACAGATTCCAAAAGACAGCAATCATTATATTAACATAGTTTGTGGCCTTTCTTCCTGAAAATGAAAACAAAAATTTACATTTTGTTTTAATTGTTGCACTGTGCATGTTGTTATAATTATTGTTTAATCCAACTCATGCACTTACATATACTATAAAACACCAACTCACACTAACATTTAAAACACTTAAAACTTGTTAAAAACATTTTGGTGGGGTTGCCCCTACATGTTTCGCTGATGTGCATTCAACGAACATACATCAGCGGAATCAGACCTGGTAACTGCACAAAGTAGGGCGTATGCGCCCCCTGAAGATGGTCTAATGGGTAGACCGAAACATGTAGGGGCAACCCCACCAAAATGTTTTTAACAAGTTTTAATTGTTTTAAATGTTAGTGTAAGTTGGTGTTTTATAGTATATGTAAGTGCATGAGTTGGATTAAACAATAAAAATTTACATTATTTTCCTGTAACATTCAGTAAAAATAAACAAGAAAAAATCGATGAAATGAAATACATAGTTCTCACATAAGTTAATGTTTAGATTATGGTTTTCTATGTTGTTTGATGCAAAGACACCGTTTTTTGAGAAAATGCTACTTCAAACTTCAGGCTACAAGATGTTTTCACCCTGAAGGTGGAGGGAGCACAATCCATAAGATAGTGCACCTGTCTACCAGACTGTCTAGTTCACATAAAAGTTGACAGTAAGTTTGTGGTTTCCTGGAATGCTATGTCCTGTTGTTTGGTAGAGAAGAAAAAGTATAGGACATCAAACTGATCCTTGTGGAACACGGTGTTTCGTAACTCCCCAGTGCACAAATGTATTATGATAGAAATCTTTATTGTTTATCATCACTTACTGATAACTATTTTAAGGTATGATTTGATCCACTCATAATCTTTGCCAATTATTCCATAGAAATTTAATTTGGACAGTAAAATATCATGATTAACACAATCAAAAGATAATGCTATATTACAGCAAAAGTCTGTATTATTTTAACATAGCATGAATTAACACTGCTGGATAGAGACTGGAGAATCAAATTCCCCGCATTCAGAGCAATGAAAAACGTTACTGGAAGCATACTGGCTGTGTTTAATACCTCACATTATCAAAATATTCACATTAAAATGTGAACCCAAAGGGAGTATATAAATCCCTATGAAATAATTTATTCTGTCAACACACACTATGGGCACTTACGACTATATTAATGACAAGAACAAGATCCAAAGACTGAAGTATATATTGTAAGACAATTTACTACATAGGATGACAATAAAGATACAAAATCTGTGCTTTGTTGTCAGTATCGCTAGCAATAGTGGACCTGAAACTTCCAACTCCCCTTTCAATACATAAAACCAGGGTAATGTAATAATAATTTACACTTTATTTCATTTACCTACTTTCTCTTCTTAAGGGCGAAAAAGGCAGACTAATAAAATTACCATGATGTGTGTGTGTGTGTGTGTGTGCGTGTGTGTGTGTGTTACGTAACATTACATACAAAAAGGTTTGTAGAACAGCTGACTGTTTTACAACTTCTGCCCAAAATTCTAATTTTTAAAGAACACATCACCAGAGAAGGCCAGCAGGGTTTATTTTATAGTTCTGTGAAATCCTTCACCTTTATCTTCTTGGAAATCCCCCTTACAGACTGTCCTGTTATTGTTTCTGATTCACTACACACAAATTGCTTCAGTCATCATGAGTATCAGAATGTCTTCTTATTCATGGTTAACATTTTAAAAATAATTCACATACAACTGCTGACTTATCATACACAAACACTAATTTACATGTGAGGTCAAATTTATTAGAATGATTATAGACAGGCACACCCTCAGAACAGCATTTTGTAGCACTGTACTTATACATGAACCATGATTTGGAGAATACACTGTGCATACCATTAGTATTGATACATACAGAACTACAGCTATTGTACTAGTGAAGTTCACTACAGTTTTACGTTTTAGTTACGACTTCTGCACAGTCTTATGAACATAATGTTTCCATGTTAAGGTAATAAAACTACACAAATACATCGTTAAATAAAATCTCAATATACAGTCAAATCACCGGTTTAGGTTTCTTTGGGGAGCACTGCATATGAATGAACTATGAACTGTGAAAACACTTCAATGGAGAAGAGTTAACACTAAGGTTATTAAAACTGAACATGAAAACAAGGAAAACCTAAAACTGAGGACTCTTCAATAGAGGATACACTGCAATTAAAGTCAACTTCATCTGAAGTGTTTTGGCAAAATATGTATCTTCTCTTTAAGGATGTTACTTGACACAAGTCAACACCAGACCAAACAGTACTAACAAACACTGTGAACAAATTAAATACAGTACTATGAAAAAAAACTCACCTCTTTGATTATATAAGAAAGGATTTACAAAAATAGAAGCATATGCTATGTAACACCCAGTACTACCATACAATACATAGAAAAAGTGAATAGGCAATAACAAAATGTATTAACTGCTCATGCTTTCTATTCTGTAATTTAAGAAAAGTATGTACTTTCAGCGTACTGTAATAATTTTCTTTTTTTTTTTAACGACTTCCTTGTCAATGGCGGACACCCCTGAAAATGGCAAATGTGTACTTCTTAAAGATGTAGGGTGAAATTAATTTTAGTTTATTAAAAATTTGTTAAATACTGTTATTTTGATGGCTTTATTATCTTTATAGATGATTAAAAACACAACACTGATATAAAATATTTCGATGCAAGCACTTCCAGCCTTACTATGTGACATTCAACTGATGAGAGGTTCCAAAGGTCATTTATCATGAGTGTCACACCCCAGTGTGAAACCTAACAGGGAAATATGAGATGTTGTTGAATGGTTTTTTGGTGTGTCAGGGTATACAGTTTGACAATAACAACAACAACAACAACAAACTAACTATATACCTGGGAAATACTGTGATGTCATAATTCATCAGACATTTAAAAGTACTAAAATTCTCATGATACTCATTTACGAAACGTTATAAGGTTTCACACATATCTGACAGTCATTGTCTGAATTTACTAAAGTGAACTGTCTGCATATACTTGTGGTAATGTATAGAATCCTTCGTTTACCTGGCAAATACTGTTTCTCACTTCCAGTCAACAAACTTGTCACACAGAACTTGGATGACTCAGCTGGCTGCCTGCTATTTTATGGCCAGGTTTTTATATATGTACAGTCTTCAATAGACATCAGTCACAAAATAGACCCCACACTTATTCTGTTTAGTGATAAAGTGTGATCTCACCTCAATGAATATGCAAACTCTCAGAATAACAATAATCCTGTGTTAATCCATGAAGTACCATTGCATGATATTCATGTATGGCATGCTAGGAATGCAGCTACTATTACTGGGGCCCCCATTTTTTTCCCTTAGAACATAAATTCACAATGATATGTTACACACTTACTGCCACCATTTATATAATAAATGAACAATTATATGCATTGTTTAGAGAGTGTTCTGGTAGCAGAATAAGCAGGGGATTGTGGCTTCCTCAAGTGCTACATCTGACCGCATGTGATTATTACTTTTGGCGCGTGTTAAACAATAAAGTGTCGAGTAATAACATCACACTGAACAAAATCTGAAAAAAGCATGCAAGGTGTAGTGCATTCAATTTGACCATCATAAATGTGATGTGCAATGAACACATTTCTTAAACATGGTGTGTGTCTGAAAGCCTCAGGAAACTCTCTCCAGCACCTTCTTTCCATGTAAAGAGTAAAAATCTAATGCCAATTGCAGTGCATTGAACTAAAACTTTCCAGCACTTTATTTATATATGGTGAGTAGAAAACTAATATTAACTGAAATACAATGAACTACAAAGTGTTGATTGCTGACTGATGGCACACCACAATAGCAGTGAGTGCTGCAGTGCCTGCCATCACATGAAACACTCTCTGATGCGACAAACGATAGTTATCAGCTTAGTAAGGACCCTGTATTCACGTATTGCGTTCACCCTGACTTACAATGTACCAAAAGGAAACATGAGTGAAATTCCACTAAAATTTCCTCAAATATTCCTGTTCTATGGTACTAGAATATTTGTGTAAAATGTTATTAAAACAGTTCTTATAGCAAAACCAACGAGTTGCACTAATTTCTCAAATTTATTTCTGGAATAGAACTCTACATGTTTTAGACAGGTTTTCTGTCCATCATCAGGAGTCTAGTACTGTATGACATATACCTGTTGCTGTGTATACAGTACTAGACTCCTAATGATGGACAGAAAACCTGACCGAAACATGTAGAGTTCTATTCCAAAAATAAATTTGAGAAATTAGTGCATCTCGTTGGTTTTATTATAAGAATATATCACGATGCACGGTCCTCTGAATGACGAATGTTAAAGTTATTAAAACAGGTTCACATATGATTATACGAAATTATTACTATGATACAATCAATACATTCAGGGCCACCCACAGCATTTTTGGGCCCTGGTGAACATTTTTTTAGGACCCCAGCAAGAGTGGACCAGCTAAAAATCTTCATACAATATTTATATTGATGTGCAAAATAAAAAAACAAATACCCCTGCCTGTTATAATAAGGAAACATGGAGTAGAAAAAAAAATTTATTCTAAAGACCACATAAAAAAGAGAAACAGCACTTTGAAAAAAGGTTAAATCAAAATCATATACATCACATTATTATAATTATCACTGCAGTAAATTTAAAATTAATTACTCAAAAAACGTAAAAGTTTTTTTAACTTTTTATTATTACCAACTTGGTATACAAATTTCTTGTTCATTTACACAAATTACATTAAATTAAATTCCTCTACATGTTTCGAGCGCAGTCCGCTCATCATCAGGAGGCCAACGACGCAAATTGTACATATGCAGCCTCTGGTATCGTCACTCTCTGCAAGTGACTGTCTTGTGCAACCGCTAAGGAAGGACTTCCTTAGCGGTTGCACAAGACAGTCACTTGCAGAGAGTG
>Ga0268261_10003856_pt1 | contig 11112 bp, 3 predicted proteins | sample TergutNc150P1_FD_190353 | JGI IMG/M metagenome (GOLD analysis project Ga0268261, IMG submission 190353) | Nasutitermes corniger P1 segment gut microbial community from laboratory colony in Florida, USA - Nc150 P1 (SPAdes) (version 2) | ecosystem: Host-associated > Arthropoda: Insects > Digestive...
TGGCTGGTGATATCAATGCGGCTTACCTCCTGTCAGGAATAGCACAGCGCAGTACGTAAACATCTGGACGTCCGCTGTTGACAGTCGTAACTCCGCCGGAATATCGGTGCAGGCCGAAACGTCGATGCAGGCCAAAATCTTGATGTGGGCCGGAATGACTCTCGGGGCCGGGCTCGATGGGTCAGACCGGTATCGATGGGTCAGGCCGGAATGAATGTCGGGCAATTTCCCTCAGCATTTAAAGGGAAATAAGTGCTGAGTTCAGCATAACGATTGCAAACGCTACTGTGCGAGGCAACCTTGATGAGTGTGACAGTTTGGTTGCACACATTTGCTGACTCTATGTGTTTACCGTGTATACAAACACAAGCGGCAAACAGCGTGATGAGGAAGAACTGACGCAAGTAGTCCTTGCTCATTACACTTCTTTCTCATGGGGTACAGGGCTACGCCTCATACCACCACAGGTTATAGCCCGTTCTATTTGCTGCACGGGAGAGAGATGTCACTTCCCGGCAACGAGAACCTGAAGGCCAAGGTCTCTACCAATCCTCGTGATATCGACCAACGGGTCGAAAATCTAAAGGGAAGTTTGAGATCCGCCTTTAGAGCAGTGAAATGGGCAAATAAAAAGTCACACCATAAGAACAAGAGCTATCATGACTAGCGCGCTAAACACAGAGAGTTTGTAGTAGGATATCTGGTTTATTTATACCAACCGGTCAGATGACTCGGTCTCTCAGCCAAGTTCTTTTATCCGTGGACAGGCCCACAGCAGATAACAGCCAAGTTATTGACACTTAATTACGAAATTCAGGACCGGAAGGCCAAGAAGCAGGTCGTACATATAAATAGGTTAAATGCCGCCCACGATCCCGCACGTTGGAAGCCGGTTAGCAACAGAAATCGGGCCAGAAAATCTAACTCTAAGCGCCTCGTAGATAGAGTTAGCGAAGAGGAGGTTGAGTTTCGCTCCAGACCGATCCCTTTAGCCCCGGAGGCACCTACAGGCTCCCGCAGGTCGGTTGCTCCAACCCCTGTGGTACCTCAACCCGCACCTCCAATCTTGGAAACCCCTGGTTCGGAGAAGACCGATCCATCCTATTTTCCGCCCACTACTCCGAGTTCCCGGAGGAATGTGCACCCAACCATGTTCGAACCTTCGATTACAAGAGCTAGGGCCAGATTATTGCCCCCAGATGCTAGGCACTCCCCCGAGCACTTATAACACTGATATGGGTTGTGTATGGTACTACGTAGACAATGGCAAGACTTAGGCCATTTCTTTGTGTTACAGGAGGCAACCTGTGTGTTAGCACTTCCAACGCGGTAGCAGCAGAACCGTTGATAGAGCCATTAAATCACAGCGTCCTATTTCTTAAGGACAGAGACATCGTTCTGTCCAGTGACGCATGGCACGTAGCTCTAAATTTAAATATCAGCATCTATGAGGATGTGCTGTCCTGTATTAAGTCAGATTTGGATGTTGTCTTTAGGCATCAGAAAGATTCCACCACATTGTCTGAATTGAGACAGGTTGAAACCCTGTTAGACAATTTAGAGTCTAAACTGGGGCATTTTAAGCAGCTGTTCCCCAAGGTAGAGCCCAAGCGTAGTCTATTGAATTTGGGTGGTACAGTGCTTCGAACACTTTTCGGTACCGCCACCATGACCGACTTACATCGGCTACACGAAGCTCTGGGCGAATTACAGGACAAGAATTCCGAGGTCGCTCATTCCCTGTCCAAACAAGTTACGTTCATTCGCAACTTAAATACCGTCGCGAACCTCAACACGGAGGCACTGGTGAACCTGTCTTCAATTGTGAAGGACAATGTTGTGAAATCGAACGCTAAATTCCAAGAGTCCTTTCGAGATATCACGTGGTTGAATGACACCTTGCGTCATCATAGTGAAATGCATGTACAGGTTAGGCAACTGGAGTATTCGCTAATGATGTCTGTCCAACAGATCGGGGAATTGTTTTCTTCAGTGCAGTATGCCCTACTCTGGAAGTTGCCAGTGAATTTAGTAACCCCGGTAACGTTGCACCGCATACTCACTGACGTCTCCTTGAACCTGCCCGAGAATTATGAGTTAGTGGCAGGCACCAAAATTCAGGATGTCCACACCTACTACGAGTTAGTAAAGGTCGCTCTAGTAGGGAACGCACATGGTGTGCAGTTGATTATTAGGGTCCCATTGAAGACAGCCGTGCAGTCATTTTCTCTCTTCAAAATTGTTGCCTTCCCCATGAGGCTGTCACATGATTCCGTTCTGCGGTATCAATTAGAGTACTCCTATTTCGGATTGGCGGTGGATCAGCGTGACTTCGCTCTCCTAACAGAAGCAGACTTGCAGCGGTGCACCACGAGCAGCGTCACCATCTGCCTTGCGGAAGTTCCATTATATCACGCACAGCTACTGACGTGTGAAGGGAGTGCACAAAGTTACCAACTGTGCCGCAAAAACGTGCTGCATCACTACCACACTCCGACCCTCCTGTATCACGGGTCGAAGTGGGCGTATCATTTTCCCGATCCACGTCAGGTCAACCTTCGCTGTCCTCAAGACCATGGATGGTCCACCTGCACGGTAACTCTCGTCGGAAGTGGCCTCATTCACAACGCGTCCACCTGCCATATCGCCGATCAGGAGTTGAGGACCTTGCCAGTCTTCAGCAAGACGGCAGAGTTACATCTCGAAACCCCATAGCTGTTCCTGCCTGACAGAGTTCCGGCAGTCGAAAGTCGGGAATTAGCCAAGATAGAAGGGCCATGCCTCCCGAAACGTCGGGACTGGACTTAGTCAAGGAGCGACTAGCCACTCCACGACAGTCGTACAACTTCTACACGTTGCTCCACGTGCATCAACAATCGGTGCACGCGGCGCAAGATTCCCAGTGGTTGCGGCTCGTCACTATAGCAGCCTGTTCGGTTACTGTCATGGTGCTGCTGTTTTTCCTGCTACGAGCCCGTCTCCAGTTACTGTGGTCAAGATACTGGCGCGTCAAAACCGGTCCCTCCCCAATCGCGGGCCCGCGAGGTACGACTGCACCCGACGCCATGTTGGAACACGGGGAAGCTGGGACTCGAAGCCAGGATCCACAGAAACCAGTCGTATTCAAAACCTACGCCTTGAGAACCGACTAACGCCGACTCAGCCATGAAGTCATCAATACACTGTCTCACTCCTGCGAACTCGTCAGGTCACCGCGGCGTAAGACTCACTCGGAACTACTGACTCAGCAGCATTCGAACGTCGCCCGGACCTACACTATCTAAGACTTTGTATGCCAGTGCAAACGAGTTTCTACGGTTACTCATTACTGTTTGTTGTTCAGTAAATCTACGGACCCTGCGTGGTCGCCATTTTAAGTCTTTACTGGTAATGGTTGTCAGAAAATTCTACCGAATTTTCGGTTTAAAAAGGGGGAAGTGTAGTGGCTATGGGCATATTGCATCAGCTTATTTGCTCACTACTTCGACCCTCGCATAGTTGTTATCATTTTACGACATGCTGACTTAGCGCATGTTTTTTGTTCTGTCACACCTTCCAAGGTTGCCTCGCGGTGGTATTTTGTATGTGCTATTGACACAAAAATTCGAGACTCAGCTTTTATTCCCTATAAAAGCTGAGGGAAAACGGCCCAGAATTATTCCGGCCTGAACCATTCTTCCGGCATTTAGTCCGTCAGACTAGGCCACATCGTGACACTATTTGGGGTGAAATCTACGTCACCATACCAACGACCACTACGGCAGTATGCTACGAAGTTACACTGACAGAAAGCAGACGCTCAGATGTTCGTTCTCTACGCCGCACTATCACTGTTCGAAGGAAAGTCGCTCTGATAACACTCGCCTGGTCCACGGTACTCGTTCACCACTAAATTACGTTTGGATCTAATTCTCCCCCTAGTGTAACCTGTAGAGGTGAGACAGCCTTATCTATTATTACTCATTGTACTCATCATTATACTCTCTACTCACATCACCATAGAATATACCTAGACTTCTGTTCTTTCCAAGTGTCTATTATTGACCTCTCACCGCTCCCGGTTGGTTTCGTACCAAGTTCTCTTGGTTGGTGGCAGCATTATCTACCTTAACGTGGCATCGGCCACGACCCGACCCCTCAGGGCCAACTCATAGTGACTCCGGTGATTCTCGAACCCCAGGGTCGTTACAATAGTGGCATCGGGTATTCTCACGAGACAACTGAGCCATTACAGTAGTAGCAATTCATATTACGAAATGAAATGCAGCACAGGTAATCTGATGGGCGAACATCATTATTCTTTTTATGTGGTTTGTTGCAACCCATGCCTTAAATACACGTAAGCTAATAGGTTCCGTCGCCCATTTTCATAGATTTGTAGTGAGAATCAGATCCCTAAATGGCGTCGAAGGGGTAAGGTCTTCAACATTACAGGACAGCCATCTCAACAAATAGTTCCAACATTCGCCACTGGCGCTCTGGCGTCCAGGCGTACTTCGAAGTGCCTGCCAACGAAAGTGGGAACTACTAAAAACTTGCCCAGGATGCAGCTTGTCAGAGCCACAACGTCCCCCTGACTAGGGTTTTCGTCATGCCTAACTGGGCCGAGTTATATACTAATGAATGAACCTAAATGTTGAGCCCATCACTTAGCGAGTGTTATGTTTCGAGCTCAAATACTGCACAGACAGGCTGTAGGTCGCGTGCAAGCACCCGAATTTCAGAATTATGTGCAAGTTATGTTTAGACCTATAATCAGAACAGATAAGAAATATGTCGAATGCCAATACACAATTTTCTTCACTTTGCGTGTGATTTTTCCATAGATAGATACGTTTTCCACAGATAGATGCGTTACGGCACGACTTCCGTCAGTTGGAGTAAGGCATATTTGTAGCTCATTTTCAGTACAGTTAAGAAACAAGTCTTTCGTAATTATACCGATTTCATCACTTTTCTAAACTCATGTTCTTATACTAAAGTCTATAAAGTCTGGATTAGATAGAATGCCATTAAACGTATTTCATCACTTGTGGCGCCAAATGTTACGAACTCATATTCAGCACATATAAGAAATAAACACAAAAGAATAAAAACCAGTCGCTTCAGTAGGTTCAATTCTAATTTCAGTCCCATATTCAGTATAGATACGCTGCATGTTGTTTGCATATAAACGAATTTCATCACTTGGCCCAAGTCATGATCCAACCGCATACCTGGCAGAGATAGGCTGTAGGTCGAGCACTCAGACACGAAACACATTAGTTTCTACCAATACAGGATAGGAGATCCAGAAAAAGATAACTAAATGGCGTGAAAGCGGTCATTTATACAAAATTACAGTACAGCCTTTTCGACAAATAGTTCCATCTTTTGCCGCTAGGATCTCTGGCGGCTTTGCATATGAGGAGGCGCATGGTAACTAAAGTGGGAACTACTAAGAACTTGCCCAGGCCGCAGCGTGTCATATCCATAACCTTTCTTGACTGGGATTTTCTTCATGCCGAACTGGCCTAATGAATGTTCCCAAATGAAGAAAGGCTATGCACGTATTTCATCACTTATCACGATTCATGTTTTGATTTGAAATAGTGTACAGATAGGATGTAGGTCGAGTGCAAATTCACAAAATGCAGAGTTTTGTGCAAGTTATGTTTAGACCTATAATCACAACACATAAGACGTATGTCGGACGTAAATACAAAAATTTCATTATTTCATGTGGAATTTTCCAGATATTGTCTCTGATCGGCTGTATGTTGTGTCAAAACACTTCTTGCTTCGGTTGGAGTAAGTCAAGTTTGTAGCCCATATTCAGCACAGTTATGTTGCTATTCTTTCGTAACTATACGAATTTCATGACTTTTCGAGAACAATAGACGAATTTGATCATTTCGTGCCAATAGTGGCTTCAGTCTTTATTGAGCAAAGATCTGCTGGAAGGTGTGCACGAAAGTACCAATGATTTGATTTGGCTCATGTATCAACACTATTAAGCTACTTTTCGAACGTCATAAAGCGTTTTATTCAGTTGGCTCAAGTAATAATTGCTGTTTAATTTCTGAAAAGATAGATATTAGTCGAGCTCTTATACACGAATTTCTCAGTAGGAGCAACTCATATTACGAAATGAAACTCAGCACAGGTAATATGATGGGCGAACATCTTTACTCTTTTTATGGGTTTGTTGCAACACGTGCTTTAAATACACGTAAGCTAATTGGTTCCGTTGCCCCTTGTCATAGATTTGTAGTGAGAATCAGATCCTAAATGGTGTGGAAGGGGTAAGGACAGCCTTTTCAACAAATAGTTCCAAAATTAACCGCTAGGATCTCTGGCGTCTAGGCGTACTTGGAAGTGCCTGGCAACGAAAGTGGGAAGTACTAAGAACTTGCCCAGAATGCAGCTTGTCAGATCCACAAAGTTCTCTTGACTAGGGTTTTCGTCATGCCTAACTGGGCTGAGTTATATACTAATGAATGACCCTAAATGTTCAGCCCCATCACTTAGCGCGAGTCATGTTTCGAGCTCAAATACTGCACAGACAGGCTGTAGGTCGCGTGCAAACACACGAATTTCATAATTATGTGCAACTTATATTTAGACCTATAATCAGAACAGATAAGTAGTATGTCGAAGGCAAATACACAATTTTCATCACTTTGTGTGATACATTTTTCCATGCCTTCTACGTCACAGATAGATGCATTAAGACACGATTTCCGACAGTTGGATTAAGACATGTTTGTAGCTATTTATCAGTACAGTTAATTTAAAGTCGTTCGTAATTATACCAATTTCATCACTTGTCGAAAGTCATGTTTCAAGACTAATGTCTATAACGTCTGGATTTAAATAGAATGCCAGTAAACGTATTTGATCACACTGTAGCGCCAAATGTTTCGTACTCATATTCAGCACACATAAGATATAAACACAAAAGAATAAACACCAGTTGCTTCAGTAGGTTCAATTCTAGTTTTAAGTCCCATATACTGTTTAGCTACGCTGCACGTCGTTCGCATATAAACGAATTCCATCACTTGGCACGAGTCACGATCCAAGCGCATATATGGCAGAGATAGGCTGTAGGTCGAGCACTCAGTCACGAAACACTTAGTTTCTACCAATACTGTTTCGGAGATACAGAAACAGATACATAAATTGCGTGAGAGCGGTCATTTATGCAAAATTGCAGGACAGCCTTCTTGACAAATAGTTCCATCTTCTGCCGCTAGGATCTCTGGCGGCTCTGCATATGTAGAGGCGCCCGGTGACGAAAGTGGGAATTACTAGGAACTTGCCCAGACTGCAGCTAGGATCTCTGGCGGCTTTGCATATGTGGAGGCGCCTGGTGACGAAAGTGGGAGCCACTAAGAACTTGCCCAGGCTACAGCGTGTCATATCCATAACCTTTCCTGACTGGGCTTATCTTCATGCCGAACAGGCCTAATGAATGTACCCAAATGTTGAGACGCTATGCACGTATTTCATTACTTAGCGTGAGACATGTTTTGAGTTGAGATAGTGTACAGATAGGATGTAGGTCGAGTGCAAATTCAAAAAACTCAGAATTTTGTGCAAGTTATGTTTAGAAATATAATGATTACAGATAAGACGTATGTCGGATATAAATACACAAATTTCGTTACTTCAAGTGGAATTTTCCACTTGAAGATAACAGGCCTATTGGAAACATCGTCGTTAATATTTAAAAACTATGGTTCAGAGTAAATTCTGATTTTCTGGTTCCACATTCTGGTCCTATATTTTTATTTTTTAAGATTTCTTTTTCAGTTAGAACCGCTTACCTCTTAATGACAAGTACAAACGTGTCTACTCGAAAACTAAGAGATTAAGGAAACGTCTTTCTTTTACTCTTTTTCGTGTATTTGCTGATGTTAGTAGTAAGCAGCCCACTTGAACCGGTTCAATGTCTTCTGTAACCTTACATTGAGCTCCCTCTAGTGACGTCACACGTTAACTAAACTAACCTTCCACTCCGTCCCCTTGCCCTTAGGCGAAAAACATTGCTTCTAGAGATTACGGCGTCTGAGATAAACCTAATTTTAACTTGTTATTATTTACAAATCCAACTCTCCCCACCCTTCTAAGGGCCTATAAGCGATCACGTGCTGTCGACAAAGATGTCGAATAGGTTAATGACATTCCCTATTATCATAACTTTGAATTGTTATTATTTTAAAACGTTATTGTCACGTAATGTAAACAGCCCAAGTTGATGTTATGTAAACGAATATGGCGGAGGGGTGAATGACCTTCCCTATTAACCTAATTTTGACTTGTTTTTATTTTGAAACGTTTTTATTTTACGTGATGTTATCAGCCCTAGGCAATGTTATGTAAACAATGACGTAGATAGTGTGACGCCATGCTTAACCTAACTTTACCTTATCATTAACAAACCTGACTTTCCCCACCATTTTCTAGGTCTTTAGGCGATCACGTGATGTCAACAAAAATTGCGGAGGGATGAATGACCTTCACTATTAACCTCACTTTGCCTTGTTATTATTTTGAAACGTTGTTATTGTCACGTGATGTAAACGGCCCTAGGAGATGTGATGTAAACAGTGGGGTAGACAGTGTCATGCCATGCTTAACCTAATTTTAACTTGCTATTAATTTGAAACGTTGTTATTGTCACGTGATGTAAACACCCCCAGGCGATTTTATGTAAACAAATTTGGCGGAGGGGTTAATGACCTTTGTGCGTAACTTAACTTTAACTTGTTATGGTAAACAAAACGCCATTATGAATTTTAGCTAATATGGCGCCTAGAGCGGTAAGTTTAAAAGCTTATTATTATTTTGAAACCATCTTATGATTGCTGGATGTGAACATGAGATGGCGGAGGGGTTAATGGCCTTTGTCCGTAACCTAACTTTAAGTTGTTATGGTTAATAGATATAAACGAAAGCGCCATTTTTAATTTACGGCGATAAGTGGACACGCGCGGTAATTTTAATTCTAATTTTGTACTCTCTTATTTGAATAACGCGGCATTGTTACTATATGAAGACTAGTGCGGAAACTTTAAAATAATGCTAACTTAAATTTAACTTGCTTTTTAAATAAGACGGCCATTTTTAAATATGGAGGGCACGCGTGTTATTTAAACTTGACTTAAACATTTAGTATTTGAATAAGACGGCAATTTCTACAATATGGTGGATAACGGGCCAAATATAATTTGTTACTATCTACCATGTTACAATAACATACGAAGTCGCAAATTTCCAAGTGTGGATAAAGCAAACAAGCTTATTGGAAACAGTCGTTTATAGTTAAGAAGTATGGTTCAGAGTAAATTCTGATTTAGTGGTTCCTCATTCTGGTCCTATATTTATATATTTTAAGATAACTTTTTCAGTTATAGCTGCTGAACTCTTAATGACAAGCATAAACGTGTCTACTCGAAAACACAGAGCTTAAGGAAACGTCTTTCTTTTAATTCTTTTCGTGGGTTTGCTGATGTTAGTAGTAAGCCGCCCACTTGAAACGGGTCAATGACCTTTATAACCTAACCTTGAACTACCTCTAGTGACGTCAAACGTTACCAAACCTAACCTTCCCCTCCGACCCCTTGCTCTTAGGCGACAAAAATTGCTTCTAGACAGTATGGCGTCTGAGATAAACCTAATTTTAACTTCTTATTTTTTACAAATTAAACTCTCCCCACCCTTCTGTAGGCCTTTAAGCGATCACGTGATGTCAACAAAAATGGCGGAGAGGTGAATGACCTTCCTTCTAAACCTAACATTGACTTTTATTATTTTCAAACGTTATTTGTCACGTGACGTAAACAGCCTTAGGCGATGCTATGTAAACAAAGTTGTGGGAGGGGTGAATAAACTACCCTATTAACATAACTTTGACTTGTTATTACTTTAAAACATTACTGTCATGCGATGTAAACAGCCCTAGGCGATGTTATGTAAACAATGAAGTCGATAGTGTAACGCCGTGATTAACCTAATTTTAACCTATCATTTACATAATAGATTCATTAACTCAGAATAAGATACCTTCCAAATTAATAAGACTAATTAAACTAACTCTAGAAAACATACCACAAAAAGTAAAAGTAAACAACGCATATACGGAGGAATTCAGAGTAGAAAGCGGAGTAAAACAAAGTGATCCGCTCTCTCACACATTATTCATTCTGGTGATTGATTCAGTATTGAAAGAACGTGACCTGAGGGGTGATATCTCCACACGGCTCGGACAACTTACAGACTACGCAGACGACATACTGATAACCTCAGGTAGAAGACAGTTACTAATTGATACTTTCCAACAATTAAAGAATAGTTCTATGGAAGTTGGATTAATAATAAATTAGAAGAAAATTAATATTTAAAAAGCACAAAAAAGAAAAAAGGAATGAAAGCTTATACATCAACAACTTACAGATAGGGAAATTTTAACAATGTAAATACTTGGGGTCTATTATAAATGTGAGTAACTCAATCCAAGAAGAAGTCAAAGAGAGGATAATTTTTGGTACAAAGGCATACTATGCAAAACTAAAGTTTTTCAGAAAGTAGATTGGTCAAAGGGCATTCGAAACTAAAATTATATAGAACTGTAATAAGACCAATAGTGACCTATAACTCAGAAACAAGGATATTGAAAGAAACTATAATTCAGAAATTATTAGTCTTTGAAAGTCTTAAGAACGATATTTGGGCCCTCAATAGAAAAGAGAGTCAAAACCAATGAAGAATTACATAGGCTGGTAAAACATAAAAATGTAATTAATTACATTAAAGCTCAATGACTAAGTTGGTTTGGTCACATACAAAGCGTGCCAGACAACAGAACAATTAAGAAGATATTTAATTGGAAACCTCTAACCAAAAGATCACAAGGAAGACACAAGTACAGATGGGAGGATAACATCAAACCGGACTTCTGCCAAATGAATATCAAAAACTTGATAGCCTGAGTCCATGATAGAGAAAAGTGGAAAGAGGTCGTTGAGAAGGCCCATACTTTCAACTAGGAAGTTCAGCGCCTGGAAGAAGAAGATGTACACAGCCCTAGGCGATGTTATGTTAACAAAGATGGCGGAGGAGTGAATG
>Ga0268261_10003857_pt1 | contig 11110 bp, 6 predicted proteins | sample TergutNc150P1_FD_190353 | JGI IMG/M metagenome (GOLD analysis project Ga0268261, IMG submission 190353) | Nasutitermes corniger P1 segment gut microbial community from laboratory colony in Florida, USA - Nc150 P1 (SPAdes) (version 2) | ecosystem: Host-associated > Arthropoda: Insects > Digestive...
ACTCGTCCAGGGGAGTCCTACCGACTGTGCTGCGTCGTTGTGTGTGATCCAGAAACATCAAGAATGGGTGCTCCATATATATATGACATTAGTCGCCTAAGGGTTAATTGAATTATGGAGTGATTATTAAAATGACAGGTTACTTTTTGAAAATGCGAAAACAAAAATATGGTTCCAGTTTAACTACTTACCATATGAAGTAATGTTGAAGGAGCATTTATACTGCATAGTTACAATGCCATTAGTGTCTTATACTTTTTAAAAGTTAAGGGGAGAGTTTTATTTCTATCAACTGGATTACACTATTTGAAGTGTAATTTCTGACTGTTTAATTATGTTACCCAGCCATTACAGAACACCATTGATTGGGTATTTTGTCTGTCCTCTTTAAATGATCTAAGAAGTGTTGTGAAGACGTTTCCAGTTCTGGTCTTTGCTTTGCCTTAGTCTAGGCCTCATTCCACCCTTTGATGTTTCATATGCCTTTATTATAAATACTTTAGCTCCAGGTTTTTCTGGATCTCTGTGTTATTTGCTACGAATTTTCTGTTATTTATTTTCATGACCTCACTCTCAGGATTTGTTCAGTTTGGTCTCTCTCCCCCTCCTGTCTCTCTCTCTCTCTCTTTTAAGTGTGAGACGCTGAACAGTGATTTATCACACATCACTGTTTCCACCATCAGTCATTAGAAATGAATACATGATATAGTGGCTTCTTTGGTTGCCAGTGTGTTAACGAACGAGCATATTGGAAGCCCCAAGAACTGAAGTAGATACTGATTCATTTCTGAGTTTATCTGGTTCCCTTTTAGCAGTTTGTTTTGTCCAGACAGGTTTGTAATGATAATGACAAGTAGCCAGATGGCTTAGTACCTCCACACCTGGAGGGTGGCAACACCTGTATCAAAGATCACGAGACTCAGCAAGTTGTTTCTGTTAACAAAGGTTATAGTCCACTATACATTCCAAAAATTCACTGTTTAAAACACAATTCATATTACCGTTTCTAGTTGTAAAAGTTGAATTAGTGCACACCTGTGTCACATGTTGCTTTAAATAATGTTTATGATACCAAATTATATTTTGTGAAAAATAAGAAGTAAATTCAGACTTTGTGTGGATTGAATGTACTGTCCATTGAAATATTGTACATAGTTATTTTGGGATGTTCTTGTTGTGATTATTGTATTCAAGATTTATGTCTGATTAAGATGTGTCATCCTCTTGTGCATTTTTATAATGTTCACTGTTCAAGTTTGGAGAAGAGTTTATTGTATGGTTGTCAAGACATTATATATATATATATATAGATATATATATGCATACCTGTATCTGTGGGATAACAAAGGGTGCAAGTTTCATGAATTTGGGAATGAATGAATGAATGAATGTGTGGATGTGTGTGCTTGTGAAAACAGAGAGCTTGACTATGCCAAGCGTGTTGATGAACTTGTCTTGGAGCTTCATCTTTAGGCCTATTCTTTCATTGTAAAGATTAATGGTAGTGTGACATTTGCAATTAAAGCCATTAAAGGGTAATACTGGAACTATACTGAACTGTTAATTTGTACCTTTGAATTTGTGTGATTAAATCTTGCCTTGTCCATAAGTATAATCTCTATAACCATTTAAAGATGATGGATGTTTTCATGGTTGTTGGTTGAGGCTTGTGTTTGGTTTCTTTGAGTAATTCTTTGCAACCTTGAAACAACTCAACCAAAATACTGCATTATCAACCACATCTGCCAGCATAAGAATTACACAGAAGTGGGATAACATACAGTCAGTTATCTATCAGCTTCAGTCTAATTACATTAACATCTTTGCTGTAGTCATTGAATGTACCTTCTTGCGTCGTAGTTGTTCTCTTGTGCCAAAATTACATGGATCATGTCCAATTTGTTTGGTCTTGTGTGATTTGTAATTACTCAGTACATTTCTGAAGCTTAACCATGAACATACACCAGATTTTGGGAAGAGTCTAAACCAGTCTACTTTGTATAATGGCTAGTGTGTAATACAGATGTGACCATTAGTAATTTTCATCTACTCCCATCTTCCTGTTCATTGCATTATGGCATACATGAAATGTAAGCAATCTCCATGATCCTTGATAGAATCAATTTATGTGTCACTTTAGCAACAGGACAACAATTACAAAATTATTCAGCATTCTGGGAACCGCTATAGGACTTGCTCTTGAAACCCCTAACATGGAGGATCAGAGTACCTCTGATTGTCTGACATCTCACCTGAAACCTGTGTGGCATGGGTGCCTACTAGCAGCTATGCTGCCACATATTCCTTTACACTGACCTCGCTGAAGACAATGACTAGAAACACAGAGTGTTTGGGCCTGCATGCTTAAGTATTTCTGACACTAGTTCTGCTATTTAAAAACTCAACTAAGTTTTGGTGTTTATTAAAGCAACATGTTTTAACCCATGTGAGTCATCTTGCGGCTAAATACATGTAAAACACTTAAAGGCAGTATACGTTACATTGTGTGTAAAAATTCTTGAGAACGCACTGTTTAGTACATCCTCAGATGTCATACTAGTAACACCAATGACAGGTACCTACAGCCCAATAACAAGGTTGCTACATTTCTTGTGTATGAATATAATTGATAACTTCACGTCTTCCAGTAAACTATAGTGGGTGTCTACACTACCACATCGTCACTTACTTTTAGTTTTAATAAGACTTTTAACAAGAATTTTAGTGTATAACAATGTAATGAATGTGTAAACTGAGACCTCATTATTCACAGAAAGGAATGTATACTACTTTTAAGTATTTTACGTGTAATTAGTCTGAGGATGACCCACCTGGGTCAAAACATGTTGCTTTAATAAAACACCAGTCAGTTGCAATGTGTGTTCCTGCCAAGATTTATTATTATTATTATTATTATTATTATTATTATTATTATTATTATTATTATTATTATTATTATTATTATTATAATAATAAGCATAGGAGTGTGTGCAGTGATGGGGGGAAATCCTGATGCAAAACATAGGATATTAGAAAGTAAGTATTTCTTACACTTCAGCCAATTAATTTTTCATACAAGACTTCATTTTTGTATGTAAGTTCAAAGTGCATAATTCTCTATGCACAAGAAACCCAGGCTTGGACAGCCTGAACTCAAGAGTGTTGGTTTAACTGAATAAAGCTTGCATCTGCATTTCATTCCCAGACTTGATCCCACCACCATGCAGTTTTTATCATTTAATTAAGTGCATGTAAGCTTGTATTCTGTTGCAACTAAAGTACCAAATTGTTGAGTAAAAATTTAGGTCAAATATCTTATTTAATATCTCAATAAATTAGGAACATGAAAAGTGGTAGATTGACAGATACGAAATCCATTTAATAAATTCTGTAGTTTGCAAGATTTCAGACCTTAGCCCTGGTGTAGGTGAAGTCTGCACAATTGTCAGTTATGCAGTGTATGTTGGTAATTGTTTGCCGATATTTTGGGACAGCTTATCAGTTGCATCTTCAAGGATAAAGCAATGCAAGAATATGGGACTGAATTGTATAGTTTGATTTATATGTAAAAAAAAATGCAGTCTAGTATATAAAATTTTTTATTGGGAAAACAGTTTTTCTGAGCATAGTTAATGAAATTCAATGTGATAATTGATGCAGTGTTTATTTGGGTGTCTTGTTGTAGCTAGGAGTCTTTGAGAGTTGTGTAATTCATGCATATTATGAATTTTAAAGTCTCTGAAAATTAGTATCTGAAGTTTTAGTTCACTCACATTTTTTTGAACACTGAAGAAAAATAATTCAGCTTTCTTTTGTCTCTTAAAATGGATCAGAATGAAAGACAGATTGAATGTATGGCCTTTCTTATTTGTACATGGACATGTTTATTGTCCATGTATGCTTTGTAGAGTACAGAAGCTGCTATAAGTTTACCTCCCCTACTTTCAATTCAGAAAATGAAGTCAACAAAGTAGTTGCTTAAAATTAAAATAAAAAATCAGGATGAAGACAAAAGGACAAGAAAATAAGAAAGGATGATATCAAAGATGATCATATTTGAAACAAGGTTTGGCAGTACATTTATAGCTGTGCCTCCCATCCAAGCAAAGAGAAAGCTAAAAATCATGCATGCATTGAAACAGAAGCAGAACTGAGTAACCTAAATGGGATTCTCGTTACAGGGGAAAGACACTATCAAGTTTATCAACAAATACCCATGGTTAGTTGTGAAAGGTAACTTAAAAGGATGTTAAATCAATGCATCAACATCCCAGAAGATGAATCAACTAGTGAACTGAGAGAGTCAAGTCAATTGTGGACATAATATTTATTAGCTTGCATAAAGGATTGTTGTCCAACCATACAATATGTCCAGAACCTGCTCATTCATAAGTGTATGCAAGAAATGGGAAACTGTTTTGAATAGAAGAGCCATGGCTTGAATTTGACTCCTCACCTCCACCAATTCTGTCTGTTTTGGATGAAATATAAATTTTATACGAAACGGTAATCATGAGATGTGACTGCTGTCTGTTGCAAGGTGGTTGAATACGACCAGCCTGTTGATGCCACATCTGCAATAGAGCCTTGTTGTGAGTATTGTTAAGTGCCCAATTAGAATCTTGTTCAGTTGTTTTAAGTAAAGAGAAGGGTACCAAGGGACTGACTCAAAATTAGCACACATGCCACTAACATTTTGCCCTGCAATTAAAAGCAGATATCACTGATATGTTAATTCATTATTATAACTAGTCATGTTGCTTTTTGGGGTAGGTTTGGTTATTTATTTATTTATTTGTTTATCTTCAGCGTCCTTAAAATATAATAGTTTGCTGAGCAACTCTTAATTTGTTATGAGGGACCGTACTGCATAAGTTTTGGTCTCTATATTAGGCAATATAAATTGACTTTTTTGCAAAGATGAACACAAATATTGAACAGCCACAGTGTGCGGTAGATGATCTGTGGTACTTGGCAACAGTCTGTCTCCAATAGTACTGCCAACATTATGGCCTTCCCATGATATCCAGTGATATTTATGCATATGATTTCCACTCGTATGCTTAATGCACAGAACGTGAATAATGTTCGAATCCTATGACCTATTCCTTACTCTACAACAGAGGCCTAACACCCTGTCAGTGTTAAATTCACCAGGCCGCTGATGAAGGCACCCTTCTCCCTCAAAATTTTGGACAACCAACAAGTGTATATGAAAATATATGAATTTACTACATTATAGTCATAAACCACCTACAAGTTAAGGCCACTTTCAGGGAGGTGTTTTTTGAAAGATATATTACAACAAGCAAGCCAGTGTACAGTTGAAGGATATTAAGTTTTAAATATATGATTCACAATATATGTTAAAGTATAAAATACAGATAAAATTATTTGTGCTAAATGTACGTGGGTAAGAGTTGTTCGTGTGCTGTGTGTTTTGTATCACCGTCCAAGTAAGGTGGTAGTGGTGCGTTTGCATTTATGATTTATTGGTTATCTGTTTGTTATTTGGACAAGTCAATCAAAGCATAAGATAATATAGAAGAACAGATTCACAAATGTATTACAGAGAATTATGTAAGTTGCAGTCTTCAAAACCTGTAAGAATGATTGTTCATCTTGACAAATGTGATCATTTATCCAAATAAACTAACTACACAATAGTATTTTTTTTTACAATAAAATAGAAATCCTATCTTCATCTTATTATATTTGTGTTATTATACTGATTCTAATGTCTTCTGCAAATATAAAGAACTCATTTAATGAATAAAAAGGATGATCCAGTAAAAACAAAGTTAATCTTTGTTTAAAATCCCTAAAACTTTCCAATTGCTTTATTTTAGTTGTCGTCTTGTTTACAACCTAATTCCCATATTTATTACCTTCCTCTTAAATAACGATGTATTACAACTTAAAACATGGAAATCACATTTTCTTCTCGTATTATATTCACACATGTTTAAATTCCTTCTTAGATACTTTTTTTTTTTATGTAGCCCAACACCACAAAGATATAAAACGTGGTTACTGTGAGAATGTTTAACTCTTTAAAAATTTGCCTACAAGACCCTCTTTCATTAAGCCCATTTAATTGAATGAAGCACCCTTTTTTTTTTTATTTTTAAAAACTTTATGCTCTCAATTTCCCCACCCCATAAAATTATACTATATCTTATTAAACACTGAAGTTTTGCAAAATATATATTTCTTAACATAAATAAGCTTAAGTCACCTCTTAGTGATGTGATCATATAAAACACCTTGTTTAACTTTGAGCATGAAACATTAGATGTGGGTATTCCATTTGAGATTGTTTGAGATATTAATTCCTAATGCAGTACAATGCAATACAATAAGAACTTCACTTTCAATGTATAATTAACTTCAATATTATTAAAAACTGTCTTAGGCTTCACTAAATTACAAGTTTTATTAAAGTGAAATAACATTGCATTGTATTGTATTAATGATAAGGCTATTATTTGAGAACCAAGTTTCCAATTATTTCATGACTCTGTTTAGCCTTTCCTGTATGGCATCAATATTTTTGTCTATAAGAAGTATATTAATATCACCAGCAAAACGGATCAGTTTTGCTTCTGGATATTTAAAGGCAAATCATTTATATATAATAAAAACAAAAGGGACCCCAGAACATCCCTGAGGGATTCTTTTGTTCCTTATGCAAGAATTTTCATTTTCGTTTGTGACACTAAGCACACTCACTGAGCCATGCCGGCTACAAGTAACGATGTTCAAGGCCTTGTTGCCAAGGCTCCATTTAACTTTAACCGGGGTGATTTTTGGCACCAGTAAGAGTTTATTAGCACAGTTGAGTGTTTTTTCCTCTATATTTATGTACTTCGTATATTTTTGTAGAGATAGCAGCACGTTTCTAAATGTACTTCAGTACTCTCTCCACAGATGGCAGTGATGATGTGAGGAGAAAACCGTGTCACGTCAGTCCAGGTGAAGAAAGGTTTGTTGCGTGGTTGATGTTAGTGTCATTCAATGAAGTATTTGATTACGCACCAAAGAACTGTAATTACGTAGCCTTTGTTCACATTGTGTTTGTCTTGAATAGCAAAGTTCTTTTTACGTGTACATATTATACCGTGGAAAGACGATGGTGGTTTTTAATTTCTCACAGATGACTGTTAAACATGTGGTTCAAAACAGGTGATATTATTTCCAGCGAAATGTCATGGCGATTCCATGAGCGGTATGTGAAATCAAGTGCGGAGTAAAAATGTTGGAATGCGCGGAACTGTTTTAATTATACCTCCAAATATCGGCAACTGGAGGTTGAGACCATGTGGTTTAAAGAATGAACTTGGATGCAGATAGTCTGGTAAGTAAAATGCAATGAGTTTTCACTCAGAATTATTGTTATTAGTAGGGGCCAAAGAGTGACGAAATATAATTGCTAGATCACTTTGTCGTTGATAATTGTGCTGAATATTTTAATATAAGACGAAGTCACGGTCACTTTGCCTTTGACACTTCTCCATTTACATATTATAATTGTTGCTGTTATAAAATGAAGTAGCATTTAAATTGGTACAGATGTTTGACCCTCGTTGTATGCTACATTCCATTAAGGGTTCTGCTTCTTAAATGAATGCGACTTACAATGTCTGAAGTAAACCCGTGAATACTACTGCTACCAATGTACGTGTGGTTATACTGGAGAGTTCCGGTGTGGCTGGTGATTGTTAAGTGGAGATTTAGGTTACGGACCACAGACTAGCGGTACTGTTCGTGATCACGTTCCAGTCATATTTTAATCTTTTGATGTGCCGCATTCCCTCGATTGTAAGACGCACCATGTATTTGTAACAGGTTTTCAGGGAAGAACGAGAATATTTAAGTTCGTTACTCGTATATTAAGACACGTAAACATTCAGACAAAACTTTTTTGTATTAAAAAACAAAAATTAACACAAAACTGGCTTCTTCACTCTTGCGTCCAGCCTCACATTCTGAATCTGTATTTTCTCCAAAGTCGCGTCTTAATTCAGCGCAGTCAAGATCAGAAATGTGCCATCAAGTGTATTTGTAATGCGCGAGATCACCAAATGCCAGCGGTACCCTCCCCATATCCCCGCCTGGAGCGTTGATTATAAGAAGCTAAGACACAGCAATGATAACAGGTGCAACAAACAGCGATAACAGGTCTCTGTCCGTCACAGAGTATTATTTAACACTAGAATTAAGTAGTATTTTCAGCCTTCAAGCTCCCAATGGGTGTTTAATGCATTGGCCCTTATAATGACGTTTTAAACAGCGGAAGTACTGAGCAATACTTTGGAATATTCTTTGTTGTTATCTTTGTGTTTACTGTACCATGGCTGGTGTGGACGTGAAATTTTTCTTGCTTCCGTTCCTTTACAGTATAACTCTACGACATCGATTCTTAGAGGCCATCAGATGTACGACGCACGCCTTTTACTGAAATTTTATAATGCGAAAAACTAAAGTCTTAGAATCCAGAAAATGCGGCATTTATTTTCGTCATATTTATTGCTTAATGAAACGAATGTTAGTAAGAAAGCACAATGATTGCATTGAGTGAATGTTGACAGTATTCTGTTACACAAAGTAACAAACTACCACCGATTCTGTACTTGTTATGTTTAATTTGGTGTACTTTTAGTGCACTTTTAATATACTCATTCCTGCATTTATCACATTGGTATATTCGTAAATCGAAATTCTTTGCGTGTATCCTCTTTCCATTTCCTGCAGTATTGCATATTTGAAGAAATAAGAGGCCAATGGATCACGTATAAACGCAAGATATGGATACTGCTTATGAGTCCATATCTTTATGTTTCTTTTAAGTAGCGCACGAATAAGTGCTGAATTGTTCGATTACGAGTCCGTATAACGAAGAAAGCAGTACTGACAGATTATGTCCGTGTGAATGTGACAGAGTGTAGGTCAGATACTTTCAAAATGTTGATGTTTTGGTCAAATGGAACGTTCGAAGTGTATTAAATAATTCTGATTTAAATATTGTATTTCATGGAAGAGATAATACCCTTGATAAGGTAATCTACGGTTACGACGATTAACTTTCAAAAAATTCATAATTAAAGGATGAGAATTTAAAATCTAGTAGTTCAGTTGTGAGGCACGACTTTGACCCATTCAGCCTTCATAACGTAGGCCTACAGTGCATTATTTTAATTGTATTACACCATCACACTGCCTTTCATTCAGATGGTTCATGGCTCGAATGTTGCTTAGCCTGACAGATCTCAGAATGCGGATTTTCAGTCCATCCAGACGGGTTTCTGTCAGTTCCACAAGCCTAGTAGAAAATAATTGTCTTGCAAAATTGCACTGTACGGTAAGAATCATTGTCATAGCCCAGGAAGTCAACGTGAAATTCGGAAATGTTTTGTGTTATTTAGCGTGAAATTTGGAAACGTTTTGTGTTATTCGATACGAAATTTGGAACGGTTTTGTGTTATACAACGAGAAATTCGGAATTGTTTTATGTTATTTCAAACGCTGGTTTTAGTTTAAATCTCTACTCCCATTTTGGTTATGGGAAACCGGAACCTCAGAGATGTGACGAGAAACAAGCCTATATCAAGAACTGTAGAGGGTCACATGTGCATCTGTAGGAATCGGAGTGAAACGAGTCAGAAGGGAGAAAGTTCCTCTTACTTGTGGGAATAAGTAGGTGCTGTTGTGAAGCCTGAGAGCCCCAGATGTCATATCAGATTTAGTAATTTGTTGTCTAAGTAAGAACGGATATATTGGAACGTGCAGTACGTGGGAAGAGGTCAGTTACCTTGTCCATTTTTTAGCCTGTTTAAATACGGCAGACCTAGAGGTCTGGGAATAAAAGGCCATTTTCGTGTCATGTCGGTATTTTGTTGCAGTGATTACTGTCAGAGAGAGGGCGGATCTGTCATGTTTCATAACGTACTGAATTTCTAGGCGAGGGATCCCGTTGTCCAGTACGCAAGCTGGAGCACTGCCCTTGATAAAGTGATATTAGTTTTTCAGGTAACCAAGAAAGTCCACGCGTTTTATGTAGGCTAACCCTCAGGTTCATCACCATGTTTACGTGAGCTTGCCACTGGTGTCTGTCCTGAGCCAGGTGAGCGCAGTCAGTATCCTTCCGTCCTATTTAAGATCCATTTTAATGTTATCCTCCTTTCAGCGCCTGGATTTTCACTGTCTTTTTCCCTTCATGTTTCCCCACCCAAATCCTAGCTTTTACTTCTGTGCCATACGTGCCGCATGCCCTGTCCATCCCATTCTCCTTCAGTTCGATTCCAGCAGTATTCAGTTAGAAGGGTACGTCATGAAAATTCCGGACCGAGTAGTAGCAGGCATTCCTCGAATTCAATCCGCTCTGAATTTTTCCTGAATGTAATTTTTAGGCGCAGCTGGCAAAACAGTTGCGAAAAGTGCCTGTTAGCTTTGTCATGTCTGGCTGTCCGTCCGCCTGCCAGCGTGGAACCCGTGTCTGGATTTCGTGAAATTTTTAATTGGGGATTTTACTGAACTCTGTCGACCAAATTCAGGGTTGCTTGTAATCGGACAAAGGCAACAGGCACTTCTCATGAAGACATGTGTACGTTTATGTAATTGGACTTTACGATGGGGACAGGCTGTGTTCTCCATGAGGTACTAGCTCATTCATTCATTAATTTCAATTAAGTAGTCTGTCTTACGACAGATCCAAAGGCTCTTCCAAAGCGAACTCTCCACATAGTGCGATCTAGAGCTTCCTCCTTCAAATGAGAGTATCCTCTCCTTTCCTTAAGGTCATCCAGTAGCTTCTTACGTCTTCTTCCTCGTCTTCCTGACGCTTCTATCTCCCCTTTTATCTTTCCTGCAATAACCCGTTGTGAGGTACTAGCTACGGCCGAAGAAACAGTTGATTTCAAAATAAGAACGCAGAAGGTTCTGTGTGAGGTACGGGGTGAAACGAAAGGAGCAACATTCTGAACACAGCAGCTGATCATGGTCTACTGTAAATCGGTTCATCAGAGCACATTGTTCCTAAGGTACGGAGAAAACTGACAGGGACTTTAAATAACCCTTGGGCTACTAATGTCATATATATATATATATATAT
>Ga0268261_10003858_pt1 | contig 11109 bp, 7 predicted proteins | sample TergutNc150P1_FD_190353 | JGI IMG/M metagenome (GOLD analysis project Ga0268261, IMG submission 190353) | Nasutitermes corniger P1 segment gut microbial community from laboratory colony in Florida, USA - Nc150 P1 (SPAdes) (version 2) | ecosystem: Host-associated > Arthropoda: Insects > Digestive...
GGCCGGCCCGACCACGAACACAGCACGACTGTCACCACGATACGAAGGTAAAACCAGAGGCTGCCACTGCAGTCATTGAGCTCCTGATGATGGGCAGGAAAACGTCCGAAACATGTTGGGCTGTAAACAAACGTCAGGATAATAAACTGAAAAATTGTTGCATCAGGCTGGTGATTTATTTTAATTAAATGTAAAACTCCAGTGCCAAAAGGTTAAATCACCTACAGAAAATATGTGTACCAAGTACCATAACTTGAACCATTTTGTAAGGGCATACTTTCTATACAAAAGACTGCTGTTATTTGCAAATTACTATGCTATTATGAGTGTTCTGTTGTATGTTGTGACTCAGTGGCCTGAAATAGTGACCGACTAGGTCACTGCATGGCCCATGATCTTCCTTGAACAGGTTGTAGTTGTTTGCATTATACAGACTGCATCTTGTTGAGTTTTCAGAAGTTTTGTGACGGCATTACGAAGCTTATAAAGATTGTTTTCATTAATATTTGTTGCCCTTTTTAAACATTCTTCAAATGAGTAGTTGTAGGCTTGTTTAGTTCCTTGTTGGATAAACCCTAAATATCAACTTCCTGTACAGAAGAAAGTAACTTCCTTCATACTGAACTTCCTTCATACTTGAACGCTCCAGATATTGCACCTCATACTGCGAATTTTTTCCCCCAGAATGGCATAATGCTTTCTTTCTCGGCACAGGGTGTGAAAAGACCAGCCCAGTAGTATCATTTCTTGATCTAGTTTATATCTGGCAAAGACTGTGTGTGTATTCTTCACTGCAATTGTTACTCTTACCATCGGACCATCTCCTCTGTCCCCAAACCTTGAAGCGGTTGTTTGAGACAAGGATGGAAACATGGTTATTGTGTGTTGACATTTGTAAAAATGTGCTATTGTATAGACCACAAAAAGGCCCTACACTTGAAGTGACAGTTTTCAGATTCAACAATTGGCAAACAAAGACATGACCCTAGAATTGATTTTTATAAATATAATGATTGAAGAAAATCTTTAATACAGAAAGGATTTGATATCAAAATGGATAAGTAGTATAGATTACAAAAAATACACCAATCTTATAAATTGTAATGTGTGCAGAGAGAGTGTGGTAGAGAAAATGCTTGTTCTTTTCATTCTCAAATACCAAATTATAGGGCTCTTATAGTTTGGTACTGTTTGTTGACAGGTATGGAGAGGCCTTACTGCCCCAATTAACAGCAGATGATATAATGGCACCGTGTAAGCAGTACCTTCCCCTCCAACAGCCAGCCCCTAGCGTCCAGTGAAGGGGTGTCCATGTTGTTGAGGGGATAACATCTGTAGACAGCCAACAGGGGCAATGGTCCACCCAAGCCAAGGTGTGAGGCATCATGCCTAGGGCTTGCATGGCACTAGTGTGGTGATGGCAGTGTCATGAACGATCCCCTTGGAGTACCAGGCAGCACCCATTGTATTTATGCCTTCTACCTGAAAGCAGATGTGCGGGTGGTGACTGCTCATGAGATGCATATGGAGATGTCTGATAAAAAGAAAGCCCTTAAGTGCAGGGACTGTCTTGTACAGAGACATCTGTTCAGTTTTGCTCAGCACAGGGCTGGCAGTTCTGGAGAACAACTCCAGGGAGCTGGCACATCTGGCAAACCTAGGGAAACTGAGCACAATATAGAGGGTGAGGACATGTGAACTGTGGGACACTTACCTATGCAGGAAACCCTCCAGGGAGCTGGTTCATTTGGCATATCAACACAGGGAGCTAGTAACAGCAAACCTGTAGAGGTGGAGGGTCTGCAATTAGCAGCCCCTATGGTCAGAGGGCACCAATTAGCAAGACCCATGTTAGCTGGGACTGCTGGGTAGAAGCTCAAGAAAACTAGGGCAGGTGAGAGTGGTCCTGGGGCACAAGTCCTCGTCCCTGGGTGCTGAAAGGCCCATATCTGAAGTGCATACTCTGATTGAGCAGCCTCTTAAAAAGCACAAGTGCCCAATGGAACCTGAGTATTATAGGGAGGCATTGCTTATCTTCAGGGCAGCCATCCTACTGGACTATCCAGAGGATAGGTTGTTTGAAGTAGACCAGGACTTGGTCCTCAAGGAGAGTGAAAGAGTGGAACACCAACTCTTCTGATCTTAGAGGCTAGAGTGAGGTGTATTCATTTATGTGTGTGCCAAACAAAGGTCTGTAGTCCGGCATGCCAGGGCCCTGAATGGGTTCCAACTCAGAGAAGGCACAAAGCTGAAAATAATTGATGCAAAGTACCTTTAAGAATGAGTCAGAGTGGCCCTCAGGACTTTGGATCATGTATCCACAGATTCTGGACAGCTGTGGCAGTGGATCAAGAGCTCCAGTCCACAGCTCCATACAGAGAACTGGAAGGTTCTTGATTCACTGGATGAGGCCATAGGAAGAAGATTCATCCTACTTGTAGACCAGGATTCGGTGAATGGCATTAAAAAGGCCGGCTGCAAGATTTACACAGGGCTGACTGAGGGCACCTTCAAGGTACTTACTGACCATCTAGTGGATTAAGACAGGAGTCAGATTACTCTGGAGTCCTAGAAGATGTGGCTGGGCGAAGCCCTGCAGAACCAGGGACTGCTGTATATTTTGCCCTGTAGGTCACAAGCAAGAGGATTCTTGTAGAAGGCAAATAGAGGGAATTAAATCCCTTTAAAGGATAATTTAAAACAATGGGTAAGAGAATTCTCCAAACATATAAATGTATGATGCTGTACACCATATTCTCTTCAAGCATTCAAGACAGTCTTTGCCACAACACAACATTGTGAAGTGACTCTGACTCCAGACAGAGAGTGACAAACAGTAGCATTCCCTGTTATTGCACAGCAACTACCGGGTGTCTGTATTGAAGGTTTGTGTCTTGTGATGTGCTAATTCAGCATTAGAATGTCATCTTGAATTAAGAAACTCACAGGTTAATACACTTGAAGACAACCACATTATGGCCAGTTAACAGTACACTCAGATACTGGCAGTTTCTAAAGTACTGTATAATTTGTATTGTTTGTTGGCAGTCTTGGAATGATGTCAGTCAAGGGAATGCTGTTACCTGTGATGAATGTCAAATTTTGTGTGCAGTATCTTTGTCTCTGTCTTTTTGTTGAAATGAGTTCATTGCTTATTTTTGTATTGATTGCATTACATTACATTCAAACTGCAAACTGTAACCAAAAAGATGAGAATTACTGTGTAACATATACAAAATATACAGCATCCTCATTAACATGAAACAACTGGAAAAAAATAAAAATAATTAAAAAAAAAAAAGAAAGAAAGCAAACTTCAGCTACAGAATAATGACAATCAGAAGTCAGACACTAATAAAACCTGTAATTTACATTACAATTTTAACACAGTAACCAGTTCTTGTGATGTATTTATGTGTGTTATCACACATTATCATCACTGTTGTGCTGTATTCTCTTTCATTGCTTTTCTATTTCGTCACTGTTTCTTATTGTTGCACTCACATGACCTCAACCATACACTGCTGTGTAATTTCTGTAACTGTAATTCATTCGTATAAGATTCTACTGTGTCTTTGGTACTTAGCCTATTGCAGTTGTATGTATGTTGCAATAGTCTGCGTCAAAATGTGCCTCTCAATAAGCAATGTAAGTAAGTGTGGTGGGAATACAAAATAGAACGAAAGGTTGACATACCATAGTACTGGGCTTAAAGTGTTCCATATCCAGGCATTGGAGGAATATTTAAACTTATATAATAAAAACCAACAAACACACATGTATGAGGTATGTTTCATCACATTATTAATTACCGACATGTTTGATCGATTTTGTGATCTTCATAAGGGTAGCATTACAAGAGTATTAAGAATACAGTAAACTGCAAAAGTGTGTAAGTGGAATTACTCAAAGTTTAAGACATTTTTTGTAAAGTTGAATTGTTCCTGATACTCAGTTTGGCAGATTATTGTATTTGTCGTACTCTTGTAAAGCTGCCATGATGATGATTGCAAAAGCAATGGAAAAATGTTGGTAATTAATAACATGTGATGAAACATTTTATTCATATGCATTTGTTGATTTTATTCCATAAGTCAAAATAGCAGGTGGCTGTTGCGCCGACCGATATACCACCAGTTTTCTAGCTTTATATGTTTGTGTATGTATGTCGTGTCATCGGCGTTTTAGTACCATCCATCACGAATAGATGGCAGTAAGTTTTGTTGCTCACAATTTCGAGGGATGCGTGTGAGTTGAATGACCACGAGTCATGCTGTAATCTTTGCCAAAATGTGCAGATTTTGTAAAACCATGGTATTGCATATGGTCTATCCTATTACATGTATTATGCCATATTTGAATAAACAGAAATAAGTGTCTTATTTCTTCACACACACATCCACCTGAGGATATTCATATCCTTTTGACAAAATGCAAGAGTTTTCTAAGTCACACCTCTTCCACAAAAAGTCTTAAAGTCTTCTTATTTAGGATTTCTCAATGATTTCAACTCTGATATTTTATTCTTATTATTACAATTTTTACTGTAATATTAACTGTAAAGTGCAATACCACAGGAAAACACACAATAGACATACTCAAATTTACATGCCACAACTTTATTATTGTTGCATAACCTGTATAGCTTGTACCTCTGAAAGAAAATACATGTCTTGTTTGACAAAAAACTTACAGTTCTTCCTCGACTGCAACACTGTCTCATATCATATAACTCACAATACAGTGAACTTGTATGGGCATCAGCGTCACCTGTTCATTCAATCACCGCTGTTTACAAATCTAAAATATGTAGGCATTACTTTCATCAGGTGAATTTATCTGTGTTCACCTGAGGATGCCAGCAGCAGCTTTCAAAACATTGTGTGTGTATATAGTGTGGTGTAGGTGTTTTTAAGATCATGGAAAAAGTCCTTTTACTTACTGGTGATGTGCTACATTATTTTCCTGTCGACTCACTTCCACCAACATGGAACTGCAACTCTGTTCAGGTGTTGAAGTCTGTTGGCAAGATGTGACTTCCCCATCAGTATTTCTAATAAACCAATCCAGCATCCTCCATGGTGCATGGCCAACCAACTTGGCCAGCCCATAATATAAAACTGCAAAAGAATTAATGATTATACTACAATTCCAGCATAATGCACCTGTAAAGTATGTGTAATCACAAATAGTGAAAACTTACAGTGTTTAAATCATGTTTAATAACAAAACCTAAGTTCCTGCTTTGTCACATTCCAATATTGAACAGTGCAACAGACACTGTAACTGTTATTACTAATGCGTGACATTACATTTATTGGATACACAAGGGTCAATTTGTTGTAACACTGTTTATGAAATCTGTATGGCACCGAAGGCAGATTCTATGGCATAAATACCTACATTTACATCAGCGTGACATGCGAATATGTACATCATGGACTTACTGCAAAAAGAGCCTATGTCACAAAGTGGCAAACTTCAGACATTTGAAATAAGCAATTTCATCTGGAAAATGTTTCCATGCATGATAGAATGTGGCTGAGCACTGTCACATTTTTAACCACTAAACCAAACGGAAATGTTGAACGGCTAAAATTCACTGTGTTAACTTGCTCAGTTCTACATCATACGCATCTCTTCTACGTTATGAACACACATTACTGGATTCCTGGGAAACCTGCAAAGTTTCCCTCCTTCTTCCTCATGCCAGTCTACTGATTTCAAGCACCTGGTGTCTTTGCCATGACGTGCACCACAAGATATAACACTTTGTATGTTTGCCTCTGACATTCACATAAAAAAATAACACAACACAATCATTAGTGTTGTACCAAGCAGTACATGTGAAATGGATACCATCTATTCTCTGGGATAATATGTCCTGTCATTGGTTGTTTCCTGAATGTCTTGACGCTGTGTACGGGCATCATACATATTAACTGTAATAATTGTGTGCTTTCTGGACACGTGACGTTGAGATACGTCATGTGTCCAGAAAGCACACAATTATTGCAGTTAATATATATGTTTTATGGAACTCCAAAAGACATGCATAAGAACTGTGATTGGCACACCTACCACATCAAAATAACCCAGTGAGTTTTTGTAAGTAACAGTACAATATGCTACAACAGACACCAACCGAGTTATTTGACCGATTATCCCAACAGGACACCAGCTATACCCAATGCCTCTTTACACGGTTCCCCTCAACACTTTGTGGCAAATGCTGGAGTAGTATCAAGCACTAAGCTAAATATGCATATCAATTACAGTTCATTTTGTCAGTGAAGACCTGGTGAAGTAGGTGCACTACTTCATCATACAGGATACAGCTGGTTTCTTGTATGCTGGCTAAACATTTCCATGAGGAAAACACCCAGATTAATAAATTACTGTCCAGTCACATGATTAAAAGATAAATTGAAAATTACAGTACAAACAACACTGGAAACATATAGCAAAAACCCAATGGCCAAAACCTTTCCCTAGAAAACCCGAGAATTACTATAAAACTGGTGTAAGCTGCAAAGCATTTGTGCCTGAAGGGAAAACAGTGACCAGGGAATTATTTGTAGAAGTGCCAGAAAGGACAGTGACACAGATTTTGAGAGTGAAGCAGCACTGCCTAGTGAATGGCAGCAAGATGATCAACAACTATCCATAAGTTTAATCTGGTCTTGAGTGGGTCATCTTCCAAAAAAAAAAAATGGTAGCTAATCCTGTAGCAATTTAAGGTAGCAGATTTCTGCAGTATGTCCCTCAAAAATGAATAGCCCAATCGTTTGATTCTTAACACACCTACATTTCCTGTTCACCAAATGGAAATGCTGATGTTACTTAACATGGAAACAGTGAATGTTGCTTGGGGACCACACAAGGTAGGAGTACTCTACTGCAAATGGCAGTAATTACACAAGGGTTTAAATTTTTATGTATGCTGACAACATTTTCACATAAAATGAGACAATGAATAAGCATCCAGAGGTCAGAATGTGTTTTTTGTGGGACTCCATGCATACCAACCTAACATGTGAAAAAGTGCAGCCATCAGCATGCAGAAGCCTGCTATCTTCTCGTAGCAAGGAAACATTAACACCAGGATCAATAACAGGTGGTCTGTTAAGTCAATATCCACTGCTTCACAACTGCCTTAGAACCAGAGTGCCTCCATTCCACTTCCAGGCAGTACTGGATATACTACAGAATCCTAGGAAATATGGGATGCTGGAATAGTTCCCCTTCACTACTATAAGTTTCCTTGTTATAAACAGGACTTACCGACAAAAGAATCAACTATTATTCGAAACAAATGAATCAATCAAAACCGACAAAAGAATCAACTATTATTCGAAACAAATGAATCAATCAAAACTACACACAGTGACGGTACTTTTAAAACTATGGTCGGTAGCTGAACTACTATGTTAGAATTGCTTGTGTTAAGGCTTGTAGCTTTATACTATCCTAAATTCTTTGAAAGAATAGGAGAATTCCGCAGTTTGAAATAGTTCCTGTAGTACCTACTGTAATATTGGTCCACAATTTTATTTCAAAAATTCCAAACTTACCCACATACATAAAGTCCTAGATGCCTTCCGTTTCATATTCATCTCCGTAGCAATTCACAGTGAAAAACACAAACTCAAAATCACGTAAACAAGCACACAACCAACACACACTAAGGTCTCAGCACTCAACAATTCCGAATATAGTGAAATCACACTGGGCGCTCTGAATCTTGAAATCTGACACGACGTATGGGAAAGGGAATGCTGAATTCTCTAGGCTCGTCACTTTTCACTGCGCAACAAAATTCACTGTCAATATTCTAAGGTTGGCCCTGGTCGATCCTACTGCGTCACCCTCACATCACGCTTCAATTCAACAGTTCGTAATCCGTCGCCATGTGGTCATTCCGCGCTAAAAGTACGCCATATTGCCTCTGATGAGTGGGGCACGGATGAGTGTAGTGCACAGATTACTACTTGAATGGCACCAATCGGACAGTATAAAATCCACGAAACTAAATAAAATTTACTAAATAATTATAAAAATAAAATAAGGATCTAATCCCCCTCAATCTTAACATCAAATACAAATAAATAAAACAACAACAGAAATTAAATAAGATGCATGAATTAAATTCATTTCTTGAAAAACCAGAGACCATTAAAGACGAATAACATTTCTCTACCAATAACCTGGTGTACGAAAAGACTCGAAACATTACCTAACCGAAGTCCGTCTTCTTAAAATAATCAATGAAGCTCCCAAGACGACTTTACCCAAATTACTTGGAACATTACCTAACCGAAGTCCGTCTTCTTAAAATGTTCAATGAAGCCCCCACGAGCGAAATATTTGTTACAGCAAAAAACATTTCAAATTACTTACCGCGAATACTATGGCATACGCTTGCAGCGCCATACTTGCACGACTTCACAGTTGTATACACTACAGCAACGACCCGTCATATATGATCTGTGGCAACGACAAACGTGGTATACTGTAGAACATATCATGCCCAGCTTTGTAAAGTCTGTCTTTTTCTACGTTACATGGAATCCGAGACGAACGGATTTGTAGTAACTCCAGTTGTGTTAGAACGTAATGGATAGCATTATATCAACATTAACTTTCTGCAATACGGGTTTCAACAAGGCGCCTGTAGTGGTCACTGTTCTGTATCTATTTAATCACCATTTGTAACTCCGTGGAACGTTACAATAGATCCTTAGCAAGTTTTCCCACATCTTCTGCAACCAAAGGGCCCATTAATATATTTGCAAGAGCCCTCCACTTTTCCCTATCCTGAGCAAAGTGAATTATGAACACACCATTCCAACCTATGTCTTGAAGATCCATTTTAATCTACTACATCCACGCCCACTTGTTTCCAAAGTCTTTCGATTATCCCCACCAAAACCCTGTCTCCACCTCTTCTTCTCCATTCACACAGCTTTCAGTGATACACTCCTCGGAAGTGATTTTAAATATTATGGAAATATGATAACATTCTGATGTTAGATATCCGAAAAAGCGAACACCCTGCGGCATTCAATTGTGATTGACCATAATCACTGATTATGATCGGTATTGTACCAATGTAGACCAACTTTTGGTAGAACCTGTATTGGAGATTGTACTATGAACCTTGCTCAGTGTGACCAAATACTCAGTCTACAGGGGAATCTGCATTTGTTACTGTACTGTGAACCTTGCTCAGTGTAAGGAAATAATCCATTTCTCTACATCATTAATAAAGCAGAGTACTGAAGAAAGCAAGACTTTAACTTTCACACACAATGAAGCAAAGCATGCTGCCCTCTGCCAGCTAAACTAGATCTGAACAATGTGTATTCACACATTCTCCTTGTATGGCCTCTGGACAACAGATTTTGAAGGTAGGGGACTTGTGTCAGCCCTAGATGAGAGCGCTGTAAATGCCGGTACCTTGTTCTCAGTACTGTAATTCTATTAGCAATAAAGCCTCATATTCAGCTGACTGGAGTTTTTAACCGAACAACCCCAAATTCCCTCACCTACCACTTGGCAAGGATTGGGGATACAATAGTGTTTGCCTGTATAACCAATTTATGGTCCCTATGTAGAATAGCGTGTCTGTAGTCACTCTTACAGACCAGACACAAAAAATCTCAGGCTCTAGGTCTGATGGAGTATTAAATTTTATATGGGAGGCACCAAATATTTGGAGGTCTTCAGCATGGAACTTGCTTCATGTCTATTTTCTGGCACCTACAATATTGAGGTGGCACCTACATTTTTGGTACACTTGTGGGCACATTATACACAATTGCACAGGGTCACATGTGACCCCTCTATTAAGGATGTGAGTACTATGGCACGTCTGGGGTCAATTGTATAGCCAAAGAGTGTGTCTATGCAGTCACCTTCACACAGACATGCAGTAGCACTACTTTGCCAGTATGGTGTATAGAGGGAGAATGTCATTCCTGAATGAATGGGTCTGAATGCAAAGTTGATCAGCTCCTCCATTTCCCCAAAATACAGGAGTAATGGGCATAATGGACAGCAATTTCTTCATGGATTTGTTTCATTCACTGCCAAGAGATGGTAAGAACAAAATATAACACCCACATTTGCCATTTATAATTTAAAGATTTCAGTCCAAGAGAAGAAGGCTACACGTCACTCCATGTCAGTTATTGTTTGCATTCTGACACACTGCCATAGTCAAAACGTCCTCCAGTGAAGTACAGTCTTACAAAGGACAGTGCACAATCTGAAATGACATTTAAATCTTTTATGTATTTGTAATAATATGTGCTATGTATAGCAAATGGAATAAATTTGCATGCTGTTTAACATTAGACTAAATATATACTGCTTAAACTCTGAGCATTAGGCCAGGGAAACATCTTTTGCTTTTGTGGGCTTGGCAGGGCTTATGATACGCACCTGCAGGTCTTGCAGTGAGCATCATCGCTGCAATGTCACCAAGCTCCAAGATTTGTATCAGCCACTACAGCCATTTCTAGGAGTGATCTTGGTACTTTTATGTAATTCTAAATATTTATTTTATTCTTAAGACTTTTATTCATAATCTGTGCTTGAAATTACTTATGTTTATTACCTCCAATGAATTGTTATGTAGTATAGTAATTACACTGTCAAATTATTTATATTACTTATGTGTGACTGAATGACTTCTGTTGAATTGTTCTACTCTTGTACTATGATAGATGCTTGCTATAGCATACACATTATGTTAGCACATATTATATAATATATTTCTACTTATTTTGACTATTCCTATATCTAAATGGGGTTTACCCCAAATGATCCATGGAATGTAAAATATAATAAATAAATAAACACAAGGCAAGTCATAATGATCTGCACTGGCCTGTGTAAATGTATGTTTTCCAAACTGAACACAAATAACATACTGCAATTTAACCCTTAGGTTACTAATGTCATATATATATATATATGGAGCACCTATTCTTGATGTTTCTAGATCACACACAACGACACAGCACAGTCGGTAGGACTCCTCTGGACGAGTGATCAGCTCGTCGCAGAGACCTCTACCTGACAACACACGACACTCACAACAGA
>Ga0268261_10003859_pt1 | contig 11109 bp, 11 predicted proteins | sample TergutNc150P1_FD_190353 | JGI IMG/M metagenome (GOLD analysis project Ga0268261, IMG submission 190353) | Nasutitermes corniger P1 segment gut microbial community from laboratory colony in Florida, USA - Nc150 P1 (SPAdes) (version 2) | ecosystem: Host-associated > Arthropoda: Insects >...
CCTTCTCCGCCGCCCCCCGCTTGACGTATATAATACTGTCCTAACGGCGTCATACTTGGAAATAAAGGTGTGGGGTTATCGATGTCATATTTATATATCAATGTGTAATGATTCGCCGAAAATGCAGGACAGCCTTCAAGGGGGTCTTGCTATCTCTAAAGGCGATCCGCTCCCCCGACAGATTTAGTATTTCGATAAGTATGTCTCGAAACGTTTTCTTTTCCACGGGTACATAATACACGTTCTCGTATAACAACTCGCCACCATACTTGACCGGCATGATGTCCAGCGTTCTCAAATATCTAACCATAGAGACGCCTAACAATTGTGGCGCTATCAGATCACAATACACCAGAGCGCGCTAATTTCTTCTACATCCGCCAGAGGTCCGACATTGAATGCCAGCTCGATCGCTGGATAGAAGATTTCGCATATCCCACCTCCCATATTTCGGACGGGTCGAGTTTTACAGGCTGCGCCAATTGTATCGTGAATGCGGAGATCTTACTGTCTTGGTATATTTCTTGAGAGGCGTTACTATACAGCGTGATATAGAAATGATCGCGATCCATTTTTACACAGACTGGATATCGCTCTCAGGAACCCAAGAATCAAAGTCTGAGCTGTAACCTTTCCAACGGACCAGGTACTCTTGAATGCCACGTCTGACCCTCTTGTCCAGTATTTTATCTATCTTATAAAAGGTCTATTTCGTGATGCGAACGGGAACCAATTCTTCGGTTTAAACTGGCCTTCGATCTCTTGGCCTCGCAAGTCCTCTAGTTCGAACACTGGCCAAGGGGTTCTGTGCACGACTTTACGTACTTTGAATATCTCGGTGGTGTAATTTTGTTCTTCGCCTTTCGCGAATTTCACCTTCTCCTTGCTGATGCGTACATGCTGGCCCACCCGAAATTTCAACTCGCTTAAACGACGCGTTCGGCACGCCTTCCCCTGCATCTTATTCCAGATCGTTAACACGTCGGTGTCACGCACGTTGGCGGGTGCCATACCCGTGGCAGAATGAATGGTAGCATTTACCCCTTAACAAATTTGGGCAGGACGTCTATATACCTATACGTGTTCTTATAGGTGAAATATCTGTACAGTTTATCGCGCAACGTTCTGTTGACGCGCTCCACGACCGCACATTTGACGTTGCGATTTCTACAGACATGTAATTCGATCCCCTCACGTTTTAGCAACGCTTAAAATTGCGTATTCAGAAACTCCTTTCCCTTATCTGTACGCAACCACACGTGTCGTCTGGTATAGGTTTGGTATATTTCGGGTCCTGTAATATAAATTCGAGTGCCGATGTGACCTCTTTTCCCGTCTTTGTGCGTAAGGGTATGCTATGCTATGCATCCAGATAAGGCTTCTACAAACTATCGCTGTCTTCGGGATGCACTTGTCGCGCCAAGATTGAAATTGACTCTTGTCTCTGACGTTATTTAAGGCGACGGAATATTTAGCGTTAAGCGATGTCTCGGCAGAAACGCCCCTGATGAAACAGGTTCTGAGTTATAAGAATAAAGCTGATATTTCTATGATGGCTGCCCTTAGTGAACAGGTCACATACGTCTTTCGAATACACCTCGTGTAACAGGTCGTCGAGAATCATGAGACATGGTTTACCGTGATCGTTGCCAAAATTCTGGGACATGCCCTTGTGAAAATTAACGTTCTTATGTAAAGAGGCTAACTTTTGTCTGGGAACGGCAGACTTCTCGCTGTAACACCAGATGATCCCGCCGCTAAAATTCGGTTCCGTACACAGAGAATCGAGATGTTGCAGAAGACGCAAGGTAATCGATGACTTGCCCGGTCCCGTCGGACCGCACAATATGCAGGTAAAAGGATGTTTGAACTTGAGATCGACAGCTATGTGAATGCCTTATTTTGACATTCACCTCGCGTTTATATACCCGGACGGAAGTAATGTATTATCGTTCAGTCGTCTTCGCTTTAAAAACGACACTCTATACGTCTTTTCCTCGGTCTCGCTTATTAAATTTACTCCTCCATCAATCTTTTGCGCTTGATCTTTTTCTTTGTGTACACGACGACTGTCTCCTCGTGCTTCTTGCCCAAGAACATATCTCTCATTTTCGCAAAATTCACCAATTGCTAGGCGCTATAATTAAGCATTATCCCTCGGACTTTGAAAACGGTCTTGCTCCCACCAGTCGCCGAATCATACGTCTTGTACGCGTAATTTTTCAGGCCGACAAAGACCACTTCCACGATTATTTCTTTCGGTTTCAATTCGGATTGCATCTGACCTAAATTGTCACCAGTCTCTATTAGATCGGGTTCGTTTCTCGGCTGTATGAATATTACAAAGCCCGTATCCGTTTAGATGGCCTTTTCTTGCAGCTTGTCTAAGAAGCCATACAGATGAATCCTCGCTCGAGCGGTGACGTAAGCGCCTACGACCTCATTGGTATGACGTAAGCTCGGCACGCGCTCGTCGGCTGAATACTGCCATGATAACCAGACTACGTCATCGCTGGCAAACAATATATTTTGGACTTTGACACCTGGAGTTACTAGGAATCTGTACAGTTCTCCTGGCTCTGAGATTAACTTCGTCTGCGTCCTGTTACTTATCTCCGTCTATTTTCCCCACATCGAGTTGAGACAGTTTGGCTAGACCTCGCTTTGCAGTGTTATAACAGATGTAGGATCTGTCTAGCCGGATGCCTTCGTCCTGTTGGAATTGATCGATGTATTGGACCTCGTCATGTTCGGTTCGAACTCGGCTCGGCTAACCGCTAGCCTCCGCTTTTAATTTCAAACAAGTGTCCATGTAGTCTGCGAAGAGGCCGCCTTCACCCGTTTCTGGATCGTAACGTGTGATTCTGTGTTCATAGAATTCCAGAATTTCCAAAACTATATCCTTTGGCGACAGCCAATCGCACCTCGTTTGTGACCCACGTGCCTTCCAGACATCTCTCGGCATCACTGAGATGTTGACATTCGCTCTTAGCATTGTTTTCTAGGACACATGTGCGGCAAAGGCAGAATAACAGTTTCTTGTCACATCTATACAGTAGGAGAGAGTGATAGAGGTCCTTGGGTGGCACGATCTTGCATTTCATCAGACCTTCCATCTTTACACGGGCTTCTATGCGCACGTGTCCCCTACGTGAATGATCGGATGACCGATGCGAACTTGAAATATTTGCAAATGTAGGGGTACAAACTCATTATGTACTGTACAGACTCCACATCCTCTCTGATCTTTTAGTGAAGACGCATGGACTCGGTTCGACCCCCATACAGAGCATCTCGAGTGTTCATCGGCTCGTGTCTGATGATGGGATATGTTCGCAGATCGTCGGCTCCTTCAAATTCACATTCCCATTGTACTCTGACATTATAGCCTGCACTCTTTAACTGCGTCTGTTCGTATCGCTTGGCCAGCGTTTCTCCGCTTGCCAACGTCTTCAAGTCTCGGAACGGCTGACACTTGCAGCCGTGATAGTAACATCCCAGGAATTCGTATATTGTTCACGTCTCGGCGCAGTAACCATCCACGCTATAACGTGACAATTCTAGAGGACGGTATTCGCACCCGTTTCTTTCGTGCTGTATGTGGCAACCGTCCGCCCGTTCTATATGCAAGAGCCACATCAACGCTTTCTTGCTGTATCTCCGATTGGCGCTATAACCTCCAGGAGGTATTAATCTTATTGTCTCGGGTTTCAAAAGTTTCTTGCGCAGCACCTTGTTACACGCGGACGCGATTGTCAGTGCCTCGAGAAAAACCTCGATATTTCCTATTTCTAGGAATTATCTTCTGAATACCCGACATGCCTGACGCAGTACGGTGACATCATCCTGGCAGTATTGTTCTAACACGTGTCGGTTGTCGAAGACCTTGACTTTCTGCTCGTCATACCAGGCCATGAATTCCCTCCTCTCTGCCTCCCCATCTCCTCAGCTCCGTCATACTGGATGCCGGGTATCGGTCCTACATAATCTAGATTTGCCTTCGTGTTGAAGTGATGGGTATACCACGACTTAGGCAACGCCAACCCAAATGCCTCCGGCATCTTACGCAAAGGCATGGGCATGTAGGGTATCGAATCCAGAAATTGTATGTGGTGGATCTTCATTCTGACTATCTTTAATCCGTTTAATATCAATTCGGCAGTTCACTTAAGTAAAATGGACCTATTCAATATAAATTGGGAATCGAAGGCTTTGGCATTGTGCGCTATCGCGACAACCTTCTTACACCAAGGGAGCGGTTCGCATAGGTACGATAGCATGTCGCCTACGGGGACTTCGAAAAACGAATGCGTCTCTTACCGCACCGGGCGCAATCCTGCTCATAGGCCGTACAGAATTGCTGAAGGCAAACGAGGATCGGGTCATGCAGTTTTGCTGCTTCGCTAATTTTCGTGTCCTGTGTGGTCTCGAAATCGTAGAATACGAATAATACGTCATCGGCGCTGGGCACTTCGTTCTTTAGAGGCTACATATAACAGAGGTGATTTATTTTCATGTTCTTATTACAATTCGTGCAGAAAGGTTTAAAACATTCGTGATTCTTTTTCGTCATGTACACGTTACACACGGCGCAATTTCGCACCTTTTCGCAGACGGTCTTGCCTCCAAGCTTGTTTGTCTTATGTTTTGCGAAACAAGAGCGACTTCTAAAGTTTCTGTTACATGACTCGCACAGGACTCTTTCTTCAGAGTACGTACACGGAGGAACTGACCTGCATTCACTAAACGTCTCTCCGCACTTATGCGTCAAGCCACGTTCGCATCCTTTATTACAGCCTCTGCACACATATTTTCGCGCCATCGCACCCGTAAGGCTGTTTATCACGTGGTAATGTTTCTTTACGTCGTCATACAGCAGGTTAATTCTTTTTTCGGATTCTACCTGTCCGTCGAAATATATGTCCGCGCATTTCAATCCTATCCTCTTTGAAATGTTCTTGGAATCTCATCAGCTCGGGTACTCCCCCACCGGCTGAAAGTCTATACCTGCCGTCTCGAGTAAACGATCGACTATGGGGCTTGTCTTATATCCGCGACTGTACGAATTGTAATTTGGATCGCCGTCTACTTTTGCTTTTGCTATGACCAGGGCATGAACCAAGCAGTTCTTTTTCGCTTTGACTTCTAAGACACTTCTTTTCAAATGAACCATAGTCTCAAGCGGCTAACCTTTGTCGCGATTCCATCACCTCCATGGCCGATTGGCATCTTTACAGAATGGACGGTCATGACTAATTTATCTAGAGCATTAAACCTAGCATTCGACTGGGCGATCTTCTCGAACACCGACCAGATCACATCTCCAGTTATCTGGTTCTTTCTTGTGAAGCTGATCCCTATAGCTCTGTCCTTCACATTAACCTCGTTACTGATTGCAATTCCTATCATATCGCTATCTTCGAGATCTCGTAACGCGTACTCGAACAGTTCTGTCACACTGTCTATGAAATGGGACATAGGGTTTGGATCCTCCTCTCCCTCTGGTGGAAGTAAGAGACGCACAGTAAGCTGCATTCCCTGAGCGTTTAAACGCCTGTACTCTCTGGTCTGTTCCTCCTTGATCGTGAATCTCTGAGACTCAACATCGTCTTGCGGCATATTCACTCTGCAATCAGTGCGTGAATAATATGATCAGATCGCGTTTCAACACACACAGACACACTATACTATGATTAAAAAATATATCGCTAACCTGTATAAGAGCCCGTACAGATTTCGTGACCATAAACGGTTATGCAAATATAGGCTTCCTCGACCTCTATTTATACCCACGGTACTTATGTCTTTATTGTTCGTAATTCAAGAAGCACGCTGCGCGTACGTGAGGACGTGCTGTTACATACTAGGCGTTATCGCGTGACTGTCTCTAGTTCCGAGAAAAGCCACCGTCGGCGGGCTATAAAAATGGCCTTGCAGAATACTGCGACGCAGTACCAGTACAGACAGTTGAGTGAGTGATTAGGACTTCCTGCAAAGAGAGAATAATTTGAGGTAAGCATTTCCTTTATTACGGTGTTTTCCTACGGAATAATCGACGATATACATATAGAGCTTGCACAGGTTTTTCAATTTTTCAGATGGATCTGTACGCAAAATTTAAGATGATCACGTCTTTTCAGCAGACTAAGATCACATCTTTGAAGACTGACACGCCGTATCCTATCGAGCGAGCGGAGAAAGTCCAGACAAAATATGGCGAGGCGATATTAATGACTACAAGCAGAATCCCCGCACACATTTGTGAAAGTGTTTTTACCCCGACGTTACGGGTCTCTCTTCAGTGATGACAATCTGCGTTCCATCAACGATAAAAGAGTTTCACTAAGCCTTAAATACCTAGGCATCAACACCGCATCAAATTCTTACATCTTGGAAATGGAATAGTGTGTGTGTAAAACAGAGACCTTCATTGTACCGATATTATAGCTAGGATCTTTTTTTTCAGGTAATGGTCCGATGTATCTCAGTTCATGTGGACTACCTGGGCAATGTTTTAAACTTATACATAGAACTCTTGATCGGTGGGCGGGGGAGAAGGATGGCATTATTGGAAATGTTCGGGAGCGAGTTGGAGAAGCTGTGGGGGTAGTCTCTGACAATTCCTACTTGTCAGAGTTGTCTGATATATATTATAATGATGATAGTGTTAGTGTTGCGGGTATACAGGGTCCTCCCGCCACCGATCCAGATTTAGCATATTTGTTGGCGTGTGTATGTTGTAATCATTCTATATCCTTTTAATGTACAGAGATTAAACAATACAATAAACTTACTATTATAGCTGGGATAGTTTTTATTTCAGGTAATCATGCATTTAAACGGACAGCATTTTACCGTCTCCACTAGTCGTTACGACAGCCTAAGATGCTTGCGCTCTTGTACCGGCAATTGCACTCTGCTTCCAGGATTTCTCCCTGTACGATTTCCGCACAGTAAATACATATGGCGCCTCCTGTGCCACGTCTTGTGTCACGGTATATGCTGCTTTCTCGCCGGCAATTTTGTGTTCTACATGGCGGATATTTTCAACGCGTATACTATCGCGTCGTTATTTATAGCTCTGGCAGTCTCCCCTTGTTGCGGCGCATCTTCCGACAGGATCCCGACCCCTTCGAAAATTTCTACATTCACGGATTTCTCTTCGAATTTTTGGGCGCGGACAATGAGGAGGTTATCTACTACTACTACGATATCTCGTGCGGCGATTTTAAGATGTCCTTTGCTTTTTACGGGATAGATACCAACGATAATTGCGACCCCTCTTCTAATCTCAATTTTGTACAATTTATCTGGCAAAATTACGAACGTTTCACTTTTGCAAATTATTGTCTGACCTTTGTTCGTCGCGACTATCCCTCACTACCAGAACTACTATGCTTGAAATACTACAGGGCGGAGTCCGACGGATGGAAAGACACAATATATTGCGACTCGTGTATCGCGAAGTGACAAAATAGATTACGTCCCATGACCGGATGTCTATGTCCCAATGACTGTAGCTGTACTATCTGCAGACGCCAACCTCCCTCCCTACTCGCTTCCGCATCCAATACACTTTTTCAACTGGTTCACGAGCTCGATCGGATCGCACTGACAAATGAGACCACATATGGTCAATATGTCATTGCGGTCCGTTCGCGCAGGCTACCCCCTCGGCGACTGCTCCCTCCAGACTTTCCAAGCGTCCGCCTATGTTTCCGATCCGACGCATTCTCACACAAACTACACCATCATTGTCTGGGTAAGGGGACATGGGAAGTAGACATGAAGCAAACATTTGAATCGGAGATTGAAGCTATCATATCTTTAGTAAAATTAGAAACATTATTCGGGTGTAGGCATTGTAAAAAGGTCTCTTCTTTTCTGCCGTCGGCTGTTTACTACACTCCATACTTTAGAGCTGCTGGCAGATGCGTTTGTGCAATCTAGCGTCTTTTCTTCCAGCATGTCTGACAGCGCTACCACCACACATGCGAGTATAGGTCAGCGGGATACTAGCTCGTTGCATTGTCGCAGAGTTTCGACAAATCGCCTCTCCATAGTGGACAGACTGGCTGCCAGTTCGGTAACTGGACGGGGTCTACACATACTCGTCCATCAGCATTATGGTTACCGTCTACATCTCGAATGGAGTGACGGCAGTGGCAGTAGCGACTCGTCAAGTTTTATGGAGAGACGATTCTATGTTTGGCGAAGCACAAGCGTTCTATACAGAATTATGTAATCAAGGGTTAGAAGGACTGTGTACCTGTGTGTATGAGGGATATAACTTCTACCGGCATGAAAGAGCTCCTACATGTCGTCGAGCGCCTTTATTACAGTCTCTAAATTATCTATCACATCCAAAGTGGTGGATAAAATCTGTGCAGGACATATCAGTCAGAACTCGCTGCAGGTGTCATATCACATCCTCTTCTGACGACGAGCCGTTAGAATGGAGATAGAAAAATACATATCCAATATTAATTACTACTATTTATACTTTACAGATGGCCGATATGAACACCCTATTCAAAGCCGCCACACCTGTCAGCGTCGATATTCTCATGAAGGGTCTGCCGTATCGTACTATGTACGCGCAGAAATGCCTAACACCCGAGGGTTTACGATTAATATTGTAACTACGGGCACACCCCAAAAATATCTTTGTCAAGATGCCGAACTACTGTGCTGGTGTACTTACGGATTCCCAGATGTCCAGAATTAATAAAGAACAACTTTTCGTCAACCTTTCCTATTGGGGTAGACAGGATTCTGGGGATCCGATTACACAACTAAGACACGCAAACGTGCCGATGCCGACATATTGGGAGATGATAGCAGCGGGGGCTGTCGGGTATTAATCTCATAACATGTATGTTACATTTCTGTACAATAAACATAGGTGTTTGCACGACTTATTATTTATGCTTCCTGTCACGTTCCTCAATATGCACATGTTCCCACCCACCTCCTACTGGCCATGACATCACCGCCACGCGAGGCTAACTGTTCATGGCCGTCAGCCATCGCCCATAGCTGCGGACGACCGCCATCTTAAATATACAACACATATATTATTATATCACCCTTGCTGCTCAGTCCACGCCGAGCCACCGCCCATAGCACATCAACGAAGCACTCCAGACGGCCGCCATTTTAAATATACCAATCTATACGGCGGCACAACGAACCTTACGTCTACTTAAATATACCAATCGGTACGTCGGCACACAAACATGATGTCTTCAATTTACCAATCTATACGGCATCACACTAACATGACGTCATCTCAAATATACCAAACTATACGGCGTCATCCTAACAAGAATACCCAACCTATCATCCGCATACCAACATCATCCTCTCTAAACTCCATACTACCGATCCCCCATCATGGGGTGTAGGGGGACATGGTGCCACTCTGACAAAATACCTTGATAAAAGTCGAAAGCCGAAAAGCGACCCAAGCCGGGTCATAACTACTATGCGTCGGTTCAAAAAATTTCAAATGCAACATACACGGGCGGCCTATCCATACACGTACAAGAACGGAAAAACGTAAAACAAATCTGTACCCAGCCCTATGTAGGTCAATTTACGTCTCTGAAATATGAAATTCTTGCAAATTATATTTAAAAATTCAATTACCACCTAACACTAAACACCTGCCTCTTCTATACACACCAAACCGATCTGGAATTAAAGCAAGCCTGCAAGCGTTATGTACAATATATTTAAACGTTTAAATTTATCCTTTAAACTACATAAAGGCTAGTGGGTACTTAATGTGCTACCAAGTTTAACGCTAGAATAAACTATGTCCTGCCTACGGGGAAATACATATATGTTTCGTATGGATCTCAGGAAAAAAGAAGTTACTCCCATGTACAAAATTAACACTCAGGTCATAATACATAAAATGTAATGTGAATACTGGTTGGTTTGTGGGCTTGTTTCCGGCGCGACAGCCCCCATTGGGCCATGACGTCGTTCTCGAAGTTTTCTAGATCACACACAACGACACGCCAGAGTTGGCCTCACCCCTCTCGTCGAGTAAACAGCTCGTCGCAGAGACCTCTACCTGACATCACTCACAACAGGCAGACATCCATGCCCCGGTGGGATTCGAACCCACAGTCTCAGAAGGCGAGCGGCCGCAGACCGGCGTTTTAGACCACGACCGGTATCATCGTTTACTGGTTCGTACGACCAGAATCTCTAAATATAATTCAGGCTAACTCTGTCCTTAAATAGTTAATGTGTGCAGTTTGATTCTTACGAGTTTATATTATTTCCCTAACAGAACCAACAGCTTCTTCTTTGCAATGGAGACGCTGTGAGGAAAAGATATAATTTTTATGTTAATATATAAGAGGTCTTTAAATAAAGTAATGAGACTGATTCAGTAAAACTCTGTACTTACTTTTAAACTACGAATCGAGTTTGTTCCCTTCAAAATAGTTCCCTTGCAAGGCTACACACCTCCAGAAACGCTGTTCCCGCTCTTCGTAACATCGCTGGTAGTCGTTAACCAGAATCACTTTTAGTTGATCAGTTACAGCTTATTCGATGTTTTCCAACGACCCAAAATGGCGTCCTTTAGGATGAAACTTTAGTTTTGGGAACAAAAAGAATTCACACGGACTCAGATGAGGGGAGTATAGAGGCTGTGGAACAACAGGAATGCCCTTTTTAGCCAAAAATTCGATCACAGAGATCGCCGTGTGACAAGGGCTTTGTCGTGTTGGAGCATCCAATTGTCAACAGTGCTTGGTCGCACGCGAAAAACTCTTTTCCTTAGTCTTTCAAGAATTTCACGGTAAAAAACTGATTAACAGTGTGTCCTTGAGGCACAAATTCTGTATGGACAATCCCTTCACTGTCAAAAAAGCAGATAAGCATGGAATTTATTTTTGATTTGCTCCTCGCTTTTTTCGGACGTGGTGATGCAGATGTGTGCTATTCCTTACTTTGTCTTTTTGTTTCTGGATCGTATTCAAAGATCCATGTTTCGTCACTTGTAATCGCGTTCTTCAAGAAATTTTTGTCCCTTTGGATCCGTTCCAGAAGATGGAGACACACGTCCTTCCGATTGTCCTTCTGTTC
>Ga0268261_10003860_pt1 | contig 11109 bp, 10 predicted proteins | sample TergutNc150P1_FD_190353 | JGI IMG/M metagenome (GOLD analysis project Ga0268261, IMG submission 190353) | Nasutitermes corniger P1 segment gut microbial community from laboratory colony in Florida, USA - Nc150 P1 (SPAdes) (version 2) | ecosystem: Host-associated > Arthropoda: Insects >...
ATAACACCAATTTTAGACAAATTACTGGAATACAAGAGAAACTGGATACAACATGTAAATAGAATGCCCCGTAATAGATTACCCACGGTAATGAAACGCTATTCCCCAACTGGCAGAAGGAATCATGGCAGACTTTCGAAGAGACTTCTGGATACGTGAGACCGGAACGGGTCAACAAGTGGCCCAACTCCATGACAGGTATATGATGATGATGAAATTCGAAAACTCTACTCTTCATACTTATACAAAAGTCTTGCGAAGTGTCTGTATTTTCGTAAATCATACTATTCTTAACACTATAAACACTAATACATTTGCACCCGGTTTTGTAGTGCATATAATCATGCTGTTCTTTCGGTTTATATAAATGAATTACAAGTTTCGCGGCTAAATTCTTTGTTTTCAATATATCCGCTAGTTTTAATACGGAATGTTTACCTTGACGGTGCTCTCCTGACAGGCTGCCTTCCTAACAAAAATACCCCCTAACCAAAATGCTTTTAGATTACCGGTGCCAAATTATCCATGGTGTAATTTCTGTTCGGTGTAAGTACATTTTATTTTCCTACAAGCCGTATTGCGTCAATCAGTTTGTCTGGGCCGTAGGCATACATCCTGTTTATGTAAGTTTCCTTCTGTCTAATTATTTTTTTAAAACACTCTTTACTATAACTAACCTAGCATTCCTGTATAAATAAATAAAACACTCCCCTCTCACCAAAATGTTCAGCTTTTAAGCATGTTTCCTTCTGCACCTAAGAAATATGTAAATTACCATTAAATCATGACACCGTACGCTCTAGGAAAAAGTTTCCAGCCGTTTCCTTATACAGTAAAATTCCTATCTTACCACTCTGGTTAGTTTCAAAGTAAATCTCTTGGCAAACAAACCGTAAATTTTCGCTTACCACAATCTTAAACAATTACCCGTTATAAACATGTGTATGTGAGTGTGTAGTAAACATTTTTTCTGTCAACAAGTAAAATATTATGCGTATACCTTACGTTTAATAATATTGCTTATTCTCAAACTTTCTTAAATTTAAGAAGTCCTTTTCCCTCATCTAGGCTACCTTTTAAACAATGGTTTTTATATCTCAACTTTTTGCAAATGGAATTTCTGACCTTCTAAAAGGTCTTATTTCGTCGTACGCCTACATTTAACATTTATGTGCAAAATTGAGTGGATGCTTCAGATTGTTTGCAAGTTTTACAACAAAAATCCTCAAATTCAATAAAAGAAATCAATTTCCATGTGCTGTGTAATAAACATATAAATTTCATACATTGCCTTAAAATGTATTTCACGTGAACAGTGTGCTATTTCATTCTTGTCCCATGCAAATGACTATTTCCTGTTTAAACTGTTAAAAATAAAACGTAACTTGTGTATAGACATAAACCTGCATGTACTAAATCCATAATGTACTAATAAATTGAAGGTCTGTATTTAATACATTGCTAAACTAAGTTAATTAGTAGAACTAGTACTTAATTGTAAAGAATATGTTTTTGATATTCCGTGTGTTTACTATGTTGTGTCCTTCAGCGAGTGTAAAGTGTATGTGTACTTTTCAGTATGCATTTGACGTCAGTTTTTAAACTATGTTCAGTTGGTATTCTGTCTCTAGTAGTTAACGCAGTAAGTTTTGGTTAACGTTTTTTTCTATTCGTATAAGTTGCAGCTCGCACATCTTCGTCTTTTCCTTCTAAATAACGTTAAACTTTCAAGTGTGTACTGTCAAATTGACTAGCGTGTGCCTTTTAAAAAACATACATGTAGTAAGGTACACAGCCCAAAAATATATTTTTCTTAGCACACAAAATTTCAACTCTAACTCCGTTTAAAGTACCGCTGTGTTTGCTTAAAATTAGAACAATAGTTGTGTCCTCATTTCTAAACGTTTTAATATGGTAATGCGCCTGCATGCTGGTATTCGTCCTACGCTTGTAAACACAAACTCTTGGTTTCGTTGTTCTTTTTTTACAAAGCATTTCACGTAGTTTTCTGTTTCAAACCATGCAACATTTAAACATCTTTATCGTCTGTACTTAAGTATTTTTACACGCATATTGCCGTGTGTTTTCAAAAAACCTTCGTCTGCAAAATGTACATCGTGTTATTTTTTGTAACTTTTAAGCCAAATATTGGTGTGGGCAAATACTTGCTACCAAAGTGCACTCTATAATAAATAAATAAATATGTAAATGTAAGTGTAATAAACATAATGTATTTTCGATAATAATAACCTAAATTGTACGTTTATTAATATAATAAGAATTGCACTTTTAATTATAATAAACAGCCTATATTGTGTGCATTTGTAAAATATAAAAAGGGTTTATTTATTTTTTATCCTTATCACAATAACCTAGGGTGGCATCGTGTTTAGGATGCCTCGGGGCGGGTATCTGATTCCTTTCCTTCAAACATAGAGTCTTAAAAATAAAAAGTTAAAAACCAGCGCCTTAAATTAAGTTAGCATTATAATTTAAAATGACGGTTAGTAACAAATGAAATTTTGCGCGCTGGTCGCCATATTGTAAAACTAACCGCCTTATTCAAATAAGGATTAAAATTTCTTTGGCATTAATTGAAATAGTGCGCTAGTCTGTCATTGTAAAATAGCCGACTTATTACAATAACGAATGTTTAAGTGTTTTCAAATTACCGCTCTACCCGCCGTATTGTCATAAATTCAAAATGGTGCATTTGTTTAAATCCGACAACCTAACCAGGCCAATGTTACGTTGCAAAATAATAAGTTAAAGGTAGGTTTAAAATTACAGCTCGTGACCACCATATTGCCTCAATTTCAAAATGGCCGCGGCAACAAGCTGTCTAGAGGGTTTGTTTATGTCCGGCAACCAAAACAAGGTCACTGTTGAGTTTCAAAATAATAAGTTAAAGTCAGGTTTACAATTACCGCTCTAGCCGCAATATCGACAAATTCAAAATGGCGCTTTTGTTTACATCAAGTAACCATAAAAATTTAAAGTTAGGTTAAGCACATACGTCATTAACCCCTCCGCCATCTTTTGTTTACATCATGTGACAATAACAAAGTTTCAAAATAATAACGTGTTAAAGTTAGCCCGGCGCTATACTGCCTGGGACATTGATTACGTCACGTCATCGCTTGGGGAAGGGGAATGTTATGTTTCATAATAATAAAAAGTTAGAAAAGGTTTAGCCTGGCCCCATACTGTCTGGGCCATTGTTTACGTCTCGTGATCTTCTGGGGGCAGGGAGGGGACGGAGGGCAAGGTTATGTTTATTTTCGTGTAACGTCACTTTCAGATCCCAAACGGGACGGCTTACTACTCTTCTCTTCATAATCCGTAATAATTTGGAATTCGGAATATTTTAAATTAATTACTGTTGATCAGAACTTGCTCAACTCGCGTGGAGATTATATTAAAGCGTTTTCTAAAGACATTCAGCTCAACTCATCTTGAATAAACAGCAGTAGATCTTTCCAACACACCTAGTTAAATTAATTCACAGTTGTCGAATTCAGAACTTTCCACAATTATATGTAATTGTAACGTAGGTACGACGAATAAAATAACGAGAATGAGAATGTTAGCACGTTTTTAGAGGGTTGTATAGAGTAAGGGTGTTGAGTAGTAAATACTTTTAGATGCAGTGAAATATTGGCTGTGAGAGTACAAAGGCTCTGCCAGTTTGTCTTAACTTGTACTCTTTTCGCAGTGCACCGAACTGTCAACTAAGCACTATTTAATTTAACGCTGGTAGATTTGCACTGTTTCAAAGTAAGTATGAATTACGATTTTACAATCTATACATATAAACAATACACTCGCCCATCTGTAAACAAAGATTTTGGCCGAAATTCTTTCGAGCTAAATCTTTGAAAATTAGCGCGATTAACCCTGTAACGAATTTAATTATGCAAGCAAAGCTAAAAAAAATAATAACAAAAGCATACATAATTATAACCAAGTAGTAGATAGAAAAATTTCGTAATTGTTAACAAAATCAGTAGTGACGTATTTGCAACATCAACTGTTATCATACAACAGAAGAAAAGTTAAAGATTACAATAATCTGGGCGGTTTATTACATATAATTATGAACTCAAAATACATAGTTCTCACCGTATTTAGATGTACATTTCTGGAGTGGACTGTACATCCTAGCCAGTCGTTGTGATGTATGCACCAAAGTGCTGACCACGCGTCTGTTACACCGATTGCAGCGTGCATCTTGTATACAGGAGCCAAGATTATCTCATGCAGTGGCCTGGTGAGAATAGGCACAGTATACAAAGTTGCTTTCGCGTTAGTCGCTGTTGGAAGCATTTGTGCTAAGCACTGTCTGGAAAATTTGCGCCTTGCTGATTTCGTGTGCGTCTTGTTTCGTAGTTTCTTCTAGCTAGGGTTTATGAAGACAATTTACTCTGACAGGTTTTCAGGAAATAGCAAATTAAAGTTAGGATGGTTATTATACCAAGCGATATGTGTGATTAGGTGCCAGTTGGATCGTTGTTCATGGCGGTCCAGGGTTCGACTTGTGATGAGAAGAAAGTGCATATCAACAACTCTGCGGGGCGTTGCGAGTCGGGACGTGATGTCGCTGAGGAGCTGGATTTCTGAGGGGATTGCCTCTTGGAGTTCTTATATTTTGTGTTTCGTGGCGATGGGGACTCGATCCGGTACATATATTCCTGTAGCGTCGAGTGTAAATTGTGCGACACCCAATATTTCTGGTGGCGTTTGGAATTGGTCTGTGGTAAGTAAACAAACTTACGCATAAAAAATAATCCCGTTTCCTTGCAGTATTCTCGTAGAGGTAGTGGAGGTGTTGTTGCTATGGCAAAGTAAAGTGTCCAGTTGATTTCGGGGGAGGTGAAATACCCACGAAGAGCCACACCGATGTAGAAGGGGAGTTGTGTGCTTCAGTAATATTTTTCTTTGGCATAGGTTATGACTATAAGCCGTCTGGAAAAATAAGCTTGATTCGCAACTTATTAGGCGGTTGTTAAATATTGGTATGTGGGCTGGACATATAGAAATACTGTTTATAATGCAGTAGCTCAATTCTGCTTGAGTAAACAAAATGAAATTGTGCTGAATGACATCAATGCCAAAATAAGGAAACTCGGCTAAATGCTGAACAAAAGAATCGTTAGCAATTCGCGAAGGCAAAGTTAGTATCTTGTGTAAAACAACATGGTGATCAGGTGTTTTCATTGGCGCATTTAGAATGATCTCGATGTAGTGGCTATTTGCTATAGCTGCAACTTTTACAAATTTTTAGTAAAAATGCATATTCTCGACACTAATCCCTGCAATAAGCTCATAATTTTCGGGCAGAGAAATGACACATTTTTCAAAAGATTGTATAGTGTAGAGGGGTTTATTAAGTTTGCTGGTAAATTTCCCATTACTACGTACTGTATGGCGTTTGTCAGTTCAAGTCTTGAGTAAGCTGTAGAATAGAGAATTCAAGTTAAATCATCCTGAAAAGTTCACTTTGTCCATACATTATCAAATTAAGCCCTAACATATTTTTAGTAATTTGTTGAAATACGTCGTGTGATCTAATTGTTATCTCTAATAACGCTTGACAAGTTTGCTATTAATTCAGGATTTTCGGAATTATCAGCGTCTAGTATTTTAATTTAGATAATCTGGTTGTCGATAGAGTGAACGATATTCTGCTGATTAAACCGCAATTCATCAAACAGGTAATGCAATTGGGTCACGTCAGAAACTACGGCAGTACCAAACAGTGCTATCAGCACGGTACCTCTGAAGTTAAGTAGGCCACGACGAGGGTCTAGTTTAGGTAGAATTTGTTTAAAACTATGTAATTTCGAATCAAGTGTTGTCAGGAGTGTTTCAATTGACTGCAGTTCGGAGGTAAAAGTAAAATCTTTTCTGCGCTAGTCTACTGCTAGAAAATCTGCTCTAATGGCGGGAATTGCGTCCTCATACGGATTTAGTTTGATTTGAATTGCGATGCGCCAAAAGTCGTCATTAAGAAAAATGTATTTCTTTCTGAAACACAACACTTCAGTTCAAAGTTTCGACGGACGGGTCTGCAGTTGTTATGCTGAGTAGACTTCCTATAACAATGAGAATTTCTATACTAGTGGCTATGTTAGGCAGATACGACTGTAACATATTGAGTGGTTTTTAGATCGGTTCTAGGCTATGCAGGTTCAACTTACTTGTAATAGTGTCGTACAGATTAGCTGACTTATCATTTATCTTAAGAGTGAAGCAGTTTGCGATTGAAGAGCTGCGTATCAACTAAACGAGTATTTAAAATACGTATGCGGCGTTCTATGTCGCGCGTGCAGTACAGCATCAGTCACTGCTACATTATGGTCCTGGATTTGGAAACGGGTTCGCGACCGGGTTAGGGGCAGCTCCGGCCGTACGACCTGTATTTCGCGCCTCGATCGCGCTGTTCTAGGCGGTTTGTAGTTTGGATCTGGCGTTCGAAATACGGCGTATCAGCTGCTTGTTGTGCAGTCTGGGGTACCGGGAGATAGACTCTGCGAGGTTCTAGGTTCGAGTCTTTTCTGGGGCGGTCCTGCTTTCAGTAGAGGACGGGACCCAATTTGTATTTCGTATTCCTGTAATTCTTCCGATGTAGCTATTTTTTCTGTACGGGTGTTTGTATTTTCCGGTTTTTTCAGTTTTCAAATTTCTTATTTATAGGCTATACCTAGCCTCTTAACATGCACAACATGGGTGTTGTTGTCCATGCTAATTATAACACAGTTCAAATCAGTTTAGTGGTAATTTGAAATGGGCCGGTCCAGTATTTGTGAAATTTGAAACATTTGCTGGGCTTTTTGGCGGGGCTATACAGGTACACTATGTCACCTGTGTGAAAGCTTCTTAATTTTTCTTTCCTGCCATACAACCGTTTGATCTTCAGATGGCACATTTATGTTTCTTCACTGATTTATAGGCTAGTCTTAGAATATATATTTCAGGTTTTCTAGTCGGGAATCGTGGTCAGAATTTTGTTTTGAGAATTTAGCTCTCAAGTCATTGCTATTAGGTAGCACCTTCTCTCGTCCATGAAGTAAGTATTACGGACTGAAGCCTGTAGTTGTATTAGGCGTCGAACGGTATGCCATTAAAAATTGCACAAGATTGTCCTAGTTCGTATTCGCAGCATCAATAAAATAAGATAGGCCCGAATGTAGACTTCTAAGCCATCTCTCGATCATACCATTTCAGGAAGGATGATAGCTCGAAGTGTTTAATTTCCTGTTCCCCAAAATTTTGCACGTTTCCTGAAAGAATGCGGATATAAATGATATGCCCTGGTGTGTTAATAAAGTGGACCCTGTGTCATTTCGAGTAAGGATCTGAGAGTACACTCTTTGCAAGTTCTCTGCGGTGATGTCAAAGATCGGGTAGGCTTCGACCCATTTAGAAAAGTGGTATATAAAGGTCAAAAGGTACTTGTTTCTACGCAGTGTGACCAAATACGGACCCGTGATATCCATGGATGTGACTTCGAAAGGGGATGGAGGATCCTTCGTGTTTCTTAACGGCGCCACAAACTCTTTCCTCCTTTCGCCTCTGACATGACTCACTTTCTCACGTAATATTCCACTGACTTCCAAACGCTAGGCCACCACTAACTGAGGGAGATCAGGTCAACAGTTCTCTATATGCCGGGATGTGCAACGTAGACTGTCATGGTTTGTTTTAATATTTTCGACTAGAAATTTAGGCACTACTAGTTGAGGTTTATGATCAGACCGGCGCTTATGACTCCATCGTCGTCCAAAAAATATTCAGACTTGCTAGAGTGGGTTCCCGGTTTTCGTGTGTTACAAAAGGGTCTTTTCTTTGTTCAGCTAGGATTTCTTCCTTTCTGGGAAGGCCGTCTTGAATTATAGCGGCCACATGTCGGCTTAGTGCGTCGACATGTTTAATTTTGATCCCTGGCCTATATTCTACAATGAAATCAAATTTGGAAAGCCTAAGGCTCCATCGCATCAATTGGAAATTGGTATCTGCGACAGATCGCAGATATGACAGGGCCGCGTGGTCGGTTCTTACCAAAAACAGCTTTCCATACAGGAAGCAAGGAAAGTACTTTGTTGCCCACACGAGTGCAAGTAGTTCCGCTTCGGAAGCTGTAAAGGCGGGCTTGGCCTTGTTCATTTGCCTACTTGCGTAAACGATAAGACGCTCTACGCCATTTTGTACTTGAGACAAAATTGCGTCGATTGCTATCTTTGAGGCATGAGTAGTGAGGATAAACGGTAATTAAAAATTAGGGTATGCCAACACGGGTGTTGTACACAGTTTATTCTTCATGCTCTCAAAGGCTTTGTGTTGACTAGGGCACCACAAAGGACGGTCGTTCTTTCTTTGTCAACTCCGTAAGCGGCTTCGCTATAGTAGCGAAGTCTCGTAGTAGCTTGCGATAGAATGAGGCTAGACCCAAAATTGCGCGAACGTCTTTAACGTTCTTGGGAGTGGGGTAATCCCTCACGGCCTTTACCTTATGAGGTGAGGCTGAGAGTCCCTTTTCGGAAAGCACGTAAACTTCGTCATTTACTTGCGGTTGTACGATTACGCACTTGTCTGGGTTTAGTTACAGGTTGGCCCTGTCGAAGCGGTGTATTATATTCTCCAGTCTTTTCGCGTATTCTTGCGCTGTCTTGGAGATTATTACGTCATGAAGATAACATAACAGTAAATTTCCACTATATTTTTCAGGACTATATCCATGTGCCGATAGAAAACTCAATGGACTTCAATAATCCAAAAGTTAATTTGTTGAATTTGTAGTGTCCCGACGGAACTGTGAACCCTGTACGTTCTCTATGATCCTCCCGCAAGATTATTTGCCAAAAACCTTGGAAACAGTCAAGAACGCTATAATATTTGGAGCCGTGCAGCGTGGAGGTCGTTTCTTCAATTACGGGGAGGAGGTAGGAGTAGAATTATGTTACGGAATTTAGGGCTCGGAAATCGACTAAACCTACATTTCAGTTTCCCGTCTAAGCTCTTTTGGGAGCCAATATTGCAGGGGCACGCCAAGGGAATCGGCTTTTACAAATGGCGCCTTTGTATAGCATGTTTTCCTCTTCCGTCTGCATTTCCTCCCTCAGTGCATAGGGGACACTGTACTGGGGTTTCCGTTTCGGTCTCGTGTCGTTTAGCGGTATTTCATGTTCCATCACGATCGTCCCTTTAGTCATTTATTTGCTCATCGTGGAACAGATGAGGGTACTTCAATAGTACGGGTTCTATCAGCTGTCTGTCTTTCACAGGCAGGTGGTCTAACTTGCCACGCGGCAATTTCTTGTACAGAAGCTCATTTCTCTTTTTCCTCTGTTTGTTGTTCAGTGGGTCGGATATTGGTTGGTCCCTCTGGTTAATTATGTCTACAAGTTCCTCCCTTATTTCTTCGGCGACGCAGAGAACTGTAGCATTCGGGATGCTTATCTGTTCATCGCTAAAGTTGGCGACCATAACCATCGCCTGGCTGTTCCGCGTTCTAGATATATTGCTGCTATGCGATGACGTCACACTAGGGGGCGGTCGGCCTGTCTTGACTCGTGATAATCCGCGGGCGGGGAGTATTCCTTCGATCGGGATTTGCGCTGGTTCGATGCAGACTAAAGGAGGGGGATTCTGCTTTTCAATTATCTGCTTTACAATTATCTGCTTGCATCTGGGTGGCACTGTGACGTTTTCTACAACCTTTGCACACCAAACATTCTCTTGTGAGGGAGTTGCCTCAGAGCAGGGGATGGCTGGGAGCTGTTCGTCCATTCGCCGCACCTCCTGTTTCATGGGATGTGGGTTACGACCTGCTTTAGTCTCGGGAAATACCGTGAGTGCCGCGTGCCCCTTGGCTGGTATTATACACACCGGAGCGTCTTATCGACGCCGGTGAGCGATAGCTCACCGCACTCGAAATCTACGATGGCGCCTAGTCTGTCCAAATAATCGGTGCCCAGTAAGCCAGCGGCCTTGGTAGGGAGTGGGCATAATGAGTGTGTGAACTCCCTTCCGTTTAGCCGAAAAGTAACTGACTCTTGCCGTCTAATGTCTAGGACATTCCCTGTCACTCCATAAGATTCCATGGCGGTAATGTGTACGTCACTTCTCGACACGCCGGGCTGCAGTATTGAGTTGGTACAGCCAGTGTCCAAAATTTGGCTCCTTCACATACCCTCTATTTCGACTGATATAGTGGGCGCGCCGTGTTCCATGGAAATGGAAACATTACTATTGACAGCGATTTCCGGGACGTTGAGATGGAGAGCTGTCTTCAATCACACCTCCAACTGTTTTCCCGGATTCGTGTTTTTCTTCTTACACTCCCTATTCGTTCTTTGCGAGGGCTGGTCAGGGGTTGCGAACGTCTGGTACGTTCCCTATGGTTCCCCTTCCCAGGCGAATCTGTGGAGCTTACCTTCTGATTTAATCGTGTTGGACACTCCCTAGCGAAGTGTTCAAATACTTCACATCTAAGCGCAGCTTTAGTTTGTTCATTCCTGTTTCCTGAGGTCTTTGGCCTGTTACGGCTGCGTGACGTCATATTGCGCTGCGTTTGCGTGCGGTTGACCGCTCGCCTCGCCTCAGCTGAACCGTGGGGCTCGTGATTCTCATGGCGCGTCCGGCCGGTAGAATGCAGTTTCAGCGAGTCGTTGAAACCGGCATAAAAGCTTTCGCTAAACTTTTCCGGCTTTTTCGAATCCTAGACCGTAAAAGCAGTATTTAGAGCCTGATCCAGGGACGGCTGGTGCGAAAATCTAGTTTGTCGACCCGTTTCTCCCGCTAAACCAGCCACAAAGTTGGCTAGAAACATTCGGTCTGCGTTTTCTCTGTGGATGCGCTGGACAGCAGGGTCATCCACATTGTAATGACCATGGAAACTTACGTCATTTCATGTGTTTATTTGTTCTATCCTTCACATATTTGTTAACCGTTTGGTAACATACCGAGTCAGCACATGTCTCACGATCTGTCACACCTCCAAGGTTGTTCCGCAGCAGCGTTACGACAATGTCATTTTGGTTATGCACTAAAGTATGCGAGTCTCAGCACTTTTTCCACTATAAATTGTGGGGAGTAATTACTCGAACT
>Ga0268261_10003861_pt1 | contig 11108 bp, 8 predicted proteins | sample TergutNc150P1_FD_190353 | JGI IMG/M metagenome (GOLD analysis project Ga0268261, IMG submission 190353) | Nasutitermes corniger P1 segment gut microbial community from laboratory colony in Florida, USA - Nc150 P1 (SPAdes) (version 2) | ecosystem: Host-associated > Arthropoda: Insects > Digestive...
TTTTTTTTTTTTTGTCAAGTCACTGTTGCACATTAATAGAATAGTTCTGTCTTAGTTGTTCCCTAAATTTTGGTTATTAGTATCTTTCTTCAAAACAGAGTAAACTGAAATCAGGTAACAAAACAGTATTTAGTGTAAACCTTCCCAGTACCAATTTCATTTAATTCCAATTAGTAGTTATGGAGATATATATGGATGAACATTATGCACACTTTTTTCAAAGAATGAATGCAAGGTGATAATACTTTCACATTCTTAATTTCACAATTGCACAGTCACATAAGCATTGTATATTTGGTTGTGTTAACTGTGCATGTTACCACCTTTGGCCCACTTTCCAAAAGTATTCTTCAACACATTCATTGCTTTCGTACAAGTTCCATAATGCTAAAGAGCAATTTAAAATAATATATTTTGAATGACTTAATTCATGAAGTTCTGAAATCTCACTCTAAACACATGGTGAAACATTGTCATTACAGGTTTAATTCATAGGCTGGAAGTAAATGTAGTAATTATCAGGTCAGTAGCAATTGTCACTTACCTGAAAATATGGATGACAAAGATTTGAAAGCCCAGGTCTATTACTACTGTCGAGAAAAGCTGTATCATGCAATGCAATCTGCTGCCCTTGATGGGCTTCGCAAGTATCCAGGTGATGCCACATTTCGTATGTACAATGGCTTGTCATTGGTACTGGGACGTCGCATACAGGAAGGGATCCGTGAATTGGAACCACTTCAGTCCGAACATGATGTTGTCCTGGGCACTGTGCTGGCATTGATGTTTGCACATCGACACTGTACTGTTTTAGACAGGGAAGCTCTTGCTCAGCTTGACTCACGACTTAAAGATGAACGCAAACATGCTGGTGAGATGGCACTCTATCATGGTGCAGTTGTACTTTTCTACACAGGCAAGCCAGAGAAAGCACGGGAATATGCTGATAGGCTCCTAAAAGCTAATGCTAATTCTCCAGATGGACTTGTAATTAAGGGGTGGATAGAAATGTCTGCAGGAAAGGAAGGCAAGGTGAAAGACATTCTTCACTACTTTCAGTCAGCCTTGGAACACAATCCTGCCAAGAGGAATATTGATGCTGTATTTGGAAAAGTTCGTTTTCTGGAGCTTCAGAAAGATTATGAAGGAGCAATTGGTCTTCTGAACCAACTGGTTGTGAAGTTTCCTACATTCACTCCTCCTCTGGTAGAAAAAATGAAAAACCAGCTTGCTTTACTGGACTGGGATCAGGCTATTGAAACAGCAAGCAGAATTCTAGCCATGGATCCTCACTGCTTGGAAGCTTTGAAAGTAAAGGTTTTGTCACTTGTTTGCCGAGCAGGAAATTATGAAGAAGCCAGTTTGAACTTGAGACGTTTTTACGGTGAGATGGAGAAATTTGAACCTAAGAATTGTGAATTATTTGTGGACAGTGCTCAGATATTTTCACGGGTGTGTGGAAGAAATGAGGCTATACTTGCTGAGACATACCGCTTTGCTGAGAGAGCCGTACAACTTGATCCAACTAGTGCTGACTACATGACAGAGCTGGGTTTTCAGTGTTTATTGCAGGGCAGGATCAAAGAGGCCATGAAACTATATCGTAGTGCCACCAAAGTTGATGATTCATCTGTATCAGCTTTATCTGGGTTGACATTATGTCAGTTAAATGAAAGTGGGGTGAATGATCAGGTGCGCCAACAGGTGGAGTTCCTCCAAGAGGTAGAAGGATCTCAGCCAACTCCCTACCTGTTACTTATGTCAGCCAGGATTATTTCTGGTGATGCTGAAAAAGCTGTTGGATATCTGAATGAGGCTTTAGAAATACATTTTAGGACCTTGCGAACCTTGTCATATGGGACTAAATATTTGAAAATTCTTGATCCAGATTTCTTGCTGCAGGTTGTGAAAGAATATCTGATATATGCTTCAGTCTCATCTTCGACTATGGCTGCTGGTACTGCTGCAACACTGCAACAAGGTCAGCCATTGCCAGTTCCTATCAAGCAGAGTTTGACAATTCTTGAAGCTGTGAGTAAGGCTTGTCCTGGTCTTCTGGAAGTGTTATACCAGTTGGCATATGTTCAGTTCCTCAGTGGAGACACTAAAGCTGCATCACTGACTTTACAACACATCTTGGACGATGTTGATGCTACCTGTGCAGATGCACATCTGCTTATGGCACGAATTCTTGTTCAGCAAGGCCATTACCAACGGGCTGCACAGAATCTAGAAGTGGGGCTTAGTTACAATTTTAAAGTCCGTGAACACCCTTTATACCACCTCATCATGGCACTAGTACAGAAGCAACAGGGCAATATTCAGGAGTGCATACAAACACTGCAGACAGCAATGAACCTTAGTGGTTTGAAGCCAGGAAGTGGAGGTCGGGTTCGGACTGCAGCTGGGTTACCTGAACTGTCCATGCCTGATAAGGCATCTCTGTACCTTGAACTGGTGGAGGCACATAAATCAGCCGATCAGATGCATGAAGCTGCTAAAATTATGCAGGATGCCATTGAAGAATTCCATGGCACCACAGAAGAGGGTCGTGTAACTATTGCTAATGCCAGTCTAGCATTACATAGGGGAGATACAAAACTGGCCTTAGAATTTCTTCAAAGTATTGGACCAAGCCAAACATATTACCAGCAGGCACGCTGTAAGATGGCTGACATTCATCTCAATCAGCGCAAGGATCGCCGTGCATTTGCTGAATGTTTCCGTGAAATGGTGGAGAATTCACCTGGTCCTCAGAGTTTTATGATGCTTGGTGATGCATATATGTCTATTCAGGAACCAGACAGAGCTGTTGAAGCTTATGAACAGGCTCTGAAACGTAACCCTCGTGATGCAGCTCTTGCTTGCAAGATGGGAAGGGCTCTTGTAAAGACCCATCAGTATGGTAAAGCTATTAATTATTATAAGGAAGCCGTGAAAGGTGAAGATGCTGGACAATTAAAACTTGACATGGCAGAACTGTACATGAAATTGGGACAACATGATAAAGCTGAAAAAATGCTTTCCCAGGAATTAGAGGTTAAAGTTGACAACAGTGACCTTTCAGCACTGACAGCCCGAACAAAGCTCCTGTTACTCTTGTCTAAGGTGCGGGAGAAAGCTGGAAACATTCAAGCATCTCTTACAACACTGAAAGACGCTCGTGACAATCAGAGTCGTGTGCTGAAAAGAATGGCTGTTGACCAGTCTGGTGGCAATAAGGAGGAACGTAAAGTGGCTGCAAACATCTGTCAGCAAATGGCAGAGTATGCCAATATGTTGAGAGACCATGATGCAGCTATTCGTTTCTACAAGGAGGCCCTTGCCTACTCTCCAGAAGATACAAACACTTTGGTTGACTTGGCAAGATTGTATATGCAGGTAAATGATTTGGAGCAATGTCAGATGAGCTGCATGACTCTGCTCAAAGCAGATGCCAACAATGAGGCAGCCACCGTGATGATGGCTGATCTGGCTTTTAGAAAAGTGGACTTTGAAACGGCTGCTTTCCATTTCCAGCAGCTGCTTCAAAGACGTCCTAATTATTGGACTGCTCTAGCAAGGTTGGTTGAAGTGATGCGACGGACTGGGAATTTAGAAGATGTACCATTCTATCTGAACAAGGCAGAGGCTGCTTGTCTGCGTGCTAGTCAGGAGGCTGGTCTTGCTTACTGCCGAGGCCTTTATGAATGGTATTCTGGAAATTCCAATTCTGCTCTCCGTCAGTTTAATGCAGCACGACGTGATCCTGAGTGGGGTCAACAAGCAATTTATAATATGATAGAGATATGCCTTAATCCTGATGATGAAACATTGGGAAGTGATTCAGTTGAGGGAGAGGACGAAGAATTTCAAAGTTCTCGTGAGATGGTGTTAAGGATGGCTGAAAGGCTTCTGAAAGAACTTCAACCTCGTCCAGGTGGTATTGGTGGAGATGAAGTTTTAAATCATCGACTTCTTGGTAATTTTTTGCTTTTGGCAACCCGCAAAAAACCTAATATAGAGCAGGCAATGCAGGACTTTGCATCTGTTGCTAGTCAAGAAGCATACAGGGATCATGTTGGTACTGCTCTTGGTTTAGCAATGGCTTATATGCTGCTCAAACAAGTACCACGAGCTAGGAATCAACTGAAGAGAGTTGCAAAGAATGTGTGGAACTTTGAAGATGCAGAATATTTAGAACGGTGTTGGTTGCTATTAGCCGACATATACATTCAGAACAACAAATGTGATATGGCAGGTGAACTGCTGCGTCGTGTATTGCAGCATAACAAGGCATGCACTAAAGCATATGAATATGCAGGTTATATAGCTGAAAAAGATCAAGCATACAAAGATGCTGCAAACCAGTATGAATGTGCATGGAAATTTGGTGGTCAGGCAAATCCAACTATTGGATATAAGCTTGCCTTCAATTACATGAAGGGGAAAAGGTATGCTGATGCTATTGATGTATGTCAACAGGTACTGAGAGTACAACCTGATTATCCGCGGATACGCAAAGAAATTCTGGAGAAATCAAGAAATAATTTAAGAACTTAAGAATATGCTTAAATTACACATTCAAACAGGGATATATTTAATTTAAATTCAGAAATTATGCACTGTGTATTGTCAGTGGTTTATACAAAGTAGGTGCTGAAAGTACAAACAAGATGTTCTTATGGTGCAGTGACTATTAAACAAACATTGCCTGTGGACAAGAGATTTTGGAAATTTGTATGAGAATGTCAGTGTTGTTATGATAAAAGTGTGAAGTAAGTATAACACATTTCACAAGCTTAAACTGAAACCAGATGGTAAAAGCAGGACTTGGGGGGAGGATTCAGTTTTACCTACACTCAGTGCCTGGTGCTAATGCAACATTACTGTACTCTCTTAGTTACAGTTCTTTTGAAATCTCTGTTTAAGGAATTTACCTATGGCTGTCTGACATTGTAACTGTTGAAGTTCCATTGTATACATGTTTTAATGATTTAACAAATATTACCTGGAAAAATCTTAGAAATTCTTAACGCATAAAAATCATGCGTGAAAGAGAAATAGTTCATGGTTTAAGGAATATGAATTATTTTTACAACTACATGATTTAAACAGAGCATAAAAAATTATGAATGATCATAAGGGGTTAAGTTGTTGATATTAGACAGTTTCCACGATTGTGTGCTTTCTGAGTGTTACAACATGGGGATTTGTGTATGGGAGGAAAGGGTGAATACTACAATTCACTGTTTCCAAATGCATCCGTAGAATAATCATGTAACTTACATACAGATGTACAAGAAAATTACATGAAACGTAGGGACATGCATGAACAAAAGTCCATTGTTGTAGTAATTATCACGAAATTTGGGCCTCATTTTTATGCAGTTACTTTGGTCAGTGCTGTAGTGGTGAGAATAGACTTGTCTTTTATAACAGTACATCATTCCCACCCTACTTCTTTTCTATTTTTTGATGATTTACATTTATTTTTAAATTACAACCATACACTCTTATGGTTTTACACAAAATTCAACATTTGCTGTATTGTTTTTACATAAACTACTACTTTGGAAGGGGGAATTAAAGTTTGATTTTAGGTTAGACGAAAGTAAGGAATTAGGACATCCACAACAGTAACAGGGTTTTGACTTAGGACCAGTCTCCCTTACTGTACCATGACATATTAAATTGTGGTATATTACAGCTTGTAGTTGGGTAGACAGGTACCAGTGTTTCGGGGATGTGCAGAAGGCTTCTTCAAATTGTTGATACCCCTATCAGCCACAGTATGTGGCAACACATTCCAGGAGACAGTAACCTTCACAGTCACTGCCTTGAGAACTTCAAAGTATGTCACATATTTATCATGATCTCCTACAATAAAATGTCAGTTCACATTGCTGCTTTACTCTACTATGAAATATCAGTTCACTTTCTGCATATCTCTGCCAAAAATTTCAAATTATTCTCATACTTTTCACATTCTTCTGCCATGAAATATCAGTTTACATACCTCCCATATTACTCCACAATGAAGTATCCAGTTATTACACATAGTGCCATGTTCCCAGTATGATATAAGTTCATATATATCCACATTCTGCCACAGTAAAGTATTGGCTTTTAGTGGAGGCCCATTTTGTGTGCAGTTTAATGTTTTTGCTTGTGTAGTGTTCAATTTTAGTGATTCCAACTTAATAATCCGTACATTTAAGATTTTACTTAGTTCAGTGTTAACTTGATAGCTCCTAAAAGGAACCTGTGATTGTAGTTAACATATGGTCCTCACTCAGTGCTAACATGGTCACCAGCCATTTGCCAGTGTGCATTTTCTGATATATGACACAAGGTGAATTAGTGTTCCATCTTTCTCTGTTCAACAATGTACATATTTTAACACACCAGGTTTATGTAAGTATAACAAATTGAGTGTGGTATTGTGAAGTACACTAGATGTTTGATATACTGTACTGGTAAACAACATTTTATCTGTCCGTTGGGTAGTTAATTGTGACTATTCTTATACTTCTGAATTATATTTTACTAGTGGTACTGTTCTGTATTATATAAGAAATAACTGTAGACTTGATTAACTGTTGCTTTATGTAATTTAGAAGAGTGTTTGACTGTTACACTTATTACCGTGAGTGACTATGGAGCCTAATAAAGAAATCTCATGTACCAGGAGACAAGATCAACTAACACCTATAAATATTGAAAATAAAGAACTTGAACAAGTTAAATCATTCAAATACCTTGGGTCCATCATTAATACAGACAATACAATGGGAGAAGAAATAAAAGAAAGAATAGCCTTAGGAAATGAAGTCTACTTTGCAAATAAAAAGATGTTTCAAAGCAGGCTCTTATCAAAAAGGGCAAAGTTGAAACTATACTATTTGGTGATTAGACCAGTAGTTACATATTCATGCGAGACATGGATATTAAAAGAAACCATAATTAATAAACTATTGGTATTTGAAAGGAAAATCCTAAGGAAAATATTCAGCCCAAACAATGAAAATGATATATGGCGCATAAAAACTAATCAGGAGCTGGATGAAATAATAAAACATAAGAACATAATAAACTTCATCCGAGCACAAAGACTGAGCTGGCACGGTCACATCGAAAGGATGCAAGGTACGAGAATGGTAAAGGCAATATACTCCTGGAAACCCATCTCAAGAAGACCAATAGGAAGACCAAAAAGACATGCTGGGTGGATGATGTTAGAAAAGATATACAGAAGTTAAAAATACCAAATTGGAAGACTCATGCCCAAGATAGAAGAAGATGGAAAGAGTTGGCTGAGAAGGGCAAAACTGTATAAAAGAGTTGTAGAGCCACATAAGAAGAAGAAGAAAAAAAAATCTTGGAAATACATGCCATTCATTTATTATCTTGCATAGCCAACAGTTAAATCTTCAGTATCTGAAATGGCAAAAGAAAACAGGATGTACTATAGTGTGCATTTTTTTTTTTACATTGGAAGTGTAAAGGTTTAGAATGGTTTGTAAAAGTCTTGTATCTGAAAAAGTATCTGAAACCAGTGTGTTTAGTATATGTACAATTTTGTTACTGGTGGCATAGCCACTGAAATTTTAACCCTTATACTGCTAACATGGAAAATAAGGTGAGCTCCTAATAATGCCAGCAAATGGCAGATGGGATTTAATTCGGCGTTTAAAGGGTTGATGTACAAGTTGGCAGTTGCTGTGGATCAGCATGTCAGTGTACAGAAGGCAGATACATCAGGAAAAATAAGGAAGCATAGACGGAAGTGTGTGGGTAAGAGGTAGTAAACAAAATTTAAAAATACATAAAGAGAAAATCAAATTTTAGTGTGAAATTAACATAAACAGAATCAATAATAAGGGAAGGCATGTAGGGAGAGACAATTTATGAAACCACTGTATTTTAACTAGAAAGACAGCACAAACATGAAACTGTTCTCTCTGAATGCAGTCCCTTGTTGGTGCTTCCTTGCTTTCCCTATTCAATGTGCAAAGTGATGGAATAGAATAGAACAGAAAAGACAATGGATTCGAGCTTGTTTGGTCCTGATGCACGTGGGACTTTGACATGCCCTTTGTCCTCCTGAAGACTGAAATCCAGGTCATGGGAGTCCTGTCCCTGTAATAAGGTTCCAGTTGCCCCCAGACTTAGATTTAGGACATCCTTAGGATCCATTAAAGAACAACCCAGATAGGTAAGACTGAGTGTTGCCAAAACTTCACACTCCCATAAAACATGAGCTGAGGTCTCCTCATCTGGCCTGCAGCTCCTACACCGAGGACTGGCCATCAGCCCCAATATGTAGAGATGTTTTCTCTTGGTGTTGTATCTAGTAAGAAGGCCAATAACCCTAGATTGCATCCTATTAAAGGACAAGATTGCATCCTATTAAAGGACAAGATTAATTCTAGAGCCCGCCTCTGAGTGCTGGTAAAACCCTGTCACAGTGTCAAGTGATGATTAATAAAGCCTACACTTTATATTGTTTTTTATATTTGGCCTCGAAACTCCCAAGGCCAGCTCTGGTCTGACAGACTGATGAATGGAACCCTCCCTTGCAAGCTCATCGGCACTTTCATTTCCACATATTCCAGAATATCCAGGGACCCGGAAGTCCTAGAGAATGGTGGGTGGAAATGTCATTCAAAGCCCACTGGCAATGCCATACCAATGGGGATGTTTTGAGCAGCCTGTAGAGCTTTCAAAGCTGCCTGACTATCAGAGCAAATACTAATGAATTTATCTGATCTAACAATCATGTGCAAAGTGATACTGTAACAAACACACAGCATATACTAGTAACATCTCTGACAGGGACATGTGTGTGTGTGTGTTTGTGGATAATATGAGATGCTTCTGTATGCTTTGTGTTTTGGTGTAACCAACACAAGCATAATTAATCTATCCTGAATACTACTATACATACTGTCATACATATATGAGCCAGAATCACAAGTCAAGTGAATTTATTAATTCATGTACGGCAATGTGCCAGTCCCAGTGGCCGCGCAGTCTAAGGCGTAATTCTGCGGCCGCTTGCCTGCTGAGATCGTGGGTTCAAATCCCACCGGTGGCATGGATGTTTGTCTGTTGTGAGTGTTGTGTGTTGTCAGGTAGAGGTCTATGCGACGAGCTGATCACTCGTCCAGAGGAGTCCTACCGACTGTGGTGCATCGTCGTGCGTGATCTAGAAACCTCAAGAATGAGGAGGCCATGACCTGCGTTGGGTCGCAGCGCCACAGCAAAAAAAAAAAAAAAAGTACGGTACTGTGACAAATACAAAATTTGTAATTTCTCAATATAATCACGCCTTTTTTTAGCACATATTTTGTAGCAGTTCACAAGCCTTTTGATCCCATATGCAAAGGAAGTTTTTGGTTGTGACCAAAGCCACATATGCACCGTGTCCTGAACTTCATATCACTGGGATATCTTTGTCCATGCAAGGCTTCTTTTAGTGGTCCAAGCACATGATAATCTGATGGGGTTTTCTTTAATCAGTGCATCCATTTCAGCACAGTGGTCAACTGTGATGTCCTTCCAACTTTAAATCTGTCCACCCACCTATTCTTATACATTTTTCTGTGCCATGAAATGTTCTCCATATTGTGCAAACATTCTCCTATAAATTCCAGATGTTTTACCACCTTCTGACCAAAAAAAAAAAACAGCTTGCTGTTCTACAACAATGCAATCTGAAAACAGAGCTGCTGCCTTTAAAGAAGATACGTAAACAAACATAACACTAACCAAACCTGAAACTGACTCATCACAAAAATGGCTAGTATGCAGTTACTGAGACAACCACTAGGTTTTGCTGTGCATCAGTTGCAGCACCTCTGCAGACAAATTCAGTCTACTTTTTAATTCATATTCATATAAACCAACATTAGATACTATGGAGCTTGAACATGGCACTGCATATACACATATTATTGGACTGCATATAATGATAAACACATGCGAAGTAATATGAAAATAGATACATTGTAACTCTCATTATATTTCATTGTATTTATTTATGAAACTTCACAAACCTCTGCATGTAATCAAAAGACAGACATACAAACACTTCATATCAAATTGCAATTAGTCAGGTATTTTCTTTCTCTAATAAGTATGTTTGGAATATGAAATGTGTGTAATTTGCTGTGTGCAACAGTATGTATAAAATATTACTGACCATGAAATATTACAGAATAAACTACATTATAAACACAATACAAATGCAATTTTGCTCACAGTAATTGAGAGGTTGCTTTATTTGACACGGACATGCTTCATATGAAAACACTGAGGTGTACAAACACAATGAAATGGAAGCAAACTAAATTATTTCTTTCTTCAGTGCATTCCTTGGCATGGACTTATGAAATCTGAAAACTACTATACCACTGGTCCTTTTATGAAATCTGAAAACTACTATACCACTGGTCCTTTCATAATAAGTACTTTCATGTCACCTTCAAATTATAATGCCCAAAATGCAAGTTTTCATTAATATTATCTCTGTTCAAACATACAAGTATAAATTTCATGTTGGGACTTATTCATATACATCAACTACATACATGAGCCTCTAGCGCAGAACTGCATGACATCAAGTTTCTCACAACATTCATATTTCGTTTAGATTGCTACATGTAATACAAATACAAAGAAAATTAATTGTACTAACCCAATTCAGCATGTACCTTAAATCAAAACTGATGTACCCTACGAGTGAAACTGAATTTATTGGGGAAAGAAAAAATATATCATAAAACATACTGCTATATTTATTATCATTTCACTAGTGTACTTACAAATGTCAAGTGGTAAATAGTGCAACTATGTCAAAACATAATGGGAGACACACAGGTGTATGTGGCCGGTAACTCTATTGCTAAGATACATACTACACTTTTATTGCACTTTAAAAGTAGTTAACATTTGATACAGACAACTGAGGAACAAAGTCATGCAGACAGCAAGACTAAGTGATGGAGAACTTGTTGCTTTGTTTGGTGTCGTTGATGGTGTCGGTTCTGTTGTCGATTCTGTTGTCGTTTCTGTCGTCGTCGTTGCCCTTTCACCTTTCAGCCATGATTCAATTTCAGAACCAC
>Ga0268261_10003862_pt1 | contig 11108 bp, 11 predicted proteins | sample TergutNc150P1_FD_190353 | JGI IMG/M metagenome (GOLD analysis project Ga0268261, IMG submission 190353) | Nasutitermes corniger P1 segment gut microbial community from laboratory colony in Florida, USA - Nc150 P1 (SPAdes) (version 2) | ecosystem: Host-associated > Arthropoda: Insects >...
CCGAACCCCCCCCCCCCTTGAGCGTAAAGGCAAGACGATTATTCAGTTATTTTAGGTTGTCAGTTATACCATTTGTATTGAACTACTCTAAATGGTATATAAGTGTATATTGTGTGTAAATAAATGTCTCTAGGTAATAGTGACATACAGATCGTTCGATTGGACATAAGCTCCCTTTGCATCCCTAAATTCGTCGCACTTAGGTACGTGGTGGCAGCAAATACCCTGACTTACGGACACGCAGTTTAACGACGGTGCGCCTAGGCCAGAAACCCAAAGTACTGACAGCGGCATTCTAGGACCCGGGTCAGTACGAACTAGTGTCCACGGTGGTTCTCGAAACCTGGGCACTACAGTTCCATCCTCTTTTTTCCCTGGTATGTCTTCCATCTTGTTCTATGCAGGAAGTCAATATAGTCTTGTAGAGACATCGTTCTTCTGTTCTGCACCACATAGTACACCATATTCGCCAGAATCCACAGCGTCGCTTGATGACGTTGTCGTGACCATAGTCTGAAGCTGGGCCACAGGAGCCAATCAGTGGGTATCCGCTTTCGGTCTGTTCTTTGTATCAACGCCAGCGTAGTGCGGGTTTATTTCCAAATTTCTTGGCTTATTCCGCACTCCGTAAGTCGATGCAATGTGGTGTCCCGTTTCCCGCACAACGAGCAGGCCTCTGATTCCACTAAACGGATTCTGTGTAGCCTAGTGTGCGTAGGAAGAATGTCGTGGATCACCACATACCAAGCGGACCTGGCTCCTTCAGAAGTCCGTGTGTTGTAGAAATTGTTCCACACTGTAGCCCAATCAATTCTCGGCTTGAACTGCATTGCGCGTACCTCCCTTGGTGTGCATTATGCTGTGTACATTTTTTGCAGGGTTGCGTATAAAAGTCTTGTAAATGCTCTACGCGATTCGTCCTGTCTGCTGGGTGCCATAAACATCCATTCGAACACATAAATGCGTATGTACTCGAAAGTTCGTGGTATCGCCTGAATGTTTGGTTGATTGTCTTTAGGTGCACGCCGGTCCCATATACGAAGCCACGTCGCGGTCAACATATCCATTCCTTCCCCCTGGTCCCTTAACCTTGTTAGAGTGTTCGGCATTTGGCAGCTATGTCAATCAGGCCCAGGCCTCTGCTCTCCGTCTGGCGTTGTAGGGTTGACAGAGGAACCCGCAGAATTGCACCCTTCCAAATGTACCATGATATGGCCGTTGTTATTTTTCTCACATGCTTTTTCGAGACTGGAAAAACCTGTGGTATGTGCCATATTTTGGCGAGTAAATAAGTGTGCACGTACTGGATACGTTGCGTGAGACAGAGGTCTCTCCCATACACATCCATCGCCAATGCTCTACCTGACCAGTCACTTTTGTCCAACTGGTATTCCCGGATTGTGCTATTGAGCTCGTAAAACGTACGCCCAGAATGTTTATGTCTGTGTAGTAGGAAATGCCCATCATGTCAATCGCCGCTTCCCATAAGCCAGCCGCCAATGCTATGGATTTCCGTATGTTTAAGCTCGCACCTGTTGCCCTTTCGTAGATCTGTATGGCTTCACGCACTCCTGGGATGTCTGCTGGGGATGTTACAGAGTTATGTCATCGGCATAAGCCACCACTGCGGTTATCGTTCTACCAATTGTGATACCCGCGATTTTCTGATCCAGGGGAGTTAGCAAAGTGTTCAGACTCAAGGCGAAAAGCAGCATGCTCATCGGGCAACCTTGTCGCACAGAGCACTGGATAGGAATCGGCCCCGTTGTATGTCCATTAATGTGGATCGACAAGTGTGCGTGGTTATACATATTCTCTATGAGGGCGACGAACTTCGTGCTAAAGCCATATTTCGATAGTAACTTAAAAATACTTATGGGCGATCCTGTCGAAAGCTTCTGTGAAATCCAAATAGAGGATGCATAGTGGAACATGTGACAACTCTGCATACGCTATCGAATCCCTGATCGTTGCTACCGCCTCAAAGATTCCTCGGCTCGCTACCCCACAATGTTGACTCGAGTGCCGTAGTTCATCCAGTATTGTTCGTAGTCTGTTCGCGATGATGCGAGCCAAAATTTTATATTCGGTGTTTAGAAAAGTGATGGGCCTGTAGTCCGCTGGTTGTGTGGGAACGGTCTTCTTTGGTATGCACACTACCAGCCCATGCTTCTGTTGGTATTGTTCTATACCGTCGTTATACATCTGGTTGAACAGGGCCATCATGTCATTCTTAATTATATCCCAGTTTACCTTAAAAAAGCCAGACCTATGCCATCGTTACCCGGCGCTTTATTGCCTGCACCTCTGTATACCAATGTTTTCAATTCTTCCAATGTGATTGGCCTACCTAGTAGGTCTCTCCATGGCTCTGCCACCGTTCGGAGTCCGGCATTCATCATTTGATACACAAAATTCTCATCTATCTGAATCGGTCCGTATTTGTGCTTCACATAGTCTACGAAGGTTCTTAGTATTCCCCTAATAGTCTCCTGAGGGCTCCCATTCTCGTCCAGTACGTTAGCGATCATCCGTGATTCAAGCCGTTTTCGCATCTGTAAAAGGTGGAATAGGGACGGGCTTTCTCCCTGGAACATGGTGGGTTCGTGCGTTTCAATGGTTATTGCCTGAAACCGCTTGTTGTGCAGTCTGACAATTTTAGCTTTAAGATGGTTTAATCTAGCGGCTTTCTATGCTGGATCGGGTCTTGTACGTCATATATGCAGGCGTAATAAAAATTTTTATTCATCACTTCTGTCCTCACCCTTTCTTTCCCTTCGTTGATAAACATGTAGCGGATTTTTATTTTGACATAATTCACCCACCATGTTATCATGTCTAAATACTTCCTTTCCTGTTGTCTCCATTGTAACAATTCCTGCTGTAGTTGACCCTTAAATATTGTATCATCCAGAAGAGATACGTTCATCTTCCATCGACCCCTCACTCGTCGTAGTATAGGGGCATCTAGGGTTATGCGCAAGCATACCGCCAGGTGATCGGTGAATGCCGCCATTACTGTTTCTACACCCATCTTTCGGTTTCTCAGTTTTGGTGAGAGATACATGCGGTCCAAACGTGCCGCGCCATGTAGGGTATAATGGGTATATATAGCTCTGAGGGGGATCGTTTCCCACACATCAGTGAGGTCGAAGCCGCGTACCACCCTGTCGAGGGCTTTGCTGTAATTTATGTTGCCCGTACAGTCTGTTTGTGACAAGACACAGTTAAAATCTCCCCCTTTGATCATCGTGGGAGGAATGGATCGCAGCAGATACGTTAGCTCCACGTTGTAAAATCTTCTCTTTCCTGCCTGCGTGATGTCCCAGAGGGTGCATAAATATTAACGATCCACATTCCTCTGTAGCAAGCAGCCATACCTCTTCCTGAGGGTAGCCTCGTGATGTCGGTTAGAGTTATTGGTTCTCTGGTGGGCATCGCTGTGCCGCGGTTGTATATTCCTCTATTTGTGTGCGCCTTATAACCCCGTATCATGACAAACTCATTATGAGTAACCTCTTGTAAGAGCAGAATGTCAATCTCTTGTTTTTGGAGGAACTCTTCGAGCATCCTCATTCTCATCCCCGACGATATACCATTGGCGTTGAGCGTCGCAATTTTATAGATGTCGGCCATGGTAATTAAAGGCTGCCAGGGCGTTGCTGATTTCTTTAATCTTTTTTGAACATGTTTATCACTCTATGCCTACTTCTGTCACGAGGTGGCGATCCTCTCCTCTCCACCTTCAGTTTTTTGGAGCGTTTGGGCCTGGGTAGTTGCGCTGCAGTCCTAGTCTCCTCGTCTGAATGGGTTGGAGTGCTTTCCGCGATCCACACATCCGTTTCTACCACTTCATCCCCACTCCCCCTATCCTTGCCTTCCGACTGGATATCCTGTTTTCGTTCTTGTTGTTGTGTTATTTGTGTCGTGCGTCGAGTATCGTCCGTCTCTTTCTCCTGCTGCAACGTACCGCACTCCATTTGGTCCTCCTCCTCATGTGTATACACCACTTCCGCAGATGCCTTGGTTACTGAAGTTTCGCTGCTGCATGTCTCCTCCCCTATTGTATTGTTTAGCAACTCTTGCTCGTCCTCTTGGGGCAACCTCCTGTCGTCGGAGAGATCTTCACTAACTTCCGCGTATATCTTCTCGGCATGCTCGGTTGGGATGATGTGTTGGGCCCCATTTTCTGCGACCTCCCTGTCTTTCCTTGATCCTCCGGCCCCATTTGCCGCAACATCCACCCAGGATGTGGCCTGTTTTGCCGTTGCCTTTCTCTCTGTTCGCCACCGCATTGGACATGCCTGGTACAAATGGCCGGTGCGTTTACACCCATAGAACGTCATCGGTTGACCTTCATAAGATACCAGTACCCTGTTTCCGGCCATCGTGATATGAGATGGAATATGTTTGGTCAACGTGACTGACGCGATACGAATACCATTCGCCACGGTGTAGCGATAAGCTCGAGACCACGTCTCGGCTTGCACGCCCTGCACTTCCCTATAACTGGACAAGACTGTTCGTATCACCGCATCCGGCACCTCCGGTGGGAGGTTTGCAATTCGTACTTTCCGCATTCCCAATCCAGCCGTCTCTAGACGCAGATCGATATTTCCCCATTTGGTATGTCGATATTCAGCTTGTCCACCAGTCAAATGGAGCACGCCTAGCAATCGGTTGTTGTCGCGAAACTTGATGTATACATGTCGTTTTGGTCCGTCCATCTGTACCATTGTTACTTTATTCTCCTCTGTCTTCAATTGTGCATAAATCCATTCGTGAATATCGTAAGCTTAAATGCGCGGACTCTTTAGGTCAAATGCACATACTATTGTGTTTCGTCGTTCACCCATTTTACTAGGGTTACCTCACCACTCACCACACAAACCCACTTCACAAAACACTCCCTACTACCACTCCCCTTCACTGCGCGTTTCTGCTTCACTCGCACACCGTACAAGCAACCTTACCGTTTGGTGTCTCAAGCACTACTGACACTGGGACGCGAACCAATACATTTTGTTTTCGAAGAGTGTTGCCATCACGCGTTAACGCGCTCGGCTACCTCTGGTTTCGACAAACAACCACCCTTTCGCAACATCCAACTGTGTAAGCAGAGCTAGCAAGCAACAAGCCTCGGAAAATTAATTACCTTTAATTCATGTTTTAACTTCAAATTAAGCGAATGTATTGGTGTCTTTGGTTAATATATACGCGGCGTGATTGTTTGTAATGAATGGAAGACAGAGAAATTCCACTAATGAAAAGATATGGGGAAGTAAAACGACTAGAATTATGGTGGCAACTGTACATCACGTGACTTCCAGTTCGGGACTTAGAAAATTTCAGGCCGTTTGATTTTTGTTGAACAGAGGGTACAAGAAGTACGATATTACTGCCCTTTAAACGTGTCCCTTTTTTTTTATTCACCTGTGCCCCTCATGTCAAAAGATATTGTTATGTAACACTGCACTCCACTGCTTATGATTATCATCTTCTATGAGCACGGAAATGACAGCCTAAGAAATCAACGTTTCGGCAATGTATGGGAAAGTGCTCGAAGTATACTTCGAGAAAATAATGGGGGATTACGCGTGAGAGCAACAAAATTAATACTTGTACTTCAAAATAAACAACAACCGCATCACGGTCAGACAAATGGCCCAAATGAACTGCACTCAGTGTGACGCTAAAAGCCTATGGCTCTCCCACATCGCAGTAGCGGTGGTTTTCCGAAATTTTTCAAAATCACCGTATGATTTAAAATTTTCAAACGTGCCTTTCTCTTCCCTGTATTTTCCCACGTATTAACTGACATGTGAATATTTGGTTTATGGTGATATTTACAAGTTTCATTCGTAAATAGGCCCATTTTTTTAACTTCTATATCTACATTTTGAAACAACAAATGCACACTCTTGTCATTAGGTTAAGAACAATATCAAAAAAAAAAAAACATTATTATCAGCCTGAGAGTAAGTGTGTGCATTTGTTGGTTAAAGCTGTAGATAATGAATTGTAATGCACGGAATGGAAAAAAAATTAATTCCATAAACTCTTTAATGATAAAACTATTAGGGAAATTTATAACGTAGAACTATATTACACGACACGTCACTTGCCATTCAGGTCACGCTGCTACATACATACTGTGTAAATATGTACATAATCTAATTATGTTGCAAATTTTACCTACCTAGATACAGCAATTCTTTAGTTATTGCTACAAAACTGAAAGCGAAAAAAAACCTTTGCCTAGGTGCCTCATGTGATGACAAATTATGTAAAAGTAATAAATGAAACTTTGAAATGTGCGATAGACCTGCTCCCTCATAACCTTTCGGAACCCGACAGCACAGGTTTACTCCCGCCTCAGAATTCTCTAATTCCGTCATTCTTATTGCTAACTTAAGAAAATTAAGAATTACGTTACCGGAGTGCCCTCGAATTTATACCTTCCATCAAAGTTTCGTAAAAATCGGTCGACTGGTTAAAAAAATGTGGACATTCACATGTACGAACAAACAGTACGAAAACTGTTTAGTTTTATTGTTATCAAGGACTTTAGTCTTGAAACTCAGTTCCCAACCCACAAGAAAAAATAAATAGTTAGAAAATACATTGTTGTCCATTGCAGAAGTGCTAGGAAGCGCACGAAAAAATTTGTGTCAAAATGCAGAATTGCTTCATTTTAAAGTATGTGATGTAAATACAGAAACTGTTACGCTTGTAAATGTTCACTTTTTAAGATAACAAAAAAGACAAAATAATTTTAACAACATAATTGCTATCGCATAAGTAAAACAAGTGATATTTTACCTACGTAGAACAAAAGCCAAAGCAGAACGTATGTCATATTGAACAACAGCGACGGGCAACATAATATAAAAAGTTCCTGCGGTTTATCGTTTGAATTTAAGATTTAATTTCATGACACATCAAAATATTTTACACCGTTTCACATCCTGACGCTCAGGAGGAGAAAAATAAAAAGATAAAACAGACCTATAGTTAAAATTAAAAACAACACGAAGTGTAACGCGTAAGGACGTGAAAGTTCAGTTCTGGTCATTTCAACTTCTGGAACTAGGCACAGAAAGGTGGACGACTGCGCGGTACGACCGCTTTAACCCGGGAGGAAGAGACTTGTGTAAGTTTGTGCAGAGATTGGCAGGCCCGAACGTATGAGTGGCATAGAATGACAAATACAGAATTTTGCTTCCGCCGGAAATCCAACACCGTTTCTTCATTCGTCTAGTCCGCACTGTTCTGAGTGAGAAGCAAGGCTCACAACATAAATTCTGCTCTCATGTTTATGTTCAAATTATCCTTTCTCACAAGGACCATGCACACACGAGACTTGTAACACAGTCTTCTGTCCTGAAACTTTGTAAATCCCAGTTACAAGAACCTAATGCAGCTGAGCACCAAGCAAACATTTTTATGAAGAAATGGAATAAAAGGTCACCCTTTTAAACGAAGAGGTTTTAACATTGTGTTGTACCTTAAGGTGGATTTGTCAGGTCATACAGATGGAGTCTAAATTGATAAAAACAGTATTATCTGATAAAGACGGAAAATTAGTTAAAAGGCAATAAACAGGAAAATTGGAAAATTTTAGTAGCGGGTTTTACACTGGCGTCCAATTTAGCGTTAATTACAACTTGCATTTTTTATAACAGTGACAATAACTATAGACATAATTGGCTCAATCTTTTTGTGACGTCGGCGCCGACCATACCCGATGAGAAAATAAGCTAATATTTAAATATCAATTAAAGTTTTACTTTTGTTACGTAATTACATTCCAGGTACTACACAACTTATGATACAAGAATGTAGAACTGAAGTATTTTTTTAATTTACGTGTTATTAGGCATTGTTTCTAAATATATAATGGAAGAGCATATGTGTTACGTCTATTCCTTTGTGTGTCCACCCACCTGTCTATTCTTACGCATGTTTCATCTAGACAGCCATGATCAAGAGTCTGCTTTCACTGGAGTTAAATCCATATTCATAAATGAAACTTCTGCGTAATCGGTAACGAGAGTGGGACAGCCGGATAAAGTGTGATGTGGAAATGACGTAATCCTTCCATCACACGTGCGGTAATATGGTGAAATGAAGCACTACGACTGGTGAAAACAATAGTAACCAGTGTAACCATAGTACCAGTCCACAGTAGTAGTCACAGTAACCAAAGTACCAGTCAACGACAGCAGTCACAGTAGCCACAGCACCAGTCAACAATAGTAGTCACAATAACCACAGTACTAGTCAATAAAAGTAGCCACAGTAACAACAGTACCAGTAAACAACAGTAGTAGCCAGAGTAACTAGAGTGCCAGTCAACAATAGTAGCCAGAGCAACCACAATATCAGTCAAAAACAGTAGCCACATTGACCACAGTACCAGTCAACAACAGTAGTCACATTAACCACAGTACCATTCAATAACAGTAGTCACATTAACCACTGTACTAGTCTACAATAGCGGTCACAGTGACCACAGTACAAGTCAATAATAGTAGTCGCATTAACCACAGTGCCAGTCAATAATAGTACAAAGTTAACCACAGGTACCAGGCAACAATAACAGCCAGGGAAAGCCAGTAGTTTTCAGCAACGAAACTATCTAAGGGCGGACACTAACGCTACGAAACAAAGGAAGTCCCTTCCTATGAACATCATCCCTGTGTTGGAAACGCATCGCCTGAATGTGACGACTGTGCCATTTAAGTTTTGAGATCGAGTGTGTTTTGCATCTCGGCGGCAACTACAGCAACTAGTGTTTGGGCTTTACATAAATACTCTATTGCAAAACCAAAATGCCAAGGTGCAAAATAAAACTCGTGTACAGGCGGGATTCGACTTGCAATTCTCCAACGAAGCAGGGATGTTCAGTCCGCATCCTGACCTACTATGGCGCGAAGGAAAAACCTTCGGTTCCGCACAGGGACTACCATTTCTAGACCGGTTCTGAGGACCTCCCAGCTCTCACCTACTCTAGCGTTTAAATAACTATTCCTTTAATTTATTTGTCTATTTATTTCTTTTATTTTACTTTATTTGCTTATTTTATTTCTCTACATTTGCCAGGGAACTTCCTCTTGTTTATATTATGTTTCACGCGCTTTCTGGAAGCTTTTCAGTCACACTAAGCTAAATAATTTGCTGCTTGAAACTTGTTAAATGCAACTAAGAATCTTTTATTCATTACTTCTAACACGGGTTACGTTCTCCTCCTAGCTCTGCAAACGACAAGCTGGTATTTTTCAGCTCTGTCGAATGTCCGCCCGTAAGGTAACATGAAGGATAGCAACTTACTGCAAGAATTCAGATCGGCGGTGCTGTGAAAAATGATGACTTTGTATTGGATAACACGGTAGATATCCTGGTGTTAAGAGTCAGGACTGAATTTATTTGATTTTACTAGAATTTTGCCTAGAAATGGCCGGTATGAATTCAGAAGTTAATTTGGTAATGGAAGACAGGGAAAATTCATAAAAATGTACTGGGCATTTACGTAACTGAATTACGGTTTGGAAAACTGAATACTTGTAATAAATTGAGTTAGAATGTGTCAGGGTGATTTAGCAAGAACCATCTTTCATGGTAGGAAATTAGCTTGTCGTGGAGCTGTGACAAATTAATTTACAGGAAATTTTGAAAAATTTGAAAACTTTTTCAATTTACTTTTGTTTTGTTTCATTTTTCGGCAATTAAATATATTTGTACAAAAATGTAACTGGCATGTGTAGATTCGTTTATATGTGTATAATTTTCTCTTGTGCAGTCAGCCAGTGACTTCGCAACAACTAGAAGCAATTCAATAACCTACCCAACTCTTATTGAAAGTGTTATTAAGCCAATTCCAACATTTTTCTCTATCCTAGGCCCAGACATGGTTGCGGATTAATTGCGCTTATTTTGGAAAAGATTTATGCATTTAAAAAACTGTGAGAAGACCGTTTTCTTGCCACGCTATCTTTGAGACTTTCTTCACAACTTTTCTTGTTGTTATAGTGGGTAAAAGAGCCGAAGGTTAAATTGACTACAGATCTCCATCTGGTAGCCTCAGTATAGGGTTACCATCCGTCCCGATTTTCGCTGGACAAACCCAAAAATTTATTTAAAATTCTGATTTACGAAAATTGGTTTAAACATTCCGTAATTACCCAAACGAAATGTTCTTTATACAATCTAACACTGTTTAGCTGCCACACTGAGGGCACACTCTACCACTATCTGCATACTGGGAACTATCTGAAAAAGGAACCAACATTTTCTGACTTCAAAGAATTTGCTGTATTTTTGAACTTGAAAACGTATTTCAACTTGAATGAATTATACTAAGAATTCTGTGTAACAAAGGCTACACTTGCATTGTTTCTGAACGACATATACGAGCAAAATCTTCTTGTTAGTGACGAGTGGTGTCAATAGTTCTGGCGGCAGACATTGGGCTTCCAAATATTGTACTATTACGTTTGTACTATCTACTCATGTGTTGAAGCGAGTTTTTCAATTATGAACTGCCAGTGGAGAAAAAAGTGCAAATTAGCACGTAAACTTAATAAAATGAAATTGCGGTAAACACAAATAAAAGGTAAAGCAATCCCATTACAGGCCTGGGCAGGCCCTGAGGGTTCCAGGAGGCTGAGGTTCCCAGATTTCAAGACAATCGGCATATGAAGGTGGTAACGTTGTCAGCCCTACGCACAGGCCGCCTTTACCCCCAGGAAACATTCCTGGTACTCATTTCTGTTAGAGACTGAGTCGATCCCAGAGCCATAGTGCGGCCGGAAGGATTATTCCAATAAAAAAATCCCATAACACCAGCGGGAATCAAACCCGCAACCTTCCGGCTTGTTGCGTAGTGTCTCAACCAAATGCGCCACCGCGTGCCTCCGGTAAACACAAGTAATGAATATAATTATATAAATATCACACATTTTTGAATTAACTTTTTAGGACCGGAGTTTTACATTTAAATTTTAGCACATCTGTATGTAAAATGTGAATAATACATGAACCAAAAAAGGTAGCATTATGAAATAAACGGCATTTTGAAGAGAAAAACGGAGAGTGTGCAGCATGTT
>Ga0268261_10003863_pt1 | contig 11106 bp, 10 predicted proteins | sample TergutNc150P1_FD_190353 | JGI IMG/M metagenome (GOLD analysis project Ga0268261, IMG submission 190353) | Nasutitermes corniger P1 segment gut microbial community from laboratory colony in Florida, USA - Nc150 P1 (SPAdes) (version 2) | ecosystem: Host-associated > Arthropoda: Insects >...
GACGAGCTGATCACTCGTCCAGAGGAGTCCTACCGACTGTGCTGCGTCGTTGTGTGTGATCTAGAAACATCAAGAATGGGTGCTCCATATATATATGACATTAGTCGCCTAAGGGTTAATACCAAGTAATAATCAGTACCTTCAGATGCCCCAGCCGATCCTGAAAATCATCGTATGTTGCGCCAACTGTCCGTCTCAACCACTGGAATGTCTCCTCGACATTCCACTTGACAACTTTCCGACTTTCCGGAGTAGCATTTCTTAAAATAAATAAAATATGCAAATTAACATTACATCCCAGACAATAAATAACATTATGCTTGATGCAAAAAATAAAATACCTGAGAAAAGAATCACAGACTCACACATTAGAACTTCTTGATTTATTTATCACATGTACTTCTGTATTCAGAAATGTTCAAATATATGAAGGCTGAAATTTCATGTTGTGTTATAAAAGCCATTCATCCTAGCCGCTGCTCATCCAATCAGAATATTACATTTTAATTAAGAGTCTGGTTACCTTACTTTACATAGTCATAATGCCTAAATGGCAACACCTGGTTCCTTGGTGATTCTCATTGGATTTAAGAACCAAAATGTGCTATATAGGAAACCTGACTTGTAAAGTAACTAGTTCCATATCTTGGAAATCAATTACATTACTTCACACACACACAGTCCCAAAAAGAAAGAATCAAATGAAAAATCCTTGATTCTGAGATACATTTCACAAGATAAGTAACAATTTTTGAATAAGGTACTTTACATCTGAATCCTAAAATTTATCACAGTGCCCTTGCTTGCACCACAGTACATCCACACGAGCACGCACATGCACCACATAAACACACAGCAACCTGGCGCCCAGAATTTGGGCACCAGTGATTTAAGCCCATTTTATTTTGTCATACTCATTGGAGCTAACAGGAAAACCACAATCTTACCTTGACTCTATCATTTTTTTTGCAGCTTCTGCATACCTAGACAGCTGCTTTCTTGCATCGCCAGTAAACTTGGGTCTAACCAGCTTGATTGGAATATCATTCATAATTTCTCTATACATTGACATAGATATTTCTGGGAAACAATTACTTGGCAGTAATGGATCACTTCCTGTATCGATCACCTTTCTTTCCATCAGCCAGCGATTAAAAGAATCTTTTGGTGCGTCAATAGCTGAAACATACAAGTTTGATTTCCTTCCATACTCTTTTCTTTGTTTCTATGCTAATAACTCACAACACAATTAGTTACATTATAATACACTGATTTTATACCTTCCCGCGAATGACACAGTTCCTGGTAGCACTGCCTCAGCTTGGCAGCCAAAGAGCATCTGTAAGTCTCAATGTCGGGATGAGGATGAGGTAAAACTGTCGGTGGTCTCTCATATATTACTGCATTTGTCTGAACCTCCAGATCCCAGGGTCCTCTGTTAATATAAAGCACATTAGGGTTATTTTAACAATAAAGAAAATAAACTCTTTTTAGGCACGTTGAATACGAAAATGATAGACAGTTTAGCTTAATACATACGCCAAAATAAATTTCTTAGCAACTGGACTCCCAATGCCTTCCTCTGAGGCTCGTCTCTTGATTGTAACAGGTCCTGGTGGACCATTTACAATGGGTGGAGTATTACATATACCCAATGGATCTGTTATTGGATCAAACTACAATAAAAGAAAAAACAACACATATAATTAATAATGGTAATAATTTATTTGCCATATGTCAAACCTTAATTATCTGTGAGTGCATTAAATGACACAAATGTTAACCACATTACAAAAGTAAATAGAATGTCTACATAAAAATTGAACAGCACAACACTGGAACTTAAAAAGTGTGTACGCTCTAAATAATACTTGTAATATAGGGATATGGCCCGTCCCAGTGGCCGCGTGGTCTAAGGCGCAGGTCTGCGGCCGCTCGCCTGCTGAGATCGTGGGTTCAAATCCCACCGGGGGCATGGATGTTTGTTTGTTGTGAGTGTTGTGTGTTGTCTGGTAGAGGTCTCTGCGACGAGCTGATCACTCGTCCAGAGGAGTCTTACCGACTGTGATGCATTGTTGTGTGTGATCTAGAAACCTCAAGAATGAGGAGGCCATGAACTGCGTTGGGTCGCAGCGCCACGGCATTAAAAAAAAAAGGGGGAGATATTATTTTATCTGACAACTATCACTAGTCACTTCCCATCCCAAAACCAATCTCTGGTGTCCCTGTCGCAGAGCAGGGTAATGTCTATAAACAACTAACAGTGGCAATGGTCCACCCAAGAGAAGGTGTAAGGCATTGTGCTGAAAGCTGCATGGCAATGAGGTGGTGATTGCAGTGCTGCAGACAATCCCTTTAGGGCACCAGGCATCACCCTGTTGTGTTTATGCCTTCCATTCATAAAGGGCTCTGCAAACAGTGACTTATCTCCCCACTACTCAAGAGACTATTACAGAGAAAGCACAAAATTCCAGGTTGAAACATATGCCATTAAAGCACAGGTATGGTAAATGCAGAAAAGGGCTACATAGGTAGGAATATCGACATTCTTTCTGACAGTGGGGCTGCCATCAAGGCCCTTAAGAGTTTCCAGATAAATTCCAGTTTAATCTGGGACTACCATCAGTCCCTGGTGAAACTGGCAGAAAATAACAAGATCCAACTGACATGCTTGCCGAGACACACGGGAAGTAATGGAAATGACATCGCTGTAGCCACAAAAGGCTCATCACCTCCACTCATAGGACTTCAGCCTGCACTAGTATTACACTTGGGTTCGGGATTTCACAGCCCCAACGCACCTAAGCCAAACACCGGCCCTTTGTGCCCTGCACTTGGTATATCTGCAACGGGTGCCAGGGGAGTGATCAGGGACTGGGCAAGCAGGAAACATAAGGAGCACTGGCTGTCCATACGTGGAAAAAGGCAGGCTAAGGACTTTCCCAAAAAAAACCCTCTGTAAGAAAGGTGGGGAATTACCTGCTGTTTATCAGTGGATACAAGAACTCTCAAAGTAACAGATCTATGCTATGCTCAAAGTTATCGTCTACAAACTTTACAAATTTGTTCTCTTACGGAAGAATTAAAGAACAAATTTGTAGAGTTTATAGACGATAACTTTGAGCACACGGCTAATGCTTCGAATAATATCAAGCAACACATACAACATGACTTAATTAAATTCTGTGTTGTTTATAGGGTGTTTCTGATGAAAGAATAAGCCAGGGATTTTGGCCTCCTCATTCACTAGATCTGAACCCATGAAATTTTTACATGCGTGCAACATTAAAATATAAATATTATAGCAATGTTCTTCACAGTGAAGACAATCTGAAAGAAATCATTCAAAGTGTATTGTTTTCAGTTCCACCAGCAGAATGTGGATGTGCAGTAAACAATGTAATGATATGATGCAGCCTTTAGGCCAAAGGAAACTGTATGGCATTGTCTTTAAATATGGCAAGTAAATCTAATATTAACTGTAGGATAATGAACTAAAATTTGTAAGCCCAAACTCATGGCAAATTGGAACAGCAGTGTTTGCTGCACCACCTAACATAACGCAAAATCTTATGAGTAAAGTTTTACAAGACTGTCAGATAAAATAATGTTCCTATACAAAAACACTTTAAACATGCTGCGTAACAAGGCAGAAAAAAGTTGGTTTGCTTCACTAATCAAGAATAGTATATCTCTTCAGACACTTGCACATTAGACAAAAGACAAAGTACTATGGACAGAACTCATGAAGCCTACTGTTGACATGTATATGTCTTACCGCTGATGTGAATCTTTTAACACCGTCAACCGTCAGATTCGTGACGTCATCACAACGGGGATTGACATGTGTGGGCGCAGAATGCGGAAAGGAGGGGGGGGGGGGGGATGGACCATACATCTGTCGCGGCGCTGACTAATCACTTGTGCTCGGACCGCGGTGTTGTACGTGCGTTTGAGTATAGCATTAACATCTTGTACTACAAGTATGGCCGAAACCAATCTTGACGCTATTAGGAAACAAAAGAATGTGGAATATTCTAAAAGATATCGATTGAAACGGAAAATGCAAATGCAACAGCAAGTGCCCACAACTTCAGAAGCCGAACCAGACAAATTACATGTATAGTTTCTGCCTTATGGTACAAGCATTGGATCATGTATATGTCTTACCGTGGACTTATACGTGTCACACGGATTTGCCGGCAAAAAATATAACCGGTACGTAAACGAATACGTGTGACACGTATAAGTCTGCGGTCAGACATATACATGATCCGATGCTTCTACCATAAGGCAGAAACTATACTTGTAATTTTACTGCATTATCTTCCGGTTTTACAAATCTAATGCCACAAATGCCATATGTAGGTAACTTCAGTTTACAGACTTACAATAAAATTAAATTAGCCCAAAACATAGAGTCACAATGTTAAATTCTGACTGAGTCAAATTCTTGCTGCCTAAAACTGTAAAAATGAAAATGTTACCACCAGAACTATTAACATAATCAGCATAACATCAACATTCTAGACATCAAACTCATTAAACCATAATTAATTCCCCATCTACATAAAATGATTATTTTCACTCTTCTAGAAGTATTCAACGGTTTCTTGCTTAAGACAATGCAATCTTAGTAAAGTAAAAGGTATAAGTAATGTCTATGTTGTGATGACACACAGTGGGTTCAGAGGTATAACTTCACTTGTTCTTTACCTCAGTACTACATGGAAGCGAGTGGTTAAATTCACACCAAATACTGCAATAAAATAGTACAAGTCTTTACAAAAGTTCATTACGTTACAAAGCACTAACCTGTGGTTTTAGCTGAGGCATTTCCCACAACGATTCCCCCGTCAATTTATTCCAGAAATATGGACGATTTCCTCTTTTACTCCAAAATTTGCGCCACCCTTGTTGGAGTAATTCTGGTGGCAACTCGGGTTCTATATATATCCCAGGTGGCATTCCCTGCAAAACAACAGGAAGGGTAATTTCTTTTCTAAAATTACACAGTGCAAGAAAAGAATATGGGTGAAGTTCAGCTATAATCATAATGTTTGGCATTTTGAGTGATTTAAAACTACTGTATCAACCACCACAAAAGATGACTGGAGGATATTAACCAATAAAGAAATTTATGCAATTGTTAAAAAACCTACTATAACAGAGACAATAAGATTAAATAGAATGCGTTGGTTTGAGCATGTTCAGAGAATGGAAGAAAATAGAATTCCCAAATTTTGGAACAACAAGACTAAGAGGTAAACCAAGAAATAGATGGCAAGATGAAGTGAGGGAGGATGGCAGAAGAGTTGGTGGAGAAGCGTGGCAGGAAAAAGTACATAACAGAAAGGAATGGAAGAAGCTCCTGAGAATGGCAACGAATCATTGCATTCTGCACATGCCAAATGAATGTCAACCACCAAAGTTAAACAGCAAAAAAGCAATGAAATGATTATGTACAAAGATATAAATGTGTTTCAAGCTGTTACAAGGAACAAATGCATAACTGTCCTATGGTGCAAAGATGCAAGGACAGGGCAGTATGGGAGATGTTTTGGAGGGTTGCTTTAGGTGAGTTATTCAATGACACTGTCAGTTGCTCATATTATATGTTTGTGATAGGTGAATGAATGGCTATAAAGTAATGGGGTGGAATGATGCTGACAAGGGTAACATAAAGCAGTCAGAGAAAAACCTGTCCCAGTGCCACAAATAAAAGATGGGATTGAACCCAGGCCCCCATGGTGATATGCTGGAGACTAACCACCTCAGCCATGGCACAGTCCTGTAGCACATTTGCACACTGCTGCAACAATGTGGGCATCAGCATGGTGACAGGCATTGCCATGCAACAGCACAGCCCCTTGAGACAGCTGTCTTTGTGTTCTGTCAAATCACCACATTCAGTATGACAAAGCCATTTCACTATAATGTTGGCAGCCTATTGTCACTTCTGTTCCTGATAATATTCAGTATCACAAAGCCATTTCACTATAATGTTTGCAGCCTATTGTCACTTCTGTTCCTGATAATATTCAGTATCACAAAGCCATTTCACTATAATGTTCGCAGCCTATTGTCACTTCTGTTCCTGGTAATATTCAATAATAGATCCTTGATAAATCCACAAAAATAAGATTATTGTTTTTCTTATGTTGGCTGAAACTTAAACTTCTCTTTAATAGGGAACAATGAGTGTTTCCATTCTTTACTTTGATAATTACTTGCTAGATCACAGCAGTGCATCCACTTTCATCAGAAGCAACAGTGAAACTCAGAAAAGCATAACTCCCTCATGACAATGGTACAGTTACAATCAATTACAATTATGTGGGTCCAGAAGTTGTTTGGGAACCCAACTTCCACAAACTCTGTGGAAGTGAATTTTGTGGTGGATGAATTCAAATGTAAAACCAAAACTAATCTCCAGCAGGTCTGCCACTCCCCTGCTAACTGCCCTCCATTCTTGGTACATCACACAGTTGACTTGTTCATGTGCCTTTCAGTCAATGATGTGAACAAATAATTCATTAGTGACCTTGTTCGGCAATTTTTGAACATGTCAATCCACTCACTCACTCACTGCTGTAGCAAAACACAGTCATCATATGATGTGCTGATAGCCATTAACTGATTTCAAAATGTCTGAGCCCTTAAACCAGTGTACAGCAAACATTTATTGCACAAGGTCCATTTTAAAATCTCCAAACCATGTGACAAAATTTCTTAAGAGTAAAGTCCTATTTTTCAGGGAAATTTATTTTATATTAAGCCATTACAGAATAAATTTACTACTAAGTAATTATTAGTAAAACTTAATATAACCATTAAATGTAATTTAATATTTAGGGCTTATATTATTTTTGAAGAGTCACTAAGGCTTGAGCCCGCAGCCTCAGTGGTCTAGAGGTAGTGTGCTGGCCTTTGGTACCCAAGTTCGCGAGTTCACACCCGGCCGAAGCTGTCGGATTTTTAGGGCAAAAAAATCCTCAGCACGCCTTCCTTCAGAGGGGAAGTAAAGCCATCAGTCCCATGTCATAGCTTTACGGCATGTAAAAGATCCCTAAATGGCGTGGAAGTCGTCATTTCGGCAAAATTACCGCAAATTTCTCGCCCACAGTTCCACTTTCCACCGCTGGGTGCTCTCGCGTGGTTACAGGCGTGGAGACACCTGGTAGTGAAGGTGGAACGTCTAACCAAGATCGCACAATAAGCCTTAAGGCTGTGGTGCGTAGTTGTATTAAAAAAAAATAAGGCTTGAGCCCAGTGCCATTGCAGTTGAGATGACTAATGAAAAGCTAAAAAGACACAAATCAGCAGGTATTGATCAAATCCCAGCAGAATTGATTATAGCTGGGGGCAGAACAATTAACTCTGAAATCCATAAACTTATTAATTCTATTTGGAATAAAGAGGAATTGACTGTGGTGTGGAAGGAGTCGATCATTGTACCTATCTAAAACAAGGGTGATTAAAACAGAATGTAGTAATTACAGAAGCATATCATTTTGTAAACAACATACAAAACTTTATCCAACATCCTGCTGTCAAGGTTACTTCCATTCATTCATTCATTTAGCAGTCTGTCTTCTGACAGGTCCAAAACCTCTTCCAAAATGAGCTCTCCACATAGTGCAATCTAGAGCTTCGTCCTTCGAATGATAGTATCCTCTCCTTTCTTTAAGGTCATCCAGCAGCTTCCTACATCTTCTTCCTCATCTTCCTGTCACTTCTATCCCCCCTTTTATCTCCTTTCAATAACCCGTTGTAGAAGACAGTTTCTATGCAAAATATGACCAATCCAGTTAGCCTTCCATTTACTTATTTCACGTAGCATATTTCTCTGCTGTGATACTTCTTCATTTCTCACATGATCGGTCCAACTGATCTTTTCCACCCTTCTCCAGCACCACATTTCAAAACTTTCCAGGAGTTTCTGATCTACTGCCCGAAGCGTCCAAGTTTCAGCACCATATAAAGCTATGCTCCAAACGTAGCACTTCACTAGCTTCTTCCTCAATTCCAAGTCCAATGTGCTAGTAAAAAGAGCCCTCTTCTTGTTGAATGCAGCTTTAGCCATTGCAATCCTACATTTAATTTCACAAGTACATCTTCCATCTTTTGTTAAAATTCTACCCAAATATTTAAAAAATTCCACATTCTCTAGTTGTTTTTCATCTATCATAATTTTCACTGGGAATGCTTGTCTTGAAATTCTCATTACATTTGCTTTTTCCACACTCACTTCCATTCCATAGCATCCTCCAATTTCAATTAGATTATGAATCATGTCCTGTAGCACCTTTTCTTCCTTAGCCAGTAACACAAGGTCATCTGCATATTTCACAGTGTGAATGATTTGCCCTCCTATTTTGAAGTCTCCAAACCCTTCCAGAGCTTCCTTGGTAAGGTATTCAATGTACAAGTTCAACAGAATTGGTGACAAACAGCATCCTTGTCTAACTCCTCTTCCAATATTCACACTTCTTGTCTCCCCTCGGTTCAGTCACACTTTAACACTCTGTGCCGTGTACAAGTTGCTAATCAATATTCTTTCATGCCAGTCAATACTAGTTTCCTTTAGGATCTGCATTAATTTGGTCCAGTTGACTCGGTCAAATGCCTTCTGCCAGTTTATGAAGCAAACACATAGTTCCTCATCTATCTCCAAGGTTCGTTCTGATATTATTCTCAGCATCCCAATTGCATCCCTAGTTCCTTGTCCTCTTCTAAATACCAACTGATCTTCTCTGAGTAAGTTCTCAATTTTATTTTCAATCCTTCTTCTGAGTATCTTTGCTGTATGTGCAATAAGGCTGATTGTGCAATGATCACTGCATTTTGTAGCTTGTGGCTTCTTCTTTAAGGCAATCATTGTAACTTTTGTGAAGTCCTTGGGCCACTCTCCAGTTTCATAAATGGTGTTGATCAATTCTGTCATTATTTTCAAACCACCTTCTCCCAAGAATATGAGCACATCTTAGCTCCACATGCAGAGAAAATTATTGGGGATCATCAGTGTGAACTTCAACTCAACAGGTCAACTACTGATCACATTTTATGTATTCGTCAAATATTTGAGAAAAATCTGTTTATAGACTTCAAGAAAGCTTATGATTCAGTTAGGAGGGAGGTCTTGCATAATACTCTCACTGAGTTTGGTATCCCCATGAAACTGGTAAGCCTAATAAAAACGTGACTGAATGAAACCTATAGAAGAGTCCAGGTAGGCAAGCATTTGTTTGACATGTTTTCTATTAAGAATTGTCTGAAACAAGGAGATGCTTTATCACCATTGCTCTTCAAATTTGCTTTAGAGCATGCCATTAGGAGGATTCAGGCAAACCAGGCTGCCTAGAAATTAATTGGTACACATCAGCTTTTGATTTATGCCGATAATATTCATATATTGGGCAGAAGTATATATAGTATAAAGAAAAACCCAGAAGATTTATTAGTTGCCAGTCAGGAGATTGGACTAGAAGTAAATGCTGATAAAACTAAGAACATGGTCATGTCTCCAGGTAAGAATGCAGGACAAAATCATAATACAAAGACTGATAATACTTCCTTTGAAAGGGTGGCACAGTTCAAATATTTGGAAGCAAAATTAATGAATCAAAATTCTATCCAGGAAGAAATTAAGAACAGACTAAAGTCACGGAATGCTTGCTATCATTTGGTGCAGAATCTTTTGTCTTCCAGTTAGCTATCCAAAAATGTAAAAATTAAGATATACAGAACTATAATTTTGCCTGTTGTTTTGTATGGGTGTGGAATTTGGTCACTCACACTGAGGGAGGAATATAGGCTGAGTGAGTTGCGGAATAGGGTGCTGAGAATATTTGGGACTAAGAAGGATGAGGCAACAGGGGAGTGGAGAAAACTACATAATGAGCAGCTTAATGATCTGTATTCCTCACCAAATATTATTCAGGGGATCAAATAAAAGAGAATGAGATGGGCAGGGCACATAACACATACGGCGGAGAAAAGAGGTGCATAAAAGGTTTTGGTGCAGAAGCCAGACAGAAAGAGATCATTTGAAAGAGCCCAACATAGAAAGGAGGATAATATTAACACATTGTGGACGGGTGACGCAGATTTGCGTCTATACATTACAACTGTGCAAGACGGGTGACGCGAAACTGCGTTTTTTAACACGCGCTTGGTTTCCACGCACATAACACTTAATTACGCAATACATGGAGCCTGTCTCCGAATGGTCCTGCTGACGGATGTTTATAGAAACGTGACCTCACTCCGATTTAATGATCTGTGATAAATATAGAGAACAAACAGCTCTTTATTTTCCTCTGTTGCTCCGCTCTGCATTTAGTCAGCGTTCAGACTGCAACCACTTTACACCCATGACGGAAAGAGGTAGTTCTTACGAGGAAAAATATCTTACAGAAGATGAAATTTCAGCGGAATTGTTGGCGGACACATTATCTGATGTTCCTGATGACGCTGATAGTGACAGTGAAAATGACAGTGACTCTTCTATTATTGGAAATAGGCAAAACAAAATTGTGCATCCTTTACCGAGTTACAGTGACAGTGAACAAAGTGCAAACGAAAGTGACGATGACAATGAAACACTAGATTCGGCGGTTTCCACATGGGTAAAAACAGATAAAACACCAAATTTAGGGTCATTTATCAGAAACCCAGGGGTGAAACAAATTCCCTCTGACCCGACGAAAGTATCACAAGTAACAGGACTCTTTCTTGGAGACACATTCTTTGATATGTTGTGTGAGGAAACGAATCTATATTACTTACAAAATCAGGAAAAAGTATGTTACTTGTTCTAAGGGGTTGAAATGGTCAGATGTCACTTGTAGCAGAAATAAAAATTTTTTTTTTTCAATAATTATTCTAATGGGGCAAGTCAGGAAAGATAAACTAAAGGATTATTGGTCTACAGATCCATTTTTAGATACTCCTATTTTCAGGAAACTTATGAGCCATAATAGATTTGAACAAATTTGGTGATGTTTACATTTCAATAACAATGAACTTCTGCAACAATCAACTAACAGGCTTTTCAAAATTCAACCCTTATTGGATTTTTTCCTTGAAAGATTTCAGACTATT
>Ga0268261_10003864_pt1 | contig 11106 bp, 3 predicted proteins | sample TergutNc150P1_FD_190353 | JGI IMG/M metagenome (GOLD analysis project Ga0268261, IMG submission 190353) | Nasutitermes corniger P1 segment gut microbial community from laboratory colony in Florida, USA - Nc150 P1 (SPAdes) (version 2) | ecosystem: Host-associated > Arthropoda: Insects > Digestive...
GAGCTTCTGTATAATTACTGGAAGTACAGTTCAGTTGCAGACTGTACAGTTTGTACAGTATTTGTACAGTAAATGTGCTGTGCTGTTGTGCAGCTGAACATGTAGCAGGAGCTTCTGTATAATTACTGGAAGTACAGTTTAGTTGCAGACTGTACAGTTTGTACAGTATTTGTACAGTAAATGTGCTGTGCTGTTGTGCAGCTGAACATGTAGCAGGAGCTTCTGTGTAATTACTGGAAGTACAGTTCATTTGCAGACCGTACAGTTTGTACAGTATTTGTACAGTAAATGTGCTGTACAGTAAGACACTCAACATAAGTCACTCTCTCTCTGCTCCACCAACCAACAACAATATACATTCACTGTGCGACTGCTTGGGGGAGTTTGGGAAAGAGAACTACAAAAATGTGTCTTTTAGTTCCCTCATACATTTCTTTATTTATTTCGTTCGTCTTCATGTAAAAACTTGAGATATTATCAAATTTTCATGAATTATTATGTTTTGATCTTTGCTAAAATTCCTCTCCTCATTCCAGATTTGTTTAAAATTCACTACCAGCGGAAACTTTCCATTCACACCTTCATTAATTCGTCTCCCTATGGAGTTGAAAATGCTAACTGTTCAACCAAACAAACCCTTCGAACAGTAGTTACGTCAGAGGATGAAATCTTATTTTAATCTCAATGCTTTACCTATGTAATTCTTCGAACATGCTGAGTAAAATAAAAAAAAAAATTCACCTGAATTCTAATGCTATCTGTAATTTTATTCTATGTTATTATTTTGCACAGCGTTCTAAAATTAAGGGTATGTATTTATTGGGAAATTTATTTCCAAAGAAATGTCAGAACAGACAACAACAAAATGTACCTAAAAATAGCGTTTGTACCGGTTGTGAATTAAGCAACGAATGTATTTCGTATTCAGGTTTTTTTAAATTTCGCATCTGTTAATTAATTCTCAATTTTAGAAAAATAATATGAATGACAGTTATACTAATCGGTCTTAAATAAACCATTTCAAATTCCAACCTAAATCTGCATCTCAAATTTCATTCTGCCACAATTCAGTATACGTAATTTGTTACGCAGTTAAATAATGTTATCACGACATTGAGTTGAGGCATTAAGAGATTAATATATACTGCTGTATATTGGCAGTTGGACATTCTGGGCAGGAGTCTGTGGGGGGGTCTGCTGGAAGTGGCCGTACTGCGTAGAAATTTAAATTTTTGATATTACGGTTGTTTTATTTTGGCAGGCCTGTAGAGACATCAAAGAGGAGACTGCTGTGGCCATGAACAAAGGCTGCTGTGATGCTGGATGGAGGAAGCAGCACCTTGGAAATCACAAGAGCTGGGATTGTTGGTATTTCACATTGCTTGTGCGGTTTTTGGGTATTGCACTGTGTTGATGTTGGCAGTGCTTACTGACGGTAGGTGGAAACGTGCTGCCACATATTGTAACACCATAAGATGTCACTGCATGGCATGACGCTGTAGACAGACCCAGGACGTTCTGCATCCTGCAGAATGCACGCCAGCAGCACTGCAAACATCAGAGTGACGGTGGACAACACGTGGCTTCACTACTTGATATAACACAGAAACATACAGCAGTCTGTTTACTGCAGATAGTGTCTTCAACAATATCTGACGTGGTGGTTTGGTTGTTGGACAGATATAACTGACAAGTGTGTCAGGTGACACTGCATCGTAATAGAGAAGCTAAATTCAATGCCAGTCTATGCAGCATATCGCAGTGGTTCTTAATATATTTAGTTTTTTTAGCTGACATATTAAATTTCACTTTACTGCACAAGTTGAAAACATATATGAACTGATGTAAATATTTGTGTAGTGTATTTTACTCCTGTTTACAAATTGCTTTGGCATTTTGCATTAATAATTGTATGACACTCTGTCACATCTAGAAACTGACTGAACAGTGCACATAGCTGTGTCGACACAATGTCTGCCTTAGGAAGTGCTAATTTACAGAACAGCGCGACAGGACTTTTAGCGTCGCAAAGCGGTCAGCCAGCCGGACCAAGTGTTTTCTCTGGAAACCTAAGTGTAGATGAGGGGCTAAAATTGAGCAATGAGAATTTTAAGCTGTTGATCGAAAATTCCTTCAACAGAAACAAAACCCCATTAAGCCAAGTGCAAAGAAACCCCGCTTTTCCCACACCCAACTTGCTAGCCCATCTTGCCTCAAAGGAAAACTTGGCCAGCAAGTGGGGTTATTTCTTCAAAGGTATAGATGTACCCCCCGTTATCCAACTCACGGCAACGCCCCCTTTTCCCACACCCCATGTGCTGGCCCAGTTTGCCTATATGGCATACGAAGACTACAAAGAAGGAGAGACACGGTTAGCTTTACCTGACGGCTGGAAGTTACTGACGACAGCGTCTAATGGTAGCAAGACGAACGGATATTTTGGGGCAGCTTATTGGCATCCTGAGCATCAGCAGGTTGTGATTGCTCATCGGGGTACTGACCCTAAAAATTTTGGAGCACTGTGGACAGACGTAGTTGGTGTGGTGTTTAAACACCATGTTTCACAAATGGATTCTGCTAGCACTTTTGCACATAAGGTTGTTGAAGTGCTGCGAGAAGTTAAACGGGAAAAGGGGGTCAGTTTTCAACTGTTCTTTACTGGGCACTCTTTAGGAGGTTGGTTGGCGCAAATCACCACCTTCGCCACTGAATTTCTTAAGACAGAAAATAAAAATTTTCTTAAAAGTAACAATGACCAAGATTGTTTTCATCCCCACACAGTAGTTTTTGACAGCCCAGGTTGCAAAGATATGTTGTTACAAATGACTGACAAACTTGATGTACGTCTACACGGACGTTCCATTGACATAGAGCACTTAGATATCACTAGTTATCTGTCTGCTCCAAATCGCATTAATACTTGTAACAAACATGTAGGGACGGTCTGTCGTATCTTTCCTGATTTGTCTGATATGGGTTTGGGGGGAAAACATACTCCATTATATAACCTAGCAACTCACAGTATGCAGAAAATTTTGCAGGCGTTTAACCCTGAAACAGGGCAGGTGTATAGAGATGAGCAAGGTCATCTGAAAGTACAAGTGGTAGTTGATTGGCCAATTAGTGCTGGGATATTAGGTGGCGAAGAATACAAGAGGTTCTTTGAATGGGCGAAACATTTGAATAATTACCATCCAAGTACTAAAGATGTATCTTTCCAGCACATGCATTACTATCCGATTCGTTATCAAACCATTCTTTATGACGATCGGGTGAACAATTTCAACATATTTAGTGAGAAAGAGAAGGAATTTTTACAGTGTTATCGTTGGTTGCGACAGTGGCGGGAGTTCTTTAAACCTAAAGAACTGTTTTCTGTATTGAAAGATATTCAGGCCCAAGAAGATGCTGAAAAAATATTACAAAGCTTTGAGATAGAAACTGGCACAATACGTTGTACAGATGCCAGTGCATTACAGGCACTGATTCCCTATGTGAAACGGTTGCTTCAGCTGTTCCCTCAGATAAAAGAGATAACAAAACATGCTTTGTCATCTGAAGGAGTTAGAAACAGGGTGTATCAGTTTGAAACAAGCCGTTATGTCGATCGGATTAGACAAAGCCCACTGGAATTTAAATTTGATGTTTCAAATTTTAGAGAATTTCTAGAAAGTGATGAACAGAAAGTTATGAATTTACAGATGGTTAAAGGGGACGTATGGACAGGTCTAATCAAGGTATATCAGGTTCTTAAAAAGAATAATCATCTGATTGAAGGTCAGTACACCTTACTGAAATTACAGCGCTTGTTAACGGTAAATCAGTTAATGAACTTAAGTAAACTGATGCAGTCGACTGTAGTGTCATATGTATTGCTGATTGCTTGCGAGGACAATCAAGTGTTGGATGAAGAAACAAAAGACGAAATCCGAACACTCTTTGACACAATAAAAGAGAAACCGAATATCAAAATAATATTTACCACTCAATCAGGAGGCAGCATCGTTGCTTTCCTGCAAGACATGGGCAGGAGAAAATTGGGGGAAGGGTTTGTAAGAAGAGATGAACAGTTAACTTGGTCTGATTTAACCACCATTTCGCAGAAGAAATTACTAGAAAAATCAGTCGCATTTCAAGGCGCTCAAGTATTTCTGAACGAACTCATGTCTGCTGACTCTCCAGCAGCAAAATTTCTGCCTCTTGGAGCTTTACTGCAAGAACTGACGATTGCTGATCCAGTGCCAATTTCACATTCCTACAATGAAGGTTACTATATTGCGAGAACACTTCGTCGCCAGAAAGCTATTAAAGAGGACATTTTTAATGATAAAGATGTAAGAAATTCCCTTGTATATCTGGCTAGCACTGAACAAGAATTCAAACAATTCTGTCAACAGAATCCAAAAAGCAATGTGCATTGGCTAGAGAAAGACAAGTCAGGGAAACTTTTTTGGCAGCAATCACAAGGAAGCTTAGAAACATTGCGTGAATATATTGATAGCGAGAGTTCACACACATCTACAGCTGATTTAGACGAGCTGTTGGAGCAAGCACAGAAACAGAGAGTGATGCTGATTTCTGATACAGCAGGGATGGGTAAATCCACTTTGCTGACACATTTGTCTCAGCAAATCAAACACAAGTTCCCGGCCAAATGGGTGGTGAGAATTGACTTAAATGACCACACAGATGCACTGAAGGCACTGAAACAACAACAGATCGATAAGAAGACAGCAATTGAATTTGTATCGGGGAAACTGCTGAATGTTAAACCTGGTTTAGAGATGGAATTATTTAAACAGTGTTGTGGACAAAAGCAGAAAGACAGAATAGTAATAATGCTGGACGGTTTTGATGAAATCAGTCCTTATTACAAAGAGACTGTCATTCGTTTACTGCAAGCTCTAAGGGAGACGGACGTAGAACAGCTGTGGGTCACAACCAGACCACATCTGAGAGAGGAATTGGAAGATAAGCTGCAACAGCTGTCCTACACATTGGAACCTTTTTCTGACAAAAATCAAATTGAATTTTTAACAAAATTTTGGAGAACTGAGCAAGACGATATTGGAGAAGAAGGAGAAAAGAAGTTAAAAGTATATGCTGAACATTTAATTAAGAAACTGGCAAATTCAATTAGTGACAAAGACAGAGAGCTCACCGGCATCCCACTGCAGACCCGCATGTTGGCGGAGGCGTTTGATGAAAAAGTTAGAAAATTTTGTCAGTCTGCTGAATCCACACCTGAGTTACCATCCAAGTTAAACTTGCTTGATTTATACAGAAGATTTATTGAAAGAAAATATGACATCTATCAGAAGGAAAAGTTTCAAGTTAATGCAAGTAAAGTGGTTGCAATAGAGCAACGAGAACGTGATTTAAAAAACATGAGAGAGGACCATCAGCTGCTGGCCTTGAAAGTGCTTTTCACAGAGGAACAAGTGACACTGTTTCAAAACAAGAAAGAATGTTCATTTTCAAAAGAACAGTTAACAAGATTTGGGATAGTGCAAGTAAGTGATGACGGTAAACCACGCTTTATCCACCGCACCTTTGCTGAGTATTATGTTGCGGATTGTTTGGTGAACCCCTTGACAGAGGGGAACAACACTTCAGAGCAAGTACTGACTTTTATACTGAAAGATATATTTCAGAAAGAAGATTATCGGGTGGTGAGAGTTTTTATGGATGGCTTCTTGTCAAGGCTGAAGCCATCAAAAGGGGTGTTAAAACAGTACGGAAATGAGATACATGGATTGGGGAAATATGCTAAAGAAATATTCAAACAAGCAGTTTTAGAAGGCAATGCTAATATTGTTGGACTTTTGTTAGATTGCGTGCAAGCAGCAGATCACACAGACACTGTAAATGAAATGCTACTAGCAAACTATTCAGTAAGAAGCACAGCCTGGCACAATGCAATATTTCAGAACAATATACATGTATTAGAGAAGTTATGGGAGTGGACTAAAGAGAACCTAACAACAGATGAGATAAATAAGAAATTGTTATTAGCCACAGACCATAACGGAATGACCATCTGGCACGTGGCAGCAGAGTGGGACAAACCAGAAATATTAGAGAAAGTATGGGATATGGCTGAAGAGAAATTAACAACAGAGGAGTTAAAAAGTAAATTGTTATTAGTCACAGACAAAATGGGAAGGACTGACTGGCACGTGGCAGCAGAGCGGGTTACACCGGAAATATTACAGAAACTATGGGAGTGGGCTAAAAGGACATTAACAACAGAGGAGATAAATAATAAATTATTAGCCACAGACGGTGAGGGAAGGACCATCTGGCACGTGGCAGCAAAGAGGGGCAAATCAGAAATATTACAGAAAGTATGGGAGTGGCTTAAAGAGAAATTAACAACAGAGGAGATAATAAATAAATTGTTATTAGCCACAGACAATAAGGGAAGTACTGTCTGGCATGCGGCAGCAGAGCAGGACAAACCAGAAACATTACAGAAAGTATGGGAGTGTGCTAAAGAGAAATTAACAACTGAGGAGATAAAAAATAAATTGTTATTAGCCACAGACAATAAGGGAAGTACCGCCTGGCACATGGCAGCAGAATGTGGCAAACCAGAAATATTACAGAAAATATGGGAGTGGGCTGAAGAGGAATTAACAGCAGAGGAGATAAATAATAAATTATTATTAGCCACAGACAAAAAGGGAAGTACCATCTGGCATGTGGCAGCAGAGAAGGGCACACCAGAAATATTACAGAAAGTATGGGAGTGGGCTAAAGAGAAATTAACAATAGAAGAGATAAAAAATAAATTGTTATTAGGCACAGACAGTAAGGGAAGTACCGCCTGGTACGTGGCAGCAAAGCGGGGCAAACCAGAAATATTACAGAAAGTATGGGAGTGTGCTAAAGAGAAATTAACAACAGAGGAGATAAACAATAATTTGTTTTTAGCCACAGATGGTGAGGGAAGGACCGTCTGGTGCGTGGCAGCAGAGTGTGGCAAACCAGAAATATTACAGAAAGTACTGGATTGGGCTAAAGAGAATTTAACAACAGAGGAGATAAAAAATAAATTGTTAATAGCTACAGACAATAAGGGAAGTACTGTCTGGCACGTGGCAGCAGAGCAGGGCACACCAGAAATATTAGAGAAAGTATGGGGGTGGGCTAAAGAGAATTTAACAACAGAGGAGATGAACAGTTACCTATTATTAGCCGCAGACGGTGAGGAAAGGACCGTCTGGCATGTGGCAGCAATGAGGGGCAAATCAGAAATATTACAGAAAGTATGGGAGTGGGCTATAGAGAAACTAACAACAGAGGAGATAAATAATAAGTTGTTATTAGCCACAGACGGTGAGGGAAGGACAATCTGGCATGTGGCAGCAAGGAGGGGCAAATCAGAAATACTACAGATTGTGTGGGAGTGGGCTAAAGAGAAATTAACAACAGAGGAGATAAATAATAAATTGTTATTAGCCACAGACTATGAGGGAAATACCATCTGGCACATGGCAGCAGAGTGTGGCAAACCAGAAATATTACAGAATGTATGGGAGTGGGCTAAAGAGAGATTAACAACAGAGGAGATAAATAATAAATTGTTATTAGCCAGAGACCGTGAGGGAAGGACCATCTGGCATGTGGCAGCAAAGAACGGCACACTAGAAATATTTCAGAAAGTATGGGAGTGGGCTAAAGAGAAATTAACAACAGAGGAGATAAATAATAAATTGTTATTAGCCACAGACCGTGAGGGAAGGACCGTCTGGCATGTGGCAGCAAAGAATGGCACACAAAAAATATTACAGAAGGTATGGGAGTGGGCTAAAGAGAAATTAACAACAGAGGAGATAAATAATAAATTGTTATTAGCCACAGACCATAACAGAATGACTGTCTGGCACGTGGCAGCAGAGTGGGACAACCCAGAAATATTACAGAAAGTATGGGAGTTGGCTAAAGAGGAATTAACGACAGAGGAGACGAAAAAAACATTGTTATTAGCCACAGACGGTGAGGGAAGGACCGTCTGGCACTTGGCAGCACAGTGCATTACACCAGAAATATTACAGAAAGTATGGGATATGGCTGAAGAGAAATTAACAACAGAGGAGATAAATAAATTGTTATTAGCCACAGACAAAATGGGAAGGACAATCTGTCACCTTGCAGCAGAGATTGTCAATTTAAAGGCATTACAGAAGATATGGGAGTGGGCTATAAGGAAGCTAACAGCAGAGGAGATAAATAATAAATTGTTATTAGCCACAGACTGTTACGGAAGGACCGTCTTGCACGTGGCAGCAGAGTGGGTCACACCAAAATTATTACATAATGTATGGGAGTGGGCTGAAGAGGCAGGAATAACAGAGGAGATGTATAATAAGTTGTTATTAGTCACAGACAGTGAGGGAAGGACCGTCTTGCACGTGGCAGCAGAGTGTGGCACACCAGAAATATTACACAAAGTATGGGAGTGGGCTAAAGAGGCACGAATAACAGAGGAGATGTATAATAAATTGTTACTAGCCACAGACAATGAGGGTAGGACTGTCTTGGAAGTGGCAGCAGAGCGACTCAACGTAGAGATATTAGAGCAATTGCGGAGTAGGCTGAAGAGAAACTAACAGCAGGGGAGATAAAAATATGAATTGTAATTAACCACAGACGGTAATGGAAAGACCACCTGGCACGTGGCTGCGGAGAAGGGCAAACTGGACTGACCGTTTTAATACGAAATATTTCCCTGGGCTGTATGAACAGTGGAGAGGCTGACAGTTTGATTGTGAAGGCACAGTTTGGACATGCCAATCATGCGTCCTGAAAAAATTCAGCATCTTAGATTCAGTAGAATATTTGGAATTTAAGCTCTTGATGTTTCAGTTGGTCGATGTGCGAAGACTAGCCTTTATTATGGTGGTGGTAATTATCACTGGTCTGCCAGCAGTAGGACGTTAGCTGATGTGTTGATGGTGCTTGTATAGGCAAGTTATGTGCTGTGGTGAGCAGAGAAATGTTTTGTTGTGTGCACCACAGTGATTGAGATTTTGTGACAAGCACGAGTTTCATAAACCTCCAGTTACTTCCCCTGAATTAAAGCAGCATCTGTTGCTAGTTGTGAAGTGTTCAGTGCAACAGCAGCACAAAGACCTTGAAATAACGTGATGGTGACACAAGTGTTGTGCTGTTTGTGTAGTGAACAGCAGTCATTGTGTTGGTGGGTCAGCAACAGCAGTGGGAATGTTGGCTGTAAGCAGACTGTAAACAGTATGTAGTTAAAATTACCTTTCAGTGCTCTTTAATACAGATGAATGTTGTACAGTTGTTGTTGGTTGTGGTAAAGTGTGTTAAGTGTGTGTGTGTGTGTGTGTGTGTGTGTGGGGTAGGTTTGTTGTTTTGATACCGCACCGTGTGTAACAATATGTATTGTTGTGCATTATGATATTGTACAGATTATTTGTAAATATTTGTATATTAGTAGTTGTATAAAATGTTCTCTTTTATGTTTTTCTACACAGATAACAACTGTGCTTTATAGACACTAGCAATGTGAGCACTAACAGTACACAGTATACAGTTGTTAGTAAGGGGCAAGTTAGTGTTTACTGGAATAACAGTCAATGAATGTTCCATCAGAAGTGTTATTAAACGTATGGTGCATGAAATATAAATGTCACCCTATAACAAGCCATGACTGACACAGATGGTGTTCAGAAGTACAGCTGTACTTATGCTTAACCTCAGATCTATATGGGGATGAGTAGTTAGTCCCACGCTCTGGCTGCTTTACCACCAAGCTAATGGCTTTTTTTACCGACTGAAAAAGCAGCTGGTTCTGTACCAGGCCCGTTCCTGACACAAGGAAATTTCGCTGTCACCGGAAGTCAGTCACAGGACCGTCCAGCCGGTAACAGGTAGCTATACCGACTGAACTACCCTGGCGCCATTATATATATATGGCGCCAAAACATTACCGTAATGTGTACTGTTAGCTGTATTGTGGGTCATGTAAAGACCATTATTATTATTATTATTATTATTATTATTATTATTATTATTGTTGTGGCAAACTGAATTTAATGTTAATTCTGTCCGTGTTAACGTTATGTCTTATACACATGCTGCTTGCACTTAAATGTCATTCTGTCAATTTAAACGTTTAATGATTGCTCAATTTTATAAGTAGATCGAAACAGCAGCAGAGTGTTGTTAAATTGTAAGTGTAATGATAACACTGGTCAACGAAATTTAACTTTTTTTGTCCCATGAACTTCAATAGATGAACTTAGCATTACTTTTTATGCTGAATTCAGATATGTATACAGAATTTTTCTATCATGTAGGGTTTCAAAGATACAGAGAAATTTAAATGTGCAAAATAGTACTTTACATGCTCATGAAACAGGCAGAAACTTCCCTCTCAAATGTAGAGCCGCATGACTTTCACCGGTATTTGGCATCAGGTACATCCCTCTTCAGGGTCCAGCAGTAGTCTGCCAACATACTTGAGGTCCACTTGCCTTGGTAACGCATTTCCATAGCCATTATGTATTAGTTAAATATTTCACCGTGTTCGTCACTGACTTTGCGGAGATTTTCTGGGAAAAAATCCAAGTGTGACTCCAGAAAGTGGATTTTCAGACTCATATTGCATCCCATAGCTTTGTACGAAGTCAACAGGTCCTGCACAACATCCTGATAGTTCGCTGCTTTGTGATTTCTTAAGAAGTCCTTGCAAATCCTCTTAAATGACAGCCACGCATTTCTTTCAGTCTCATTCTCAGTCTCTGCATCGAACTGTTTGTCTTGCATCAGTTCCCTGATCTGCAGTCCTATAAATATACCCTCCTTGATTTTTGCGTCACTCACATTTGGGAACTTATTCCTCACATATTCAAATTCACCGACGGTTATATCCATACCTTTCACAAAGTATTTCATGAGGCCCAGCTTCATGTGCAAAGGGGGCAAATAAATTTTCTCCGGAAGAAAAAGAGGACTGACGCCAGTTGCAGTTAATAAATATATCATATACTGGGTAAGAAACTAAACCAACTAAATACAATTTACTATATAATAAATCCCTAACTGTCTGCTATCAGTTGGCAACATGTTTCA
>Ga0268261_10003865_pt1 | contig 11104 bp, 3 predicted proteins | sample TergutNc150P1_FD_190353 | JGI IMG/M metagenome (GOLD analysis project Ga0268261, IMG submission 190353) | Nasutitermes corniger P1 segment gut microbial community from laboratory colony in Florida, USA - Nc150 P1 (SPAdes) (version 2) | ecosystem: Host-associated > Arthropoda: Insects > Digestive...
TCTGCGACGAGCTGATCACTCGTCCAGAGGAGTCCTACCGACTGTGCTGCGTCGTTGTGTGTGATCTAGAAACATCAAGAATGGGTGCTCCATATATATATAACATTAGTCGCCTAAGGGTTAAGCTACATAAACCACTTGAACTTGAAAATTCTAATGTTACAGGCTCCACAATATTACAGACTACGATAAGATGAAGTTCAGGGTTAAGACAGTCCACAAAAAAATAAAGATTTCTGCGAACTTCTTCGACAAAGCACATATTTATATGTATTGTTACTGCAAAAAAGAAGTGCTAGGTAAAGATGGTACTCATACATTTCTTTCCAGATCACACAAACATTTTGCATTCAATCCCACTTTCAAAATCAGATAACACGAACATAACATACCTACATACATCATCAGATCTTTCCATTTAAACCTTGTTAGGCCCTTGACTGCAAGTAAGAGTAATAAAGAGCCTCTGTAGCTGTCTTATAACAGCAGGAACGACATAGAGAACTTGCTCACACACAAATATCATTCAACAAATTCAATTAAAATTAGACATAACTGCTTCAGAGAGACATCTGAATCAGACAATACAATAAAATGCACATAGTATAGCATAATGTCAATTCTAGTCACATTAAGATTTATCAATCAGATACAATTATGGTACAAGACATTTCTTAATAATCTTACAGTTAATCTGAAATTGTGCACTAAAATAACACTATCTGATTAAGCAGTCTGAAAAATAACGAGATCAATACAGCAACTCTCATAGATTGAAATGTTATCAGTTTAGGTACAGTCATGTTAAATGGCATTCTGAGGCAGTGATTCAGGTGCAAACACAATCACCTAAATTATATTATTAGGTAAAAACTATTAGGTGAGAAATACACACCAGTGTTGTTTGGCACACTGTTGATGTCTCCAAAGATAAGGCTCTACTGACTGTCATGTTACACTGATACTTTATATAAATGTTATGTCTGAAAATATCTCTTGAAGTAACCTGTGTGCTGATTGATGTGCACTGCATAAGTGATCTGAGCTTCAGGTCTAATAAATTTTCTACAGCATTCACCAGTTTTTTTACCTATCACACAATATTCTCAAATGGACATCTCTACTAATTAATTAATTACAATTATAACAAATTTATTTTATTTTTTAAACTACACAACAGATTTATGACATTGTTTCTGATAAAAGATCCCATTAACCTTTTAAATGCCGAGTTAAATCCCATCTGCCATTTGCTGGAATTATTAGGAGCTCACCCTATTCTCCACGTTAGCAGGATAAGGGTTAAGTACAAGCACATATATAGGTCGGTATACCCAAGTTTGGATGCCATATGTATTACGATGGAGCATGCATGCTTCCTTGAATGAAATTTTATATTTCTTATAAATGATCAATAATTAATATGTCAATTCACTGTTAGTAACAAGTTTTTAAAGACTACTTCATTTATTAAACAGAATTTAAAACTTCAAAACACATGACTATGCTCTTGTAATTCACAAACTGAGTGACCAATACATGACATTACATGGCTTTAGAAGTTAAATGGACAAAATAAATGATTCAGCGATTAAAAGAAACTTTCTGCAGACAGTAGCAGTTACAAAGTATAGCACTACTCATTCTTCACCTCCGCATTTTATGGAGGTGAGTGGTCAACTTCACCTCCCAACCACCTTACACATGGGGAAACAGCCCAAAGCTGGTATGGACGTTTTGGAAAACAGCTTTTTAAAAATCAAGCATTCCACTGCCAACAAATTATACTAATGAGATAATATATCAGAACGTAAATGCAACACTAATGATTAGTACTGGATCTATTACTGCTACCACTGTACCTGTTATCACACAAGTCTTTTTCCAGTAGAAAATTTATGTTGTATATGCTGACATGAACACTCTAAAGTTAATAATACATGCTTCTATCACATTCTGCTGTCAACATCCAGCAAACACAATACACTAAAAGCCACTTATATTACACAGAACTAATCTTTACTGATGTTAGAGAAAACTAGTCGTGGAGATGAGAAAGACATTTGCTTTTATAGAACCACAGAAGCAGGATAAAACTGGTGTGCCACCAGGTGGCCATCCGCTCTCAAAAACACACTAGCAAACATCTGGACAAGCAGTATCAGGCACATCATAACACTTCATACCAAACTTATTATACATTATGCAAAAAACTTACTGATACACAGACACTCCCCAGTTTACGTGATATTTACATTCTGGAAGGTCTGGCATTAGTCAAATTTTGTACAAGTCAGAACTGAGCATACATATGGTCAAGTACATACGACGTATGTATAAGAGAGTACAGCTGAAACCAAACTCCACTACATTGGAACCAGACAGACTGCAGCATGACCACCATGCTGCCTGTGTTATTATCCAGCAGTATTCTTCCACCACTTTCATCTCATTCTGCAATCACTTCCTCTAAGGAAAATTCAAACGTGCATTTCAAAAATGTTATTTCAAAAGAAAAGATGCATGTCTGAAGCTGCATAAATTGAAATTCTGTAATATGCAGAGAGTCTGTACAGTGTGAACCATCCACTGATTTAACAATAAATATAAGTTGTTTGCTGAATAATCTGGGGCTTCTTGTTCATCAACATACTCTCAAATAAATTTTTGGATTAAAAAGTTTAATACTAAAGCACGTAAATACACACAACTTTGTCCATTCCAGCCAACAATGTTCAGGCCTACGATAAAACCTTCGGTTCTGCCCTTTACCACTTCTATAGTTATACCAATATTATGTTGAACACTGCCCATTAAGTGAGGATGGGGGTGGGAATCAACTGTTGTCAATTGTGTCAATGATGTTGATGGTAAAAATGATGGAACTATAATGACAATCACCCACAAGAAGAGAGGAGTAGAGCATATCAATGTCTGAAGTACCAAGCAAACCAAATACACCTCAGAATTACTTTTACAATGGTATTTCCCAAGTCACAGTAAACTCTACATGAAGTTGGTACAAAAGTATTTACATTTTTAAGTGTGTTAAGCTCATTTTGTGTAGTTATATCAAAAGGTATGCATCTAAGGACAAGACCAACAAACCATTCTGATGCATATTTGTAATACATGCTGCATATCAAATGAAATATACAAGTACTTTTTTAACCAATCTAATATACTATAAGTTATACTCAACAGCAACACTACAATGTCTTTCCATATATCCTAACATATGTTACTAAAAATGTAGGTAACAAAACTGCCTCATTTAAGATGTCAAGGAAGTTAATTAAAAAGGCATATGAGTGCTAGAGGCAGCTCAGGTACATCAGTTGAGTAAATAATATAAAACCAAAATTTTAATCCTTAACAAGGAATTCTTCTAAATGTGATATTCCAAATAAAATGTAAGTGCACTAGTACCGTATAGTTACAAAAATTCATATGGCACCATTAGGCTATTTAAAAATGCTTTAATAAGATGGTAACCAAGATCAGCAAAAGTAGATTCTTCTAGCCAGTCACAAACAAAAAATATTACAGAAAAGGAAATTAATACCTGATGTAGGCTTATGTCAAATTGTCCACACTTACAGCAGTATGGCACATCAAAAATGGGAAAATGTTGCAGTAAGATGGTTGATTAACACTAAACATTTCTTGGGTGTGTCGGTACTTCAGCATCAACTGCAGATCGAGGCAACACTATATCAAAATAGCAATAATATCAATAACCTTATCACTTAGAATATTTTATGATGCATGTTCGGATATATGATAAAAAAAATTGTAGTCATGTGATGGTCCTGTTTTGGCCCTATTCTAGGTACTATTAAAACATCACCTCAACAGAAGACAACCTCATTAATGTGGAAGAAGCAAGCATCTTTCAGCAGGACACACCCCTCATCAAAATTATGCAAAATGTGTATTGTTGCTGTTTATGCACTGCAGAAGTGTCACAGTCAACATAAAATTACGGAGCAGGACGTGAATACCATGTATGAGAATGCAAGACCACATAAAGCACCACAAGTGATTCCAACAAAGTGAATGGAGATGTGCTTATGGATCACCAAATCTGCTGTACCTCATACTCCTTTCCCCACTTCATCACAGTTCTGTCTCCAAAAGTGTTCGTTCTGGGACAATTAGATCTACCTTTTACCAATGAATTACAAGATACATTACAGTTTATATGATGCACAGGAATTATTATAATTTATTTGCATGGCTGGTAAACACAGCAAGAAATAAAAATCATTCCACATTCGTAGCTGGCAGGTGGTTCAGTTAAACAAAGTGTCCCATATGAGAAGGCCAGTAGTTTGCCAGACTTCCTCCCTGTTGCTGTATTCTGGTGACAGTCCTGATTCCACTGTACTTGACAGTGCTTTGCAGTTGCCAGTTAGTCTAAAAGAAGTGACTTACAACATGTCCTGTGGGGAGGCAGGGTATGAATGGGGTAACTGAAGTCATATTATATACATAACAAATGGAAGCTGGAAGAAATGAAGTTAAGTAACAGTCTTCATTATACTAAAGTTTCCTTAAGAAAATATATCAGTCATCTAAACAACATTAAAATACATACAAAGATTCAATCTTTTACTGCCTCACTAGTATTACTTTGCAAGAGAACCAACAGTATTGCAAATTATATACCACATTTTCCTCCACCCACGCATTGCTTCTCGGCCTTAAGTTTAATTTAAAAAAAAACTACTAGACATACACTGCAGCAGACATTCATACATTCATTCAGCACTTTATGATATGCAACACTCTAATACCATATTTTACCTGAATATAACACTACTACATTTCATGGTGTTCACTTTCCATGAAAATACCTACACAGAGCATGTTGAACTTTCTGTGCAATTATAAGGCAACCCTCCATTCTTCAGATTATGAACTATGCAAAAATTCTTATCTTATATTTGGGTATATATATTTACAACTCACAAATAGTTTAAAGTAAGAACCACCAATACGAGGAATATTATCAAAAAGCCAACAAAACACACAACATTGTTAAAGAAAACACATACAATCAAAACTGTCATCCCTTAAATTCTTGAACACTACACCTGGACCAGAAATTGGCACAGAGATATAATTCCTGTTCTGCTGTTGTGATTTAACGAAAGCTGCCAGGCAGTCTTGAGGAATGTGCAAAGCAGGGATGTTATTACTGAAAAATAAAACAAACATGGATTCCAAAAATTAAAACAAGATCAAAAATGAAAAAAGAGAAGATTAACTGCAATTTAAAAGTTACTGATGTGCAATTTTGTAATGCCAACTTAATTATTAAGGGATATTAAAATCAAACATTTCAGAAAAATATTACATAAAATAACAGAGGAAACTGATAGTTTAAAAACAGACACGCATAAAAATAGAAATGAATAATATGATGGTATTTCATTCAATATTCTGAAAATCTGAGAAACCACATCTAAAGAATGTGTTTTTTAAATGCAAATTACGTCTGTGACATTCCAAACGGGTAAAAAATTAACTTCAAAGTACTTTAGTAGAGCATTCAGCAACTGAAAAGAGTCCAGAAATTCTCGACATGCACACTCTTACATTCATGTGATAAGAATTCCCTACACATTGATGTTTTGGTCATCCCTAATGTATCAATACCACTGAAATCTAAACACAGCATTCTGGAGATAAACACTTACACAGCAACCCCCTGTAATTCGATAATGACATCAATACACATAATGTTTGATAAAATATTGGCTGGGACTTGGGGAGGCCAAGGCACAGAGGAGACTAACTTTAAAATGGATCTAAAAGAAATACAACATAAGGACATGGACTGAATTCAGCTAGCTCAGGATAGGATTGAAGGTGGGTTCTTGCAAACACAGTACTAAACCTAAATACCTACGGTCAGTTTTCTTTTGAATGTGTGACGATGTGCAACACAGCCATTCAATTAAATGTACACCATCAGACAGTTCAATTTGTACATTAACCATTATTCGGTGGATCCATATTGGAATCACGCCACTTTACTTACTACCATTCTGTACCGTTTAATTCCAAATCACAGAATAGTACACATTACATCAACTAGCACATTGCCATTAAAAGTACAATATAGGGAAACAAAACAAACAATCAAGTACTTATATCATGCCACTATAAAGTAATTTTGATACAGTGATGGAGAAATAGATCATGGCCATTAACTGTTGGCCTCAGGGTGAGTCGTTAATAGCCGGGTTATTCTGAAATGGAAGAAAGTTGCAACACTTACAGTGATACATGTCAGTATCATTACTAACTATACAGCATGTTTTAGATGATAAGTCAATACTGCTAATGTTTCTAATACTTTCTACCAACTCCATGAAATATAACTTTCTGCATCAAAGAATAACTCATGACTACTGCTTTACAACTCACCCTACACAACATCAGGTGATGCCTGGTTCCTTTTTCTTATGGTTTGTAGGTTTAGTCAGTTTAATATCACTACCATTACAATAGAATTTACCACCATCATGGGACACCTTCTTAATATCAGATGTACTCCCATAATTGGAATGCTCCAAAGAATCAACTATTGGACTCTCAACATCCACTGTACTTTGCTTCAGCACTGTCACAGTTTTCATATAGGATTTGCCAGTTTCCTGATCTGACTGCAGTATCTCAGTCCCTTGAACACCCTTATTTTCATTGGTATGACTCTCAAAGTTACAGCTGACCATCTGACGATGCTCAGTTACTAAAAATTGTTCAATGCTGCCATCCAGATTAAGAGAGCTGTTATCATTCATGACCGAATAAATACCAACTGTTTGTCTCCCATTACAAATAATTCCTTCAGTTTCAGGTACAATGTTTTGAATACAAGAATGCCAAGTGGGAAGGGCTGTAACTCTGGGATGCCTCTCAGAATGTTCAGTCTGTCCACATAACATTTCTGCATCCTTATCTGTGCAAGATTCTGTAACATCAATGTTCAAATCAGAACACTGGCTTATCACAAAAGGACTAGTGCTGTCAAAAAGTATATCACTGCCATTCATTATGTTGGTGGAATGTATGCCAATGTCATCTATACTGCCACAGCTACCAGTTCCCTCAACCTCTGTGTTGTCGCACTCCCCTGTGCTTGAACGTCTGTAACTTTCTCCTTTTACCATGACGGAATATTCAAATTTCCCATTATCTCCATCACTTTCTAATGTCATATATGGAGCTTTGGAAATTCTGCAGAGATTTCCAACATCTTCCAGTTCTACCCCTAAATCATTATTATTTACTGGGATTCCAGGTCTAGTTTCATTTAAGTCAACCTCAATTGTGCGTTCTAAGCATGTTACTTTATCACTAGCATGTTCCAGTGGAAAACTGACAGAATTCTGTGTTCGAAAACTTGGTTTATTATCAACACCATCCATTTCATTGTCGTTATTATTTTCCAACTCCTCACCTTTGTAATTATTATTCATTTGTAACTGTCTCAATTCAAGCAACATGGCTTCAGTATGTGAAGATGGGATTATGCTACAAATATGATTCGTTTCTATGCTCTCATACTCTTTATCAGTGAACTGATCATTTGCTGTTATTTCTGCTTCCTTAATACCTCGAACTGTTATGAAGTTATCACCATTATCCAGTGCATCAGAAATGCTGTCTATGGCACATATTTGGGTCAAAATATTGTGACTGGATACATGTGAACTGTCACCATGTACAATGGTTTCTACTGCACTACTGTCCCTGTGTTCAGTGCAATTGCGTGTACCATCTATTCTACTGGGATATATACCCACTGCAGCTGAAGCTTCAGACCTACTGGTTTGTGTTGCTGCTCCAAGGGCTGACTGTCATTTAGTTCTAACCTTCTGCTGAGAAATTCCCGGTACATTCTTCCCACTTCCCATCTCACTTAAGCGTCGATGTTGGTAAGTGAGTGGGGCTGTCAGACGAGAATCCAGTCGTTTGTAATGCTCATTGAAATCCAGCCGGAAACTCAGAAGTTGTAAACTCACATCTGACTGGCTAGCCAACATCAGAAGGAACTTTTTCACAACATCCTAGGAATAGAACACAAATACATAATAGAAATGCTTAAGCATTTTTGTAGCATATCCACAACCTTATACTCTAGATTAGAAATATGAAATTATATATGTAAATGCTGTTTTTTTTTTATCAGACTGCACTTCTGTAGAATGGATACATGAAAGTAGAGAAGAAATCCAATGAAAAAATATTAGATCACAGTTTCACAAGTGCTTATTCATTTACGTTAATGTTCAAGAAAGCATCTTCATGCATTTTAACAATTAGTGCCAAGCAGTATAACAACTACAAATCTGTTGAATGGGTAAAAGCTAATTCAGCAAATGAAATATTTTACCTGGTAGCTTTTGTTCAATACTCTTAATTGTGTTCGAACACTGGTGATATATCTCTGTGTGAAGTCCTGACTTCGCTTCTGGCTCAGTTCTTCCTCACGGGTTGATGTCCCAAACTGCCCTACTTTTCCTCGTTCCTCCACCAGTTCATCTTGCCTGGCAAGTGCTTGGAGTTCTGACAGAGACCTTGCATGCAGTTCCTCTTCAAGAGTCTCAAGCTGTTGAATCAGTTCATACACGGTACGCAATTGAATTGCCAATTCCTGAAATGAAGGCAGAAGGAATTAAAAGTAATATAGTAAAAACTATTTTAAAAAACTAGGAACAGCCATACATTGTACATTTGGGTAGCCATACACTTACAATCAATGTCACTAATACTCTCTCAAAACTATTATAAAACTCCCGCTTAAACTGCACAAGTTTACAGTTAATGGCTGGCAATCCTAAACTTTTGAATGTGTTGGCAATAAAACATAATATGAGAAGTGTCACCATGTTGTGTTCAACGCCGAGTTGTTGTGATAAGTAGACACAACACGTTTCTATGCCAGTCAAGTTTTCAACATTTCTTTAACCCTTATCCTGCTAACGTGGAGAATATGGTGAGCTCCTAATAATGCCAGCAAATGGCAGATGGAATTTAACTTGGCGTTTAAAGGGTTAAATTACTGTCAGCTGTAGACATATTCTGATATAGATACCATGGGCTTTTGTACATTTATACTTTTTTTCTGTTTAGATTACATGTAAATATATACTTGTAAATACTGATTACAAATTTTAACGTTCATGGGTCCATGCATCGTAATCATATTCCAATATATATCCAACAAGATGCAAAGTTACACAGTTTATTTTATCTGGAAACTGCTCTACATGTTTCAGGTGGTACCTCCACCCATCATCAGGAGCGCAAACAACTGTATCTACAGCATCTGATATTTGTCACTGCGTACGCCACCCACAGCACACTCAAACCAGTTCCAACTCTTCCACGATAGCGGCAGATAGCAGGAACGGTGTGACAAATATCAGATGCTGTAGATACAGTTGTTTGCGCTCCTGATGTTGGGTGGAAGTACCACCCGAAACATGTAGAGCAGTTTCCAGATAAAATAAACTGTGTATCGTTGCATCTTGTTGGATATATATTGGAACTGATAACAAACTTAAGTCCAGTCAAATGATGGCCCCAAGTTTCTGAAATGGATAACTACAGAAACTTTACTGGCAAGTGTGGAATTAGGAAGAACTATTATGATATGGAAGATCCAGATCTGAGATGTTATGCTACAAGGCTGAGTCCTGATGTTTCAAAGGATGGAGGTGCCTTCCTTTTTAAGGTCAAGCAGTCCTAATGCTACTATTCACGGACAGCTCAAGTCTAAGATTTTGAAATGTGTGGACCCACGACATAACATCTAGTAGGCTTGCATCTTCAATAACACTACCATGAGAATATCAAACATCATAGTATAGAATCCCTTGACATTCAATTATGCACCTCTTTTTGTTACTCAAGTATGTTAAACCACTGGGTGAGAATGCTGGGTGGTGTGTGTGTGAATGGAAGGGGAAATATTTGTCTGGGTGTAAAGTGGCCAGGACGTGAGGTGGACCACTCACCTCCATCTAGTGCTAAAGTCAAGAAAGGGTGGAGCTACACCTCCACTCTCCCTACACACCTTCATGGTCTACACTGGGACAACTTTCCTTTAACTTTTTTTTTTTTGTTTTTTAAATCTAGCATTACATTTACAATTATCAATCACATATGGCAGAGAAGATCCCCCTCTGTGTAACTTAACTAGCAAAAAGCAACTGTTAACATCAATATATAAATTTACTGTTCATGTCCTCTGATTGCCAAGAAATTTGCCCCCTGCAGAAGCCAGTGATCCTTGGTTTAAGTGGCACTCCAAAGGCAGCTGCAGGTCATTTAAATGTCAATTAGGAAATATGATTCTTTAAAAAAGAGGTCAAAACATTTACATATGCCAGTAGGTGCATATTTTGTCCAACAAGATCAGAAGGATGGAGATTACAGCATAATGAGGATATTTTGTAATTGTTGTCTCCACTGAAAAACAACAGTGTGTTCCATGTGAAGAAGATGACTTCAGCAGGTAATAAAACATGAATGGAAAATATAACTTCAGTCAAAAAAAAACTTGAAGGGATGAGACCATTTGGGGGACCTATATGATATGTAGATGGGGGGATGAGAAGGTCATAATGATGTAACTTCAATTCATGCAGTGTAGGACAGGGTCCAGTGGCAAGTTCTTGTAAACAATGTAATGAACCTCCAGATTCTACAACCAATGGAAAATTTCTTAATTACCTGATTATTAACTTCACATAAATATTTCTCCATGGAATTGGTTCATCTGTTACGTACAACGGTACAGACAAGAAATGCATACAATTTTTTTTTAATGGACATTTGGAACACCAAGGAAAATGAGAGGGTAACATTATCATTATTATCACTGACCAAACTAGGTCATGCATTCAGTGGCCGGCTTTGGTGTTACTATTAGTGACAGTTAAAACATTGCCACTGAAGCCTTACTTACTTACTTAACCCTTTAAACCCCGAATTAAATCCCATCTGCTATTTGCTGGCATTATTAGGAGCTCACCATTTTCTCCACGTTAGCAGGATAAGGGTTAAATTATTAACCTTTAGG
>Ga0268261_10003866_pt1 | contig 11104 bp, 12 predicted proteins | sample TergutNc150P1_FD_190353 | JGI IMG/M metagenome (GOLD analysis project Ga0268261, IMG submission 190353) | Nasutitermes corniger P1 segment gut microbial community from laboratory colony in Florida, USA - Nc150 P1 (SPAdes) (version 2) | ecosystem: Host-associated > Arthropoda: Insects >...
GTGAAACAAGTTCTGTGTAAATAAAACTAGACTGATGTTACGATGATGCGATCCTTTGGTGAATCATTGACTAACTTTTGTAGAATAAGCAGAGTCCATTAAATCATCCAGCACTATGAACGTAGGTTCATTTTCAGGGGTTTCAAAGTCCGGTACGCCTTTAACAAATGTCAAGTTTTTTTGAGATGATGCGGGGTGTTATTTTCACTGTGACACTACACAATATTTGTAAACACGTCACAAAGCTGCTCCCTGCACTCTAACAGTCTAATTACAAGTGTTGATTTACCACAACTACTAGGACCTGTAACAATTAGTGTAAATGGATGATGCAGCTTCGTCATACTATAAAATGAATTTGATGTGTAAGGACACCTCTATTTATACATACAGAAATAAATAAATAAAGTAAATAAATCAATAAAATAAATAAATAAATATTAATATCCATATGGCAGAGTCAAAGTTGTCCATAAGCCGGCGCTTCTTAAAAATAACCTTGTACCCTTTGGTTTCCTACTGCGACACTACTATGGCACCATGTTTCCTTTTGATCTTTGGATTGTGAACATGTACCGGTGGCGCGTCTTCCGCAATCATATTTCTCAAAGAAGTTTACAACTTTTAAATTTTTATAGTTCAAAGTTATACCGTTTATTTACATTTAGTTTGCGTTTACCGGTAGAGGGGCAAATTACCGAAAACGCATAGGTTTTAGGGCCGCCCGAAACAAACTCATCTATGAAGGAGCCACAGCCAAACTCCTCCAACTCATCTGTGAGGTCACCCAGATAGTCCCCTATTGTTACTTTTGGGGTTCATCCACCTTTTGAACGTAGATAAGTCTGTATCACAGTATAAAACGGACTTCCCCAATTTGAGTTCAATTTCAGTTTTGCCAAAGTACGTTGTCCTGCTTTTTTGGAAATTGATGCCTTGTCTAAAGCAATTCCCTCTGCGCGCCGGTAGTCCTCAATGTATGTGTCCTTGTTTTCCTCATTTTGAACCCAGGATGGGTAGCCGAATGATTCCTGTTTGAGTTTTAGGAACATGTTAACGTACTCTGCGAAAAGACCTGAATTGGTGTCTTTGTCAAAGCACGTTACTTCATACTCCCAAAATTCATACACCAGACCATAACCCATGTCTACGCCCTTGCGGACCTCATCCAATATCTACGTCCCAAATATACAGCGCTCCTCATCAGTGTGTAGAGTCGTCCTGGTTCATAGTTTCGACTCAAGCTGAACACAAGGGGAACATCAGTTTGGAGTTGCTTTTGTATGGAAGTACTGGGTGATACAGTCGCCTAGGAGGTAAAACCTTACATTTAAGAACACCCTCCCTATCCAGTCAAGGGGACAGTCTGCACCCACTTTCGGGTGGCCTACAGGAAAATTACCGTACTTACAAATGTAAGGGTAGACTGATTACATCCACATATCGGATTTCTTCCCCATCCTTTACTCTGTAATATGTTTTACTAGCCTCGGTTCTACCCCCGTACAAGGCATCCCGAATATTAATAGGAGCGTTCTTCACATAGGGGTGCGAGCAAAGTTCATTTTCAAGGCCAAAAGTGTTACGCAATAGTTTTCTAAACTCAGGCCCCCGGATCGAAACAACAGTGTAAACAGCGTCTTTGATTTTTTGCAACTTCGCCATTGTTTCCTCATACCTGTTCTCCAGTGTTTCCTCAGTGTTGCCAATGGGTTTATGTCGATTGGGCATGCAAATACACCCATGCCAAAACAGCCTAAATACTCAAAAACTTCATTTGTCTCTCGACAATACCCATCAACTTTTACATTATGTACCCCGGCCAAATGCACTTCCCTCCCATTACCGGCATTAATAATTTTGCGAGTCCGCCCAATATACGACAGCCATTGAAGACCTTCAATAGACTGACGTTCCCCCATACGGCAACCGGCTCTCGGGATAATACCTACAGCATCAGGTTTCAGGAACATGGTTCGGAATACCTTCTTGCAAATGGACGATATTGTTATAGCTTCCCTAAAAGGATCCATTATAACCAATTTTAAAAACAAATTTCGAAACGCGCAGCATGCCTGCCTCAATACATTCACATCATCCATGCAATAGGCCAGCAGTTCGTCCTTGTTGGAAAATAACTTACCTTTCTGTTCTTCATGCCACTGCATAAATTGGGCGCGCTCATCAGCAGACATAGTCTGCCCCATAAAATTCGGGCTCAGGATAAGGACGCACATAATTCCAATTGCTGGCCGTGTTGAAAAAGTGGGGGAAGTACCCCTTCTTGCATGTCAGGTCGAATGATTTGGGCATGCTCTTTAGACTCATGGGCAAATAATTCAGCGAATCCAAAAAGTGAAAATTTTCCACAACCATACTTAGTATTTTACTACCGTCCATTACCAATTACGGCTCCCATCTGAGTTCCAAAAATCTTCTGAGAAGAAACTGTGCGTCGTATCCGCGAGAGTTGTGTGAAATGACAAATCTTGTCAGCGAATGGCCTAGATAGTCTAAGATAATCGATAAATTTGCCTACGGGGTCTTGCCACAACGTGTGGACACGCTTTCCACACTGCTCACAATCGACATTAATATCATCCACGGTTTCACATATAGAACACATCTGCTGAGTACATATGAGGTTCGGTACATGCTCAAAAGACCCATCACACTTTTCAAGGTCTTGTGTGCACTCCGTATCAAAGAAAACGTACAAATATTTGTTTGATAGCTTGCTAGGTTTCAGTGGAGCCACGTAGCATAAATGGCCCTGAAGGTTGTTTCATATTACAAAATGTACAAAATTTCTTGAAGCATTCATGCTTCGAATCAGACGTTACCAAATATGAACAATTTCGGCATACTTATCTCCACTGACAGACTAGCCTGCCTTTCACTTTGAGAATTAGATGATTCTGAAAACACTTCTCACTGAGAAACCATCTGTTACATGTACAACAATCAGTTCGGGCAGAAATCGGGGAGCACTGCCGAACACTTTGTCCTTCAGATAACCCCAGAGGAATTAATCATACGGATTTAAATCTGGACTACATGGTGGCCAAGAGAATCCGCACTGAATTGCTGTGGGAAACGATTGCACATTTTGCGATGCTGAAACTTGGAGTGCAGGAGTTCCAGGACCTCTGGAGTAATGTGAGGTCTAGCTCCATCCTGTTGGAACCACTGTGCATGAAGAGAACATCATATCTGTCTCAGTTGAGGGGAAAAGGAGTCGATAATCATGGCGTAATTCTCTCCAGTGATGTAATCCTCAAACATGAAAGGCCAAATCAGGCCCTGCGCGGAAACCGCACAACACACAAAGACTTTCTTGGCATGCAGAGTGGATTCGTGAATTTGATGTGGATGCTGAGTGCCCGAGAAACGCAGGTTTTGTCTGTTAATGTCCCCCTTGAGATGAAAGTGGGTTTCATTACTAAAACAAATGTGTTCCAGAGTGTCAGGGTTCCGCTGTAAGTGATGACCGAATTCCTCCGCAAACCTCCGATTTTCTCGGCAAACAGTTGTCAGAGATTGGAAGACATGGATCTTGTATGGATGCATGCGTAGATGGGTTCGAAGTATGCGCCATTCTGTCGAAGGCGATACCTCATTTTCTGCGGCTGTCGCACACACTTCCGTGTTGGAGATGAGGCCACACTCGCATAAATGGTCCGAACAGTGACGGGCGTGCGAACACGTGGCTTGCTCCCGCCACTTTCTTGCCTGCAGCATTCCCAGTTGCGCGAAACGGCTCCACCGACTTCACCGTATTCCTTGCTGGTGCTTCCTTGCACTTGTACTGGTTTTTGAACCGGCGTTGGAATGTGACAATCGAATTTGCAGAAACCATTCCACAATTCGAGATTTCTGCTCTGTCGTTAGTGGCGGAGCCATTTTGAATGACGTCACAGCGTCAAGTGTTGCCAAGTACGGAAAAAATACTAATGTATGACGATTACTTACATCGAGTTGTGTACTTTATCGTGTATCGTTCAACCAAAATGGACAGTAATTGACTGAAACACCCTGTATATATTCACTTATAAAAACAATTCTTGCTAAGTCCACTTTCCTTATTTTACAAGTACACGCTTAAAAGAAACATGTATGCGTGCCCACGTGTCTCACCCAGGGTGATGAGAACGCGATTTGTACCCATGTCACAGGAAAACTGAAAGAACTATATAACGAAAAAATTCATAAGTTTCACTCTTCAACATTGTTAACAAATGGGGAAAGATAAGGGACATAGGATACACGGAATGAATATGAAACACGTACATCTTATCAATGAGAACGAGGATAGGGACTTCGCTACAAAATGATCTCTGGAAATGCTGACAGAAATAACTAAACTGCAGCAAACGTTAATAAACAACGTGAAGGCATGTGTATCCAGTAAGTGCGAAGAGTTTGAAATTTAACAGCAAGGTTCAAAGCCCATCTAGACTCTACCTTTAAATTTAAAGTAAATTGCTGAAAACTGCAAAACAATCACCTGATTTTATTTCAGCCGTAGCCATTAATCCTAGAGATAATTCACTCTAGTCGTTGAATGATGCAGACAGACTTTAAAAAATTACTTTTACTAGAGATTTTCTTACGCGTCAATTGTAATAAATAATTATGACTTACTCAATTTCGACTAGGTTCATGTTCTGCCGATTTATGACCCTAACCCCACTTTACCTATTGAAATTTAGTACCACACTAGTAACAGTTTCTGGAACGTATCCCTCACGAACGCTTGTGGTTTAGTGAACAGTGATTGCGACTGTGCACGTACTATTAAAAAGTAATCAATATGCTCTACGCTACCGCCGAGGTAAATGTACATGGAAACAAGCGCAAATACACTGAAGATCAAGGCTTGTATTCGCCACCTTTTTTGTGGGATATGCAATCAACGGAAAACAACCCCCGTAATAGAGTTAATGCTTATGGGACTCAAGATAACAAATTGAGTGTTAGCGTAGTGCAGGTAGAACAGAAAATAGGCACTGAAAATGCAACTTCGCAGAAAACAGTTCTCCGGGCCGGAGAAGGCTGTTTCGATTACGTATGAGGGGTCATCAAGCGTATTTCTGTTTCCGGGAAATAACTCCGAGTTCTTGGTCACTGCCTTGCACTTAACGAAAGCATGTGTACAGCCAGCGCAACGCAAAATGATGTTCGGAACTGGCTAAGCAGTAAGGATGTCTGGTCGCGGAACGGTGTTTGCAGGCGTGTACCAGCCCTAAGGCTTGTTCTTCCGTCATTATTCAGTTGTCTGTTATTTCAGCACTCAGAAACACAAGCACAAGACAGCCGTGAAATGTATGCTTCAGTTGGTATAAATCCTAACTTAACAGCACCGCTTAGAGCATGCTGGATAGAGTTTAGCATCTCAGTAGGAATGTCTGTCTGCAGAACTTGTCCACATTATGTAGGTTGGGCATAGTTGAAGAAGTCCCTTTTTAACAATTTCCCCTTGAAATTCCTACGGGCTTTAAGCTCGTCATCAACAACGTTGGAAAAACGATGGACGCCAGTCTCATTTAATTGGCGGGCTACAACTGTTCTAAAAATAAAATTATAATGCAAACTCGCGTATTCTTGTTTATTATTTATAAAAATCATATAATGCGACTCGTCATCACATTAATAAACATTTTCGACAACACTTTTTGCTACTTTGTACACTAAACGACAATAAGAAACAGTCTCATTGGAGCCCCATAAAAAAGACTAAGACTAGTCCCCCTTCGGACAGGTCTCGAACAGCAAAAATTACTCCCCTGAACGAATGGTAGGTATGACCAACCGCATTATCTGGCATTGATTTGGCTGAAAAACCACTTAACAGGAGAAAAAATCTTCCGTATGTGAATAGAACTTTATACTTTCATGAACTGATTGAAGCTTGAAAATGGAGTGACGGTTATTTTACAACACGGCGCTCCGTTCGTCTTCAGCGTGGCAGACAGAACTTCAAAGTCGTATACTTGTGCCAATGAACTGGAAGACAGAATCCAGTCATGTGGTTCCCTGTAAGTCCTGACCGGGCCTAATAAACTTTTCGGCAGCATACGTGAAGAATACTCGACCCCGACTTCAGTCCAGAGACTTCGTATATTACAAATCAATCTACCTGTTAACTATTTTAATAAATATATCTAAATATATCCCTGTAAAACAAGCACCCTTTTTACCTAGTCCTGCATAACTTACTGCAGAAGTAAATATAATAGCCAGTGTGTGATGTCCCAGTTTGTGCTCCCGCCTCCTGTTAATAATATGAAAAGGCGGGGGGTTGGCATAAAAAACTCAGTAAATATTCTTTAACATAAAAGTTCAAAATAATTTTGGTATCTCAAATGCAGTGTCTGCCAGGCGCGGAATTTCTACATAGAATCAGAACAAAAATAAGATTTCTTGTCAAGTGTTTTCAGAAGAAATGGGTTGCAGTCTCAAAACGTTCGGCAGAAGTGGCCGAACAATATAGTCCCAAATCATGTTTCGAGCTTAATTATAATTCTAAAGGAATAAGTAAAGAAAGGAATTGGTTAGTTCTTCCGTTCTTTTCTCCTTCTTCAAAAATGCTGCTCCATAAAGTATTACAAACGCGCCCAAATTGGTTTCCAATATCGAGTTTATTGAAGTTTGGAATGTAAGGATCAAAAGGTTCATTATACAGTGTTCTCCATAAAAAGGAAACGCAGTCCCTAAAGGAACACATTGCCTGCCTGATATAAAGCGTGGCATGTTAAGAACTACCAACAAAGTAAAGCAAAGACTTACGAATTACTACCTTCACAAAAAAGTACCTTTCAAAAGCATAATACAAGTAACCAGTAATGGACATGCGAAACACCGTTTCTTCGGTTATAATTTGTCCCCTAACGAAAAATAGGAACGAAACGTGTAAAAACACGAAAGTGTTCGTATTGACAAACCTAATCGAGGATCAACTTGTGATACGCGGGGCTAAAAAATATGTTGATGTCGCTGTATAAACCAAGAATCAGAGAAAATTATAGGGATCAGAAGTGTTTCGTGTTATGGTTTTCTAGGTAACGATATTATGTCGTCAGGTAAGCAGGCATCGATGTTTCAGTGAAACACAATGCCAGCATTTTCACAGCACATGCGACGACCTTGAAAGTGTAGGCATTCTGTTTCTCTAAAATACTGGAGAACATTTACGAGAATACGTAATGTCACAAACCAGAGATCACACTATGAGCATTTACCGCCGTGGATGGATGGAAGGATGGATGGATGTATGGACACATACACATACATACATACATAAATACATACATACATACATACACATACACATACATACTGCCAACATACATACATACATACATACATATACATACCAACATACATATATACATATATATACACACATACATACATACATACATACATACATGCATGCATGCACACATATACATACATACATACATGCATGCATGCACACATACATACATACATACATACATACATACATACATACATACATACATACATACATACATACATGTATGCACACAAATACATACATACCTACATACATACATACATACATACATACATGCATGCATGCACGCACACATACATACATACATGCATACATACATATACATATACATACATACATACATACATACATACATACATACATACATACATACATACATACATACATACATACATACATACATAAACGCGGCAGGAAAAATTTTAGAAAAACTATTAATAAACAGAATTATGCACCGCATTTACAGTAACAACGTAATGAATCCAAACCAATATGGATTTACTCCAAAGAAGAATGCCACAGACGCCGCACTAGCAATTAAGGAATACATAGAAGGAATGCGAGAAGGGCACATCGCAATACTCGTCAGCCTCGACGTAAAAGGTGCATTCGACGCTGCATGATGGCCCAGTATACTGAACACACTAAAACAATTTAATTGTCCAAAAAACTTATATAACTTGGCTAAGTTACTTTAGCGGAAGGACAGCAATTTTGAGCACGATCAGCATACAAATAGCAAAAGAAGTGAACAAAGGCCTTCTCAGGGCACCTGCTGCGGACCGGGAGTTTCGAATACCCAATATAATACACTACTTAATCTCGTATACGGCAAACGTACAAAAGCAATAGCCTTGTTGACGATTTACTAATAGCTGTAACGGAGGAAACAGTTCCAGAAGCTGAAAACCTCGCCAACGTAGATATCTAACTGGGCAAAAGAAAAAATTACATTTAACGAACAAAAATCCAGTCATGATGATCTCAAGGAGGAAGAGAATAGAAAACAAAAATGTATCCATATACCAGAACAATAAACTCCTAGAACAGGTCAATACCATCAAATACCTAGGAATCATCATAGCCAGCAAACTGAACTTCAGAGAGCACTTAATTTACATATCAACGAAGTGCTCCAAGTTAATACACGCATTATCAAAATCAGCAAAACTGAGCTGGGGACTAAAACGCGAAGCACTTCACACCATCTACAAAGGAGCCATTTTGCCCCTCATGTATGGCGTACCGATATGGATAGGGGCCATGGCAAAGAAATACAACAAAATTTTATAAACCAGAGTGCAACTTCTAATGAACATTAAAATAGCAAAAGCCTATCGACCTCCGGCGAAGGCTTTCAGCTTTCTGACTGGAATAACGATAGAAGTAAAGGTAGCAGAAACCGACAGACTATGCCACATCACAAGACAGACAAAACCGTCAACTGGACCACGAAGATGAGCCGATGGATTGGACTCACCCGGCAGACGCAGTTAGAATCAGCGAACAAGGTCAAGAGAAGGAACATACGATTCACATAGACACTGATGGAAGCAAGAACGAACATGGAGTCGGCTCGGGGTATGCTATATACCTACAAAACAAACTAACACGACAACTTAAACATAAACTCCACGACAGATGCTCACATAATCAGGCAGAACAAATGGCAATAGTCAAAGCATTAAAGGAAATAGAGACAATACAAATACATAAGGATATCCTAAAAACAATATTGATACACATAGAAAGGAGGATAACCATAGATTCCCTTCAAAACATGAAAAACAGAAACTATCTAATAGAAGCAATTAGGAAAATCCATTGCTATGGAGAAAGAAAACTGGCACATAGAATACACCTGAATTAAGGCACATGCGGGCGATGAACGAAATGAACTCGTTGACAATCTTGCTAAGAAGGCCACCAGAAAGAGCGAAATATGCTACTCCAAATTCCCCAGAAGTGAAATAGAGCACCAAGGAAGAGAGATAAGCATTAAAAAGTGGCAACAACTATGGAATAACACTACAAAAGGAACAGCAACTAAAGAATTTTTCCCAAAATTAAGGACAGACTGAAAACGAAGATCATTTTAACACCCAACTTCACAGCAATGGTACCGGCCCATGGAAAATCGAGATCATACATACACCAATTCAACATAAGTCACCAGTATGTCCTTGTACCAACGGTAGTCAAACAGTGGAGCACATAATATACGACAGTGGCAAACTAAACGAAGGAAAACTAATAGCGGACATTTCAAAAGACCACTGGCCAGTAGAGACAAACGTGTTAGTAAACAAATACCCAAAACAGATCACCCATTTCATTAACTCAATTGACTATGGAAATATGTAATCTATCAATATGTGCAAACACAGTGAGTTAAACTAAATGCATTGAAGTACGTTAAAACATAAAACTAGGCATAAACTATTTACAACAACGTAACAAGACAATCAAAAAAGATACACAGTGCTTACGATTATCGTTCCAAGCATGTAGTATTACTATTTGTAATGGAGCATGCTGCAAAAAATACATACATGCATACACACATGCACACATACACATACATACATGTACATACATACATACACACATACATGCACATTCATACACACATACATACATACATACATACATACATACATACATACATACATACATACATACATACATACACACACATACATGCACACATACATACATACATACATACATACATACATACATACATACATATATACACACACGCATACATAATAATAATAATAATATATATTAACACTGCAATTGGGTGGTTACCCGGTGGCAGTGGTGTATACCATTAATCTCAATACATCCGTTACAATAAAATTATTACAACCATTAACTTCTACACTCCCCTTATTAATACATCATATATACCCTAAACATCATATATACCCTAGACATCATATATACCCTAGATATCACATATACCCTAATTTTGGAAACTTAATACATTCATCAGTTCATTAACATCGTCACACCACTAATGACTAAACAATTCAACAACACCAATTTAATGTCTTCGGTTTCACCATTCTTCTTTTGTGTGATATCGTTCCCATCACTCTAGAGCTATTCATTGCCCTTAAGATATGGCTTTCACGTCCCACTGTTTGTCCTCCAGAAGTTTCTTCGATCTCCCTTCTACCACGTGCCTCTCGTCATTACCAGCATAACAGAAAACAAAAGTAATATTTTAGTAAGGAACATAATGAAATTATAAGGAACATAACGAAATTTTGTATAATGAAACCTGGGCCCCCTGCATTTTGTCTAGTGATACTCGAATATCTTTTTCCTAGCCCTCTTTTTAAATGCCATTTGTTTGCTTGGGAGCTGTTCGAACACCGCACCTGGCAGTTGATTCGTCTTGTATGGTCCTATTTACAAATGAATATTTTCCTATATACGTCCTTTGCCCCCTGGTTCTAATTTTTCTTTTATGATCCACCCTGCTCCAATAGTGCGCACGTTGAAGCCTATCTCCTATGGTTTTCCACGCCCTTTCCCCGAAGTACGCTTTGTATAGGGCACATACGCGCGATAACTTTCTTCGCGACGCCAATGTCTCCCAGTTTGGCCTACTTGCATTTAACGCGAATTTGGCCGCTCTCTTTTGTACCCTGTCCAACGCCCTTACTTGTCCCTCCCTGTACGGATCCCAGCACGCGGCCCCATATTCTAGTATTGGTCGCACAAGGGACCTGTAGGCCAGGCTTTTGGTGTTGCTATTTCCCTTTTTTA
>Ga0268261_10003867_pt1 | contig 11103 bp, 3 predicted proteins | sample TergutNc150P1_FD_190353 | JGI IMG/M metagenome (GOLD analysis project Ga0268261, IMG submission 190353) | Nasutitermes corniger P1 segment gut microbial community from laboratory colony in Florida, USA - Nc150 P1 (SPAdes) (version 2) | ecosystem: Host-associated > Arthropoda: Insects > Digestive...
TATATATAACATTAGTCGCCTAAGGGTTAATAATTTAACCCTTATCCTGCTAACGTGGAGAAAATGGTGAGCTCCTAATAATGCCAGCAAATAGCAGATGGGATTTAATTCGGCGTCTAAGGGTTAATACATACTGAAAAGCAGTCATGTGCTTATGGCTGGGCAGTGCAGGTTTAGACACACTACAAAGGTTATACATGTTTAGTTTTGCTGCATGAATAGTTCTGTTATTTCCAAGTGTAACATCAGGGTGGCTACAAACGAAAAATCTTCCTGAACAAGACTTGGTATTGCTGATATTAGGACCTATTGTAACACTTATTTATCAGAAGATGTAGACATTTGTGAGAGTGCCACTAACCCTTAGAGTGACAAGATGACATTGATGTTACAACACACAAAGGACGGACAGTAGACACTGCCAGCCACCTGTACCTGTATTCCTCAGGTTTGCAAGAGTTTTATGAGGGCATGACAACATTGGAGTATGAGTTCTGCCATGTCTGTGGTGTATGTGTACTTCTGAACATACAGTTCCATAATAAAGTGGCATTGCATGTTTGAAGCAGTTAATACACTGCTAAACAACATGCTGGTAGGTGTATGAGAATGCATCAGTTGGAGATAGATGCTTTTGTTTGTGCTGCTACAATTACGACTGCCACGAAGAGCCTTAGGTGACTGTCACTGTAGGTATGCCAGTGGTACTTCAAAATGTTGCCACATCAGGTGTAGTGAGTTCAAGCCTTACACAAATGGGACAATGAAGCATGTTTTAGTTTTGTGTGCATGATAATTAGGAGGAACTGGCCTCCCAATATGAACTACATAGTATCTGTGACGGAGCCCCCATATGGGGATAAATCTCCTGTATTTGTGGGCTATGTGCCAGATATCACGTAATAAAGTATAATGTTTTATATTTCATATTTTATTTTATCTCTACCTAAACAGGTTACCCTTTATTACTACTTTAATTTAAACCTTAAAAACTGGAGTGAACAGGCTCGAGGGAATATTTATACTGAAAAAATAGATACAGAATTATATTCTAATGTGAAACTAGGAAGTTAAAAATAATTAATGGCCAGAATGAAACAGAGGTAGCAAGACCACATCGCTTTTATAGTTATTAATAAATGGCAGAAGCTATCAGAAACAGAGTAAGTGGTAGTGTGAGCCCCAACATGCAGGCAATGAGAGGTACAGTTTGGGTGTGTGTGTGTGTGTGGTTGTGGTCCTGCCTGACATACTTTGACAATATTTGAAATCTTGATGATTGGTTGACCGTGCATCATAGTATAACCTTGGTTTGATCTCCAACTTGACGCACAAAATTCTTTTTTATTTACATATAATACATTTATTAAACTCCTCTACATGTTTCGAGCATTACCCTGCTCATCTTCAGGAGGTCCACGTCGTAATTGTATATATGCAGCCTCTGGTATCGTCACTCTCTGCAGGTTACTGTCTTGTGCACCGGTTAAGAAAGAACTCTTAACCAGTGCACAAGACAGTCACCTGCAGAGAGTGACGATACCAGAGGCTGCATATATACAATTACGACGTGGACCTCCTGAAGATGAGCAGGGTAATGCTCGAAACATGTAGAGGAGTTTAATAAATGTATTATATGTAAATAAACAAGAATTTTGTGCGTCAAGTTGGAGATCAAACCAAGGTTAATATTTGAAATGTCAGGGTTCTCCCAACATTCAATTGGAAAGGGTTAAGGAAGCAACTTCTAAAGTTGGAATGTCAGTAAAAATCGATGTAATCTGTGTTGGCAGATCAACATGCTGCACTGTCTTGTACAGACGGAAGCTATTGGTGGTGAAAGCCAACTCACAGATGCCCTGCATGTAGCTAACAAATTAAAGACGGAGAGGCCTGAAATATACAAGGTGCTAACAGAAACTCCAGTTGACTGGTCTGATATAGGGCAACAATTTGGATATTCATTCTACAGCCTGTACAGGTCACCTGTCATAATGTAAGTATAATAGCCAGCTATTCAAACCAGCACAGTTTATTAGACAACTACCACCATACTCGTATACGCAATGGACCTGTAATTGCTTTACAACCAGTAGCATGTGTTTTTACTGAAGCACACCTGTTTATGCTAATGAAGTCTGTGCTGGGGGAGTATATAAATACCATGAATAATAAAACATATTCTTATTCAGGACAGTAAAGATGTTGGTCTACGGTCAGGCCAGGGAAGGTATAATCATAGATCCTGTTCCACCTATCTGCCTAGCAGCAATTTTGCCAGTGTATACCTACCCCCACACTCCCACCAGTTGTCCCTTGTATTCACTACAATAGAACATTCTTTTTATAAAAAATAAATAAATTATAATACAGACTGTATTATTTGTTATATTTATTAAAGTCATAATAATGATTGAAACAATTAAGAGAAATGAAGTAAATGTTTCCTTTTATAAAGATGAAGAGGTGAGACTGCTGTTTTAATTTTAGGTGTGGTTGGAGAGCAAGCATGTGGGTTGAACCTCACCACCTGCATTTATTCTTTCCCTGACATATGAATGTAGAGGTATACACAATTGTACATATATACATGCATTATATGGACATGACAGGACCGGAATTGGCATATAGTGTAGTACATAATTAAGCATTTTAAGAAACCAGTATATGAGGGAATCACTAACAGACTTTGAGATTTATGATCAAATTATTCATAATAGAGTAAATAATGGAAATTCTTCACAAAAAAAATCCAACAAGATGCAACAGTGTATCAAAATTTTATTTCATATTTATATGAAGCTCAACATGTTTTGGGCGACACACCCGCCCGCCCGAAACATGTTGAGCTTCATATAAATATGAAATAAAATTTTGATACACTGTTGCATCTTGTTGGATTTTCTTTGTGAATTATACTATGATGCACGGATCCATGAACATCAAGTGGAAATTCCTGTTATTATTCACTTCAGAACCTGCTGTCTTCCTGTCTGCTTGAAACTGCTAAAAATTAGTGTATAGAAAACAATAGTTTTGCAGTTTGTTCCATTATGGTATAAAACATGGTCTCTTATTTTCAATGATAAGAGTTTGAAAGTATGTTGGAGGGTTAGATTTATCAAATAATAATTGTATTTTACAGGAATGACTTAGATGGAGAGTTTATACGTGTCAACTACAGCCAGCCACAGCGAGACTCACACTTTTCTGTACCTCTTAATGCGGTCATTCCCTGGTATGAAGCATATGCAGCATTCACTGAAGCACTTCACAATCCTGAGAACACAGTGTACTTCAAACTCAAAGAAGGTATGTCTGCATTGGGAATGCCATTTTTTACATGTCAGAAGTACAGGCATTTTTTATTAGCATGCTTTGTACTGTAATGCATTGTGCCTTCTTAACATCACTTCTTGTGCATAGTACTGAGTTGGTAGTATTCTGTAGAACATTAGTGACAAAAACATAAATAATAAAGGTTACAACACATTCTCAGCATATATATATTTGTTTCTGTGCTGCAGGTGAGATTCTTGTATTTGATAATATACGACTTGTGCACGGACGCAAGGGTTATGATGACAAGCCAGACAACACCAGGCATCTAGTAGGGTCTTATTTGGACTGGGACCTGGCTTATTCACGCATTAGAGTTCTTCGCCAGAAGCTGAGAGGACATGTACTCTCACCTGTCACATAAAGGCCTGAACAGTAATAAGTGTAAAATATATGAAGTGCGTATACAGTATAAGTAGAACAAGAAATGTAGCATCCAGTGTGCACCTGACTGATCAGCATTCTAATCTGTTATTGTTCAGGCATTTAAAGTTGCCAGAAAGAAATTTGCAGATACTTTCACCTTTTCATAAGATGCCACAAAAATAATGAAGGCCATAGTGTTGATATAATATGATATGTTATATTTAACTGCAATTGGGTAGCCACCCGGTGGCAGTCGTACAGTACACATATACACACAAACAATACAGAGAACGACACAAAACAATCAATACATAGAACAACACAAAAATAAATGGAACAACACAAAAAATATATAGAACAACACAAAAATTTGGAAGAGTTCGGGCCGTGCATCATCTGTGCGTGCCGTGCCCCGTCAAGTGCGGGCCGTGCTTGTGTGTTCTATAGACTATTGAAATACTGTATGTATGTGGCAGCATAACTTCTGCTAAATGATTTCCTGCCAACTTTGTATAGTTTCTAATGAAATATCTGTATCGATATTCATATACTGTGCTGTCCAGTGACTACAGACAGGTGCAGTCTTTGTTGTGATACACAAAGTTGTCATGTGCTTCCTTCACGTGTTGTTGGAAGGGGTGTAATATTGTGCTACGACATGTACTCTATAATGAGTGTGTACTTCTCTGATGTTAGTCTTTACAAAAATTGAAATTGCTGCAAATTTCTGTAGAGACTGTGAGAATCAAATTTCATCAAAAGCAACACATCAGTTTATAAGTTGAAACATGTGGATACACATACAGATACATGCTCTCTTGTATGTACTCAGTTCATGTGCCTTGTACAACAAATACATTATAGTGTTCACCATATTATACCTGTGGAAACTGGTGAACATTTCCTATGAACACTTGCAAATTCTTCAGAAAGAAGATAATTTCTTGTGCTGTTTTGTAAACTTCTCAGTCTCTTTTACAGCTTTCATATTGGGATTACATAAAACATAGTTTATTAGCACTATATTATTTGGCTATAATTTTGTAACCTATGCCATCAACAGTTTGGACATCAATGATAACGGAATACAGATTTCACTTCTGATTGTTTCAGACTGTGGACACATGACATTTGTACCTAGATTTTTGCTTTGTATTGTTCCCGTGTATGTTTTATGAATGTCAAAGTATGTTGTTGCTGTAATTGCTGTATGAGTTCTGTTTGCTCAAAATGTAATAGTACAAAACTTGAAATAAATGGGAAATACAGTATACTCTTGATTTGAGTTTTCTCATTTTAAGATTTTTGTGTATTTAAGTTCATTTTTGTGCTCCCATCCACGATGCCTTATAAAGTATAATTTTTCTTGGTTTAAGGTTTCTTAATTTTAGCTTTCCCCCTGCACCATTTTGGAGACTCATTTTAGGGTTCATGTTTGCAGCTTTGGAGGTTGGGTTACATAAATAATGCCATGATTGTATGCAGTATGAGTGAAGGAATGTGTGAGTTGATTGCACACTGTTACAAAAACAAACTGTTGATTCCCAAGTCATGAAGACTTCAAGGAAGATAATGGGGAAGTTGAAGGGGAGGACTGGAGGAAGCTAATTTCCTACCTAGCCATTGAGCTGTTAGATTCTGTGAGTGCAGTATGGCAGTGGACTGTGCAAACATAGACGAACTCAGTCAGAGAAAAGTGGAAATGGCAAAGAATGTGGTGGTAGTTTCAAAGAGACAGATGAGGAGCCCCCAGTTTGTATCCTTGGTGAGGCACTCTTGAGTCTTGGGTTTGTCAGGACATGCTTGTGCTCATACTAGATCAATGTTGCCAGTCTGAGAAGAAGTGAAGATTTAGAGATGGAGAGAGCGAGCTATTCCTAATTCTCCATCTGTAGAGGAATACCTCTCACCCAACCAACAAACCAGGTGTCTCCCCTTAATTATTTCAAAGAGTAACATCCCATTTATATTTGCATGCAACTGAATTTTTATTTACACTTTACTTTGTGGGGTTTGAGTGTTCTAAATGAAGTCATGTTTTGTAACACTTACATGTTATTCTCTTTCCAGATCTACCAACAGCAGATCGGATTTGAAGGATGCCTTGTGCATTTGAACACTAATTTGAGTGTTCGTTAGGTTTCTTTCTTTTGTGTTCCATAAAATAAATATAAATAAATTAATATAAAATCAATTGAAGAAAAACATCATTACATTTAAATTTAGAGTGAATATAATATTTTTGTCACCAAAGTAGTAATTTTCTTTTTGATTTTCACACAACCCCCCCATTTAAAGTTTAAGCTTGGCAGAATTTCAGGCTTCTGCTGCAGCTTAGTTAAAGGCCTTCTAGCTTATGGGATGTTACGTGGCATAGGTTGGTATTTGGTTTCTGATGTTTTGGGACAAGGAAGTTGTTCCAAAATGTTTGTAACCAACTACCAGCCTACACTGTGTAACATTTCAGAAAGGCAAAAGTCATATGAAAAGCTTTTCCCACAGACAAGTGTTAAATGTGTATTTTATCTATATACTCTATACATATATGCCAGGTAATTCATTCATACCGAGTAGTAGGAATTAGTTCAGTCTAACACACCATTTATTATCTAATTAACTTATATACAGAAAAGTCTGCACCAAATTTATGCAGGCATTCCAGAGTTACGAGTATCTGCTAGGAAGAAGGTGTTGCATATGAATAAAGGTAAAAGTTACTCCATGACATGCCCTTGCAGGCACAGAGGGGAGTCAGAGATATAGCTCCAAACCAATCACAACTTTGGCATTAGAAGGGGTGGGTGGCCAGCAACATGCTCCAGTCGTTGTACCCCTTCGGGAAATCCTCGGTACCCATTGTACCAGAGGCTTGCTGGGCCTCAGGCCCAGTTTGCAAGGGCTCAGCAAGTCTTTCCGCAGTGGGATTCGATCCTCATTCTGTCTGGCTCGTAGTGAGTCGCTATGCTGGCTACACTATCCTGGCCACCATTACATATGAATACAGTACAAATTTTATATCAGCTGAATTACATCTTGAAGGTGAAGTTACTCATCTAACTGCATCATGTAAAATTGCTGATGTTTTTTCTATGTATATTCAGTTTCTTGATGTTAGTCTTTTCCCAGGGGTTTTTCTTTCCCTTATTGCAAGTAAGGAAATTTTATCTTTAGCTTCCATTTCAGATTCTTTGTTGTCTGATATTCTATTAAATTATTGTAGCCTTTGAAATCTATTGTAATTATTAGCACACCAAATTATATTCTATCAAGGGTTGCCCTCAAATACTTTTACTGGTTTTTAAATTTGTTTTAGCAAATTGCTCCTCATTTATCGAAGCAAACAGATATAATTTCTTTGTCTTGAAAAAAAAATCTTCTGTTTGCAAAGACAAAGAAACTGATAGAAGTAAAAATCTGTAATATCTGTGTCAAATTTTTGTATTCAGTGCACATAACCAATTTCCTCACTTTTTTAAAATGTAGGTTAATTTCTTCTGAGTGCAGATTTACAAATCTGAAACTACAACTTCCAATTTTGATCACTCTTTTTTATTTTTTTTACCCATTGTAAGTGTTTACAAGGTCAAGCTCATTCTTTCTAATTTGATCTTAGCAGTAATTTTGCTCTTGCCAGTTGTGAGGTTATCACACTGGTACAGGTCGTCTGGGATGTGACACTATGTCGCTGGGTGATGGAGCAGTGGGCAACCTTGCTGATTGACTGTTGGAGATAAAACACCACATTACTTTGAAATGCTGGAGCCACTTGCCCCATGACACATCATTGCTTCCCAGAAGATTTCAATCCTCAGGTCTGGATTTTGTCCTTCACAAGCTTAATAATTACAGTTTATGAACTGAATACTCAAATTATCTCCAAAGCTATTTTTAGTCACAGACTCTCATATTTGTGTTTATTTGGTATCTGGTGGTTATGTTTATTGTGTTTTCTAGCATTTCCTCAGGCAGTGTGCACAAATCCTGGGTGCCAGGTCACCATGGTGACTAAATTTTGAGTAGTGGTGCTCATATTTGTGGGTCCTAAGTATGGAGGATGTTCTATGTCACCTTTCTAACACCTGGAATTTGGAGGTGGCTCCTAGATTTTTGGAAAATCTGTGCACCCCTGTCCTGAAGGTCAGTTTTGGGGCTCTGAATTTCATTATTTTATTAACGATTTGTGTGGTATATTTAAAAATCACAAAGAACCTCTTTTTGCTGATGAAGTTTTTCATGTCAAGTGTTGGCTTTTGCATTACTTTACTGTTCATGTTGCGATTTCCTCCAGGTACTTTGGTTGCTGCCTGTCAGTATCACTTTACCAGTACTTGTATTCATATCTCACTGATACATCAACGATCCTACATAACCTTAACAATCAACAACATCATGAAGTTACACGTAAATCAATAATAGGGTTTCATATCAAAGGTCAAGACAATAAAATTTGATTTTGTTTTGAGGTAATGCAATTCCTGCCTTGTGTAAATTCTATCAAAAGTGGTTATTGTACAAAATATGATCTGATAATAGCATAAAATTGTACACATTAGACTTGATACCTACAATTGTTACACAAAACGTGTTTCCATGTGGTGCGTTTACCGCAATACGTATATGTATTTGCACCTGGGAGATATTTTCCCAAGTATCCAGATGTAATTCATTTGATAGATAATATGCTCAATAAATGTAACACACAATTAACGTAATTAAACGACATTTTAAGTAACGTCCCTGTGCACACCCTGAAGGCATATAGAAAGTGTAGGCACAGCTACATTCATTCATAACCTTGGCCATAGATTGGGGTGAGTGGTGAGTTTCACGTCCCGTCTGCCTTATCCCCGGGAATAGAGTGCCGGGTACCCACTGAGTAGAAAGCCTGGATGGGTCTCGTCGTCAGTCTGGAGTTTTAAGAGAAGAAAATGCTCTTGCCTATGCCGGGGATTGAACTACGACTCCTCGATCGTCCAGTCTGTATGCAGGCATGCTTTCCTGGCTTCTGTGACGTGAAATAATCTACTCGAATCCGTTAGTGAATTTGGATTTTATGTTTAATGACGATGTGGCACTGTGTGCTGTGGTAAATAGGTGTCAATGTTTCGGTTGAATGTGCTGAACCTTGGGGGGGGGGGGGGGGGGGGGATGGCGGTGAAAATGTACCCTTAAAATGTAAGCGATTCATACCTGTGAAACGGTGCAGCGTTTCTGTCAAACTATATGGCGTCACATCCCATAAGTCAGCAAGTTTAAAAGTCGGGTTTCTTTAGAAGTGTGGAAATAGTACCAGAACATCTGATAATAAATCGGAAAAGTCTGTCGGTAATTATTGTGACTGGAACAACATAGTATATGAGCAAATAATGCAGACAAATCTGCTTACTATTGTTTGAAATATATAAAATGTGTATGCCATTACACATATGCCCTTATTTACGTTCGTTGGCACATACGTCTACAAAAGCGTTCCAGTTATACGCTGGCCTAAGATTCAAAATATCCTATTGACTACTAATCTAAATAAGTAGTTAAACTGAACTGTTGAAGTTCTGTCACGGGCCAAAATTTCTGATATTTGTTATTTAAATTGCGGAAGCATATTTGTGCGTCGACAAATTCATATTGCACTAAAGGTCAGAGAACGTATATTCATGGGCTATATGCTGCGCAGATAATCTATGCTGATACTTTACTTCCGTAGTTCAAATAGACGTCAGTAAAGCTCACCTTGACACTGCTTGCTATAGGACCGTTGAAAACAGTGCAACCAGCTCCCGCCTGTGCACAGAATTGTACTCTGCTGTCAGATGGAGACTCCAAAAGAACAGACACTCTCAACAGCGTATAAAACAGTTCGACGTAAATTTTGCCAATCAATTTTCAGATGGTCCGCAAATGATTCTGTCAACGAAGAGGTATGTGTGATGCACACTCATATAATTTTTATATTTTACATGTAAATTTTTATTGTAAACACATGAAACTTTTGTCGCAAACTCACAAAATCCAGTAACAACGCTTTCGAATTAATATTTAACTCATTTTACACTGCTTTGTGCTCGGAATCATTAATAAAATGGCACCTCGTAGGCTCAAAATCAACAACTGAGTGAAAATCTCCTTACTTGTGCTTCTTTTAAATATATAATATTCCGGTTATATATATATATATATATATATATATATATATATATATATATATTCATAAGCTAGAACCGTGAAACTAGTAACAGAAAACGAGTTTAACCTTTATTTCAACATGTTTACAAATCGATGAGATTTTTCTGGGCGACAAGCTGCGACATTTATGTCTCCTAATACGCTCATATATTGATATGTTTACAGATTTTGTTCTAATTCTGATTATGCGTATTCACGGTATTCCATGTGTTTTGAATATTTTATTGTTTGACTTACGTGTTTTACATGTGAATTGACTTTTGTACATATGTGGTCTATAGTTATATCTTTTGATATATTTCATATCCAGTCGTCAACACGGGCATTGGATCTACGAAATGTGCATGCACGTATGTATGTATTTACGTATGCATGTACGTGGTTTTTAAATCGAATGTCGTGTTTACCTTCGGCAGTGAAAACCTAGAAACTTGTATGTTTACAAATTCTTTAAATCACGTCGTGTGCTGTTGGGTGTTTTACCAGTTGTCGCGGTTACGTATATTCTGTGTGTCGGGCTAGTAGATTTAAAGGGTGTTTCAAAATTGTAAGCACAAATTTATCTGGTAAATAGAACGCTTTCAAGTCGTAATAAATATAGGTCCTGAAACCAACAGTTTAAAAGATATCTGAGTTTGTTTTGCGCCACCATCTTAAGCCCTTCATAAGGAAATGTGACGAAAAATTCCTTTCAAATAAAGGCAATGTCTATTAAAAAAATGAAACTGAGACATTTGACCGTTCTACAAAGTCCAGTTGCGCGATCTAAGGGTGAACTCATACACAACTCTCGACACAGGCAGCCGCAAAAACAAAGTCAAATATCTTTGTTAACGGTTGTTTTTCGGGCCTATATTTATTAAGACTCTATAGTTTGTTTCAACGAATTCTGTTTATTCGTTAAGTTTATACTTATAATTTTGAAACGTGCTATAAAGTCTGCAGGCACTTCCATAAAGAGACTGAATTGAAGTTTCACCCTCAGAATGCATGGTGCTAGACAAATTTATGATTTATGCACCTGAAGAAAGTTACAATACATTGAAAGGGTAAATCTGTAGGTGAAGTTTAGACATTTGAAGGACATTGGGCGTAATAAAAACGTTTATAATATACCAGCTATCGTCAAACTGTTGTGTTTGAATTTTTTTAACCCTTAGGCGACTAATGTCATATATATATATATATATATATATATATATATATATATATATA
>Ga0268261_10003868_pt1 | contig 11103 bp, 5 predicted proteins | sample TergutNc150P1_FD_190353 | JGI IMG/M metagenome (GOLD analysis project Ga0268261, IMG submission 190353) | Nasutitermes corniger P1 segment gut microbial community from laboratory colony in Florida, USA - Nc150 P1 (SPAdes) (version 2) | ecosystem: Host-associated > Arthropoda: Insects > Digestive...
AGGCGGGGGAAAGCAATGGCAACCTACCCCTAAGAACTTGCCCAGGATGCAGCGTGCCAGAGCCATACCAGTCGCCTGACTGGGCTCTGGTTCCTGCTAAACCGGCCTAAGGGCTGAATACTAATGAATGAATGAATAACCATTCCATCTTATTTGAATTTTCTAATTTTTCCTATGAAAGCTGTATATTTGAAGTTCATGTGAAATGTTTACCTGTTTTTAAAACAATGTTAGGATGGCAATCAACAGCTGAGAGTTCAGGCTGAGATATTTTTCATAATTCTGTCTAGTATTGGTTTTGTTTTTAGTTCATGCAGCATGTCTTCATAGTCCATCTAAATGTAATTCACAGTTAATCTCTAAATTTCAATTCCACACCACATTACTGGTTTTGTCTTAAACTTTTACCCCATCTAAAGCTGTCAGAAAAGCCTGGGTACTGTAAATTCTTATTCTGTTGTTTTTGGAATGTCATATATTTTCTCCAGGCTGTGAAGAAATACAGATAAGAAATCAGAAACAGATTCTGAAGATGGACAAACAAGTAGCAAATAAATCAAAGTGAAATGGAAGAACGAGGTTGATTTACAAAGGAACAGGTCACTTAACATACTGTGAGGATTATATTTGAACACAGATACAGATCTCAGAATGACCTTCAAAACAACACAATTCAGAAACTACTAAATACAACAGTTCAAAATATATGACACATAATACCACAGTGTTATATACTCTGACATGCTTAGAATGTACCAAATCATACACAGGCCACCAGACAGATCACTGGAAGATAAGTAAAGAACGTTACATACAGTGTGTACATGTACATAATACACACAAATTCCATGCACTATTCCATGCACAGTCTGAACAATCAGCACTGGTATGGTAAACAGAAAAGACATAAACAGATTAGCCAAAAGTAAATATGAATGGCAGATAAAATCATGTGGATGTAAACAAGGCAACAGTTTATGTCAACTGTGAGAGGGAAATAACAGTGTTCTGAATAGGATCAGAAATGAATTGATAGCAGGAAAACACTATGCAGCTTAGCAGTGCAAGCAGACATGAGATGGCTTAGCATTACAATAAGTGCAGCTAGCACAGACAGACATTTCAGGGCAACCTAACAGCATTAAAGCCAGGGACGCACTATCCTCATGTCACGTGAGCTCACATAAAACTTACGTTTTTTTTTCAACTCCTTCCCTATCCCTTCCCATGCGTTGGCTCTCATATGTTGATCTCTATCATCTGGTGACTTGGTGTCATATAAAAAGGTATGTTGGCACATTTTTTCAATAAACATTTCCCTCCATTTGTGGAAACAAATGGCAACATCTGAAGAGTGCTCGACACATATGTCACGTCTCACGAAATGTGTGACAGCAGAAATTTGAGAGGCATGCTGGCACGTGAGCCGACCAGAGCTCCACACAAGATCATGCGATGGAAGCAGAGTGACAGAAGTGCGAATCTGCGCCACAGAATTCAATGTTAAATCACCTCTTACATCCCAACTGCATGCATTAACATCACATGAGCTCACGTGACGTGAGGATAGTGTGTCCCCAGCCTGACTGACACAAAACACATCTTCATTAAGGTATGTCTGTTAGAACATTTACCACAGTGTACTGAAAGCAGCAAAATATAAAAACAAGCTGTGAAACAAAACTGGGAATAATATGGAAATTCAGTAAAGCAATATCATTTGTATAAATAGCATTACTACTAATAAAGAAACAAATCTTGGGAAGAACTCATTAAACCTACTTCTCTACTTGAAGATGCACAATTTTCTTCCTGTTATGAATACTGTTATAAAATTAATTTGTGTAGACGCATGACACTGATATTCATAGTTACCCTTTTCACATTGGAAATGGTAAAGAAAATATTTACTACAAGCACACATAGCACAGGTGCTTCCTAGCTTGGGTTTCCCCTAAGCAGAACTCATACAGTCTACTTCACACTTCAAAACCTTGTGCATCCACACGTTTTACATATTGAAGCAAATTAAAAATTTCAGCCTTGGGGTGGGTTACGGTAGCATAACGTCCATACCAAATTTCATAATGTTTGGTTAGCAGGTCCAGAAGTTTAAATAGGACACACATAGAGCATCGTGATGTCATAAGACTACATTTTCCCTTCAAAGGAGAAGTTGGCTAAACATGGGAGATACGCCATACAAATAACTGTAGAAAAAACTGATATACAATAAGGAAGGGGATCAATGGATGTCACATAATTAGGCGATTTAACCTACACAAGTTATACAAAAATCTCTTTAGATACCTGCAAAACATAACAACATAAAAGACATAAGATTTTAAATTATATACATTTTAGTATATATTGTATTTTACAGACAATGCTTTAATCTGAAACATGGTTCTGTGAATTCTAATAGCTTCATTTTGACGATTACGGTAACCTTGAGGACGATGTGCCAAAACATGTCAGCTCTGTAGTCGCATATAATTGCTTTTAGTTTTGTCTGATGGTAACATGAAAATTAAAATATGACAATGCTACAACAAAATGGATTCTATGAGTACAGTTCATTTTTTGGTATAGATGGTCAAAATGCAAAATTCAAGTCACTCTTCTCAGTTGTCATCTGTGTGTACATTTCTTGCTTGTACTACAGAACAATGTTGAAATATGATTTCCAGTGATGAGGTAATGTCCCTGTGGATTCTGGATTCTTCATCATTGCAGAATAGTAAATCAATCATGAAAATTCATCCTGGTCATACTCGTGAATGTGTACTCAGCCCAAAAGTATTTGCATAGCACTAATTTTGTTTTAGATTTTAAAACTCAAGAGAAACAGGAATCTATACAAGTAAATATGTTTTCATTGGACATTCTGTGGCACCTCACTCCAGTAATTATTCCTACTCTCCCAGTTACATTTCTTATTGATGCTCCATGCTAATTAAGAATAACTCTCACACATTACTTGCATTGCAGATGTAAGATCAAAGATGCCTCCAACATCTACGTGCAGAACTGGGGCTTGAATCACTTTCAAATGCAAACAGTGCTAACAATGAAGATGCATGGGAAAATGTAACTAACTACTATTGGAATTAAGAAAAATAGGTAATTAAGGTACGATAGAGTTCATCAATGCTAGCATGCTGTCACAGCGTTGGCATCTGACCAAAGTTTACGCTGAACTGTACTTCTGAAGATGCATATATGATGGTGTATGGGAAGTCAAATTTCAAAATCCAGATGTATAAATTACCCTTAAAAGGGCATAATGATTGCCACACACTTACTCAATGAGCTTTCAAATATTCACAACAATGCATGATCTGGACTACAACTTTTGTACCTTCCAGATCACTTTAATTGGTTCACATATTGTAAAACAAACTGCAGAAAGAAGTTTCACAAACCATTTAGTTAATACATTCAAGCCACCAACAATTAGTGATTTCTTGTCCATAAAGTACACATTTCTTTTTAAAACAATGCACCTATGCCTCGGATAACCATTCGTGGTTTAGGGGTGTTGCTGCATTGGTATATCGCTGCTCACTATGGATCAGTCCTTGGAATTCAAATCCAATGACAAAAATGCTAGACTGTGAACATCAAGTACTGAATGCCACTGCGCCAATAACAAGACCAGAAATAAACTGTTAAGATGAGCATTACTGCTAACTTATCTTCTGCACTCTACCCATGTCTGCTCAGGTACTGTATCCTGCATAAGGACATAAGAAGTAGTGAGTTGCTCAGTCCACATGACTTACGTGTTTCAAATGTGAAGAGACAAACTTCCATGATTCGTGCCCACAAAATTGTATTTTTTTTTTTTTGACAACTTGTAACAAAGTGTTTGTGGACAAATCACAGCTATCCTTAGGTTCCAAAAAGCCCCCCTCCCCCCCACCCAACTTCCTCCATAAGCAGGCCATAACATCTTGAAATAAATCCACTCTGCACCTATCTACAAAGTAGCCATGTAACTGTAGATAACACCCTTTTATCCACAATATATTACAAGAAAAGCAACACTTCAGAAAAAAAGAGTTTTCTTTCATAAACATAAATTTCAGAACAGGCGTCATTTTGTTTTCTATGCTGTTAGTATTTACCATCGTGCTAAAATTTACAAGCTACGAAAGTTGAGAACAAAGACAATGCTCCCAGACCCAAATATTTTATTATAACAATCAAGAAGAATCAAATTCAGCACAGTTACCTTCACAGATACATGCTTTGTGACAATTATTGATTGGAACTTAAATCTAGTTTTACTTTATTGTTAGTGAATACCTTACTTGTTTCAAAACAGAGATTACCAGAAGGAAGAGTCTCTGCTTTAAAGCCCAAGATCTAACAATAAGGGTCAACTTTTCTTGCATGAGCATCAAACTGTGTATGACACAACTGAAAAAAGTCACAATGTCTGAATTAAAGAGGTACGTGCAATCAAATAATCATCACTTTGTCACTGAATCCAAACAGCACATTTCTGCACACAGCTGGACAAACTTACATACTTGTATTTTGCCACCATATGAGATTTATCCTGCTGGTGGTATACCATGGCCCTCCATTTCACTTTGATTTCTTCAAGAAAAAAGGAGGCAGGACCATGGCTACATAGGATCAGACATTATGCTAGCGCACTCTAGCAAATCTACACAATCGTTATCACTGAATACATTTCAAATATACTTCAGTATTTTAAATTTAAACTGAACACTACCTGCCTTGCTCAACTTGTAACAAAACTGAGTGGTGTTCTGTATGAATCAGAGTACACATACTGATGCAATGATAAAATAATACATGACAGGTTTTCATTTCAATGTTTATATTTTACACAAATCATGACAACACAAGTGTGTGATAAAAAAATGGTGGAGTAAAAAAAATGGTTTTGTCATTATATAAGGTATTCCACTTTCTGACTGGACGAAGCCAAAACCATCTTTCTTCCAATTCCATTTTTTTGGGGGGGCAAGACCTAATCACGACTGAAGTAATGACAAGTCTTTGCCTTGAGATGAAAATTTCCTGTTCTTAGCAGCTCACCAGTTGTCAATATAGTGAATATATGCATCACACATAATTTAACCGATATCTCTCACTGTATGCATGAGCTAGGTGGTCTCTGCTCATCACTGCGTCTGGAACTGTTGCATGGTGTAAGCCATCATGCCTGCACCCTGTTGTTGCATTGCGGCACCCTGTGCTGCTGCAGCCATTTGCTGTGCTGTGCCTGGAACTTGTGCTTGTGCTGGCATGCCCTGCCAGGTGGGCACCTGCATCCCCATCCTGCCCATGTAGCCCTGCTGATAGCCAAATTGACCATATGGGTAGCTCTGCATACCTTGCAGGTACTGGCCCTGCATCTGTGCAGCAGCTGCTGTTGCTGCAGTTGCTTGGTAGCTCTGGGGATACCAATATCCCATTTGTTGACCATATGCGTACGGGTACTGGGTTCCAGCTGGAGCCTGCCCTGTATTTTGAGCATGGTTGGGATCACCAGTCTCCTTACCCCAGAAGCACTTCACTGGTTGCCCATTGATCTCTGTATTATGGATTGCTTCAATAGCATGGGTGGCTGCCTCCTTTGTTGAAAATCTTATGAATGCATAGCCCTTGTCTTTGAATACACGAATGTCTTGGATAGTGCCAAAAGGTGCAAATGTTTTCTGCATTAACTCTTCAGTAATCCCATTTATAAATCCACCACAATAAACAGTACAATTTGTAGGACTTGACTGATTATATACTTCATCAAATGTTGGAGCTTTTGCATTTCCATGGCGGGGTCGCTCACTCCTTGGGGGTGGTGGTTTCCTTGTAGACCAATTTGTTCGAATGCTTCGACTACCCAGCCACTGACCATTCATTGCAGTTATGGCACTCTCTGCCTCTGCCTTCTTGACAAAAGACACGAAAGCATAACCTTTTGATTTTAATGTCTGTGGGTCTCTTACTATTCTGCAGTTGGAAATTTCTCCAAAAGGAGCAAAAGCTTCCCTAAGCGTCTGCGTCTCGATTTCTGGACTCAGGTCGCCAACGAATATATGGTAGTGGTTACTAGTGTCTTGTTTAGGTTGATTACCTGGTGAAGTAGCCCAATTTACCTTCATCTCTTTATCCAGAAATAATCTCTTGTTCATCGCAGCCAATGCAGTAGCGGCCCCTTGATGGTTCGTGAACTCCAAGAAGGCGTAAGGATCATTTCCGGGCTCACGGATGATTTTGCAGCCTTTGACGGGTCCAATCTGCGAGAACAAGGCACACAGAAGATCTTCGGATACCGAAGCATCCAAATTCCCTACATACAAGGTCCTCGGATGGCTTTCCTCGCTCATTATCTGTCTTGACATAATACTCTCTTCCACTTGGTAAGTATTTTGTTGTAAGTACTTCGTTGATTAGTAACCCTCTGAATCCACATATGCTTCTACAAATGCTTCACGCATTCCGTTGTTCTTTTGTCAGTACATGGATACCGTTCAGAAATCCTTATCGTAACCGACCATAGAGCGCTCTGAAGTCGTCCTTAACATTGGCAATCGATATCTGTGTAGTTACATGTAATGAACCTCACTGATTCCCTGCAAAAATTTGAATTCTGTATCTACTTTCATTTTTAGAAGCCGAATTTTTTGTTGTTGAGAAACAAATATCAATACATAGAGTAAAATGGTTTTTGTCACAAGTATTAATAGCAACAGTAAAATATAGAAGACCTATGTTTGTTTCAGTTATGTTTTACTACTGCTGAACAGAATTTGTCATTGTTTAACCCTTTAAACGCTGAGTTAAAGCCCATCCGCCTTTTGCTAACATTATTCGGAGCTTACCATATTCTCCACGTTAGCAGGTAAAGGTTTAAACATAAACAATGTAATAGCACGCTCTGAGAAAGTAACAGCAGCTTCGTCAGTCCCACTTTTATGAAACAGGAAGTTTATTACAACAGTCGAAAGTGGACACCTGTATCCAGAGCTAAGTTGAACAATGTAATAAAAAGAAAAGCTACAGGTAAAGTTACGATCACGCAAGTATGTGGCAACAAGATAATGGAACAACATTTATTTAATTTGATAAATCCTTCATAGGCTTCCACCAAGGATGTCAAAAAGGCAGTATTTCTATCGAGAAGAATATATATGAAAAATAAATGTTTTGGTGTTTCAGTACCCTTCTCAAATACGACATTAAGAAAATAATAAATGTGTGTTTACAATTTACAGCAAAACGGAAATTTTTTTTTGCCACGATTACAATTTTATCTCGCATGTTTTGAGACATCCCGGAATCTTTGATGTAAATCCGTGTGCAGAGCAGTACACATAAAATAATAGACAATCTTTAAGGGCTGCCTGGAATTACATTCTGTCTTGATTTAAGGTCTTAGAAGTTGGTGGAAGGTTATTGAATAACTTCACATTTGTACAATAAAATTCTTTTTGTACGGTACTAACTAAAGTCAATGATCGACACGTTCATATTTTGTTTAGTACTATTGCATGTGTTATATATGTCTTAATTTTATATAATTTTATATTACTTAACAAATGTACACATATAAATATATTTAATCACATATTATTATTATCATTATTATTATTCACCGACATGTTTCGGTCACAATCAAGATACGCATAGTTGTAATTTTAGTGAGGATAAAACGATTGGGGCAAGAAGCTAACCGCTCACTCTCATCTGATTGATACGTGCTCCCATCTTGCGCCGAGGAAATAAATCAGTGCAGCTGTATGTCCCCTGCGCGAATTGGCTACGTGATGGGCGCAGGATCGAATTGACTTTTACAAATATACCTGTCGGTAGCACATATTAATACGTCGATTAGCCTAGCCCCTTCGCAAGGTCGTAATATCGTGAAGAATTTTAAACTTTCGGAAACTGTTTGGCAAATTTACATGACGTAATATTTCGAAAGACTTAGACTTCAGATATTTCTTTTCCAGAACCTTCACACTACCGTTTGAGGCCGAACGTAAAAAGCGTGGCATACGAACGTGATCTCAAAAATACACGAGTTCAGACACACACCAAGCACTGTGATACAGTCCATGGTCCGTGGTCCGTGATCGGTCTTGCACGCCAGTGGACTGCTAACGAATGTTTAGTCTGTGCTAGTTCTCGACACCATGGTCGCACTGCATGTAACACAGTAATGATCTGTGGTTGCGACCATGGATCGGAGTAAGTTGGCGTAGGAAGCACCACAGCCAGCGAGAAACATCCGTGGTAATAAATAGCTTGCGTGTTGTCCGTGATATAATAGATACCCATGTCCCTCATACATGATCTGTGCCCATGTATGTTGATTCGACTGTCGTTGCGGTTTTCAACGGAGCCTGTACGGAAGTGTCGGGGTGGACTTTTTGAACATGAGACGCTAATATTACATTGTATATGTACTTTTTAGGCTGACAAGATGTGATTCGTGTTCAGCCAGCATGGAGTCTCTCCAAGAGAGACAAGAAAATGAAATACAGGCACTTAAGGTTAGAATTTAAATTTTGAAGGGTAAAGAATCTTTCTTCTTTTTGCTCCCATAGTAATTATATTATTAAAAATAATGACGTTTATTTTCTATGAATTGCTTCTGGCAGAAGTATGGACGTACAGCATTTCGCACTAGGCTGTTCAGGTACCAGATTTTGAAATTATAAGTATTAGTCTAATTTATTGTTCGTTCCTTGAAAGCCGGGTACAGTGATTGAAATATTGACTTCAGTACATCTATGTGAGCCATGCTTGTGTCACGTAACGACATCTTTGCAGACTTAATAAAATTGCCATTTTTTGGTATATGACACAGTGTAATCTGGCGTAAATGTACCGACTTTCTGAATAAACTTAAATTTTTGTCATACAACGTGGTGTTGTGTCTCAGACTACTAATCTTCATAGACACCGCTGCTAGAAACTCTGGTCTCATGCGGTGACTATTTATGTATGATCCTTTCAGAACAGGAGAATTTTATACATAGACAACCCCTCAAATGGGTATGTAGTAAAACTGTAGAAGTTGAGGGGAAAATATTGAACTGGGGTAATAAAAGTTTGTAATATTGTAAAATAAAACCCACAAAGTATCAGCTACATTAGAAATGACATCGGTGTGCATTATTAATACTGAAAGAACAATGTTTCAAACAATTGCAGTTATTAAACATGTTGTCTTTAACAGTTGATGAAAATATTTTTATCTGATGGAGTAATAACCTATTACAATACTTAATATAATTATTTGAGTAAGACTGAAATAAAGCTACTGTTAATAATGTAGTGTTTGTATGGAAGTCGTGTTCTGCTTCAATTTTTATTCTGTATTCAATCATTTGCATCATTAGGAAAAATTTGTTGTCTTCAGGTGCCTAGCCATGTATATTCCAAGTTTCTGGTTAGCAGATTTCTTGGTAGGATAATTTGGCAGAAAGCATTGGGAAGTCAGGTGCTTTAGGAGTATTATAATTGGAATGTGAACTTATGTTGTCTCATTGTTGCATGAACTGGTTAACTAATGTACAAAATCTGTTTTACAACCACCGATTCATCCTTCCTTTCTTGTTTTTAATGGTTTTAATTGCGAATTATTATCAAGTTTAGTTGAGTGTGTTTTTAAAGTAGTGTGTGTGTAAACTGCATTTGTTCTACAGTGTGGTTTAAAAGTAAGTATGTAAGTTGCTGGTCATAAAATGATAATGTGTAAGTTTTAAAGTGGTGGCAGAATGTAGCAGTGTACCACCCCAGTTAGAGATGCAGCTGTTTAACATGTGTATTTAGTTCCAGTTGAAGTTGACAACTGTTTTTATGGTTGGTGGATTGGGTGTTACGGACTGACTGAAAGGACTTTACGAAATCCATTTCTACCAATGGAGCAGGAGAAGACTGACCAAATTTGAACTAATGCGAGAAGTCAGGACTGTAAAAGCAGAGTGATAAAAGCACAATAACAACTCTGTGATCTCTGTGGGGTTGGGCCAATCAGGAAGTGTAATGTTCAAATTCAAGAACATGTGGTGAACTTGAACAACAAATCTGAGATACCTTTGTCTTTGTTCCTCTTTAATTCTTAAGGGAAAATGTTGACTCTGTGTGTTCCAGGTAGAAGAAGTTGCCTGTGTTGAGTTCTGACACTAAATTGTAGTGTATATGAATTTAAAATGGTGCAAGAATTACAGCAATATAGCATTATGTTTAGAGAATGTAGCCATTTAACATTATGTACTTACATTCCAACCACTCTCTGGCATACAAACACAGCAGGTCATTAGCCGGTTATGAGACCTCTGTTCCACAGAACATTTGGGTATAACATATGGATACCATTAAGATGTACAACTCTCATTTGTAACATTTGCTGCTATATGGTGTATTGGAAAAATAAAATGAAAGCATATATAGAAGCTCACATTGGAGATATCTGACATGTAGATAGTAGGAAGACAGGCCAGGTTTTCTGGACTGGTGTTGATGTTATTGGTAGTGGGAGGAGTTCAGATAAATTTGGATCTACCAATGGAGCAGGAGAAGACTGATCAAATTTGAACTAATGGGAGAAGTCAGGACTGGCAAAGCAGAGTGTTAAAAGCACAATAACTACAGGAATCCCACAAGCAAGAGATTGTAGAAATGAGGAATGTTACCATGCAGCAAGGACTGAAATTCAAGAAACTAAGTGAGGCAATAAATGGAGTCATCACAAGTTGAACTAAGAGTGAGGAGTGGGAAGAAAAGTAATAAGTGAATTGGCTGCAAGGATGGCACAAAATGAGCCATATTTTTTTATTTTCAGGCTGGCAGAGAGGAAAAATGAGGGTTACTTTATAATGTTTGAAGGAGACCATAAGGTTGGACATTTTGGGCAGAAACATTGACTATGTAGACAAACTGGGAAGAAGAAGAGGGAAGCAGGCCATAGAGGTGGAAGTTACCTTGTTTTAGCTGTTAAGTTGGAAGCATAGAGAAATATTCAGAATTTAGCAGGCTTGAAGATCAGAGCTTATGATGATGGACAGAAAGGGGGTTAGGAAACAGAAAGGGGGTTAGGAAACAGAAAGGAGG
>Ga0268261_10003869_pt1 | contig 11103 bp, 14 predicted proteins | sample TergutNc150P1_FD_190353 | JGI IMG/M metagenome (GOLD analysis project Ga0268261, IMG submission 190353) | Nasutitermes corniger P1 segment gut microbial community from laboratory colony in Florida, USA - Nc150 P1 (SPAdes) (version 2) | ecosystem: Host-associated > Arthropoda: Insects >...
GCGCGTATCCGCCATATTGTCAAAAATTCAAAATGGCGCCTTTGTTTACCATAACAAGTTAAGTACGGCGTCACACTGTGTACCTCATTGTTTACATAACATAGCCTCGGGCTGTTTCAAAATAATAACAAATCAAAGTTAGGTTTACACGCAAGGTCATTCACCCCTCCGCCATCTTTGTTGACATAACATAGCCTAAAGGCATAAATAAGGGTGGGGAGGGTTAGGTTTGTAAATAATAACAAGTTAAAGTTAGGTTTACAGGGGAGGTCATTCGCCCCTACGCCATCTTTGTTGACAAAACAGCCTGCGGCTATTTACATCACGTGACAATAACAAGTTAGAGTTAGGTTTACACGCAAGGTCATTAACCCCGCCGCCATCTTTGTTGACATAACATAGCCTAAAGGCATAAAAAAGGGTGGGGAGGGTTAGGTTTGTAAATAATAACAAGTTAAAGTTAGGTTTACAGGGGAGGTCATTCACCCCTACGCCATCTTTGTTGACAAAACATAGCCTGGGGCTGTTTACATCACGTGACCATAACAAGTTAAAGTTAGGTTTACAGTGGAGGTCATTCACCCCTACGCCATCTTTGTTGACAAAACATAGCCTAGAGGCATAAATAAGGGTGGGGAGGGTTAGGTTTGTAAATAATAATAACAAGTTAAAGTTAGGTTTACACGCAAGGTCATTCACCCCGCCGCCATCTTTGTTGACAAAACATAGCCTAAAGGCCTAAATAAGGGTGGGGAGGGTTAGGTTTGTAAATAATAACAGGTTAAAGTTAGGTTAAGACATGGCGCCATAGTGTCTGGAAGCAATGTTTACCGCCTGAGGGTAGGGGGAAGGGAGGGGAAGGTTAGGTTTGTTTACGGAAGGAGCTCAAGGTTAGGTTTGTTTACGTGTGACGTCACCCGGCAAACGGGACGGCTTACTACTGGTGGCAGTTTCTACCATTCCCTTAGTGTATCAGTGTTACGAACCCCTCACGCTACTTGTACATTTATGTCCTAGAGAGCACCTCTTGTAAAACCTAGTTCCTTTAAGTTAGGGCATTACTAATGGTTGGTAGCACTGGGATTTAACAAAATTTGGTAGCGGCGGTGCATTTATGAGACTGGTTAACATCAACGCGAAATTAAGTGTGCGCAGTGTGGTAGTACAGGACCTGTAATTAAGTGGTTGCGATATAATTTTACGGTAGATTGAAGGAAGAGGTACGTAACCGAAATTAGACCGCGAACAGAGCAAAATTTTCCCCCTCTTTTTCTTTTGTGGTTTTTTTCTCGATTTTTTATTCGACTATTATTAAACAATGGCTCATACACAGCTACAACAAGAACTAGAAGAGTCAAAATTAGAGTTTCAAAGGCTTAGAAAGCGGATGTCCCTAGGAGCGCCGACAATTCACAAGGACCTTTCATTAATCTCACTTGTCCAGAGGTGGTCAGCTTCGGAGTCGACGAATTCTTTAGAAGAATTTATTTCAACCCTTGAAGCTTTCGCGCGAATTGGCAGGTGGGAAAAAGAAGATACGCTGGAGATAGCAACTTTAAAATTAGAAGGGTCTGCTCGACTGTTCTATCAGGGATGCACAGAACTCCACATGCGAAACGCATCGTGGAATACTTTCAAAGAGGTGTTCAGGAAACGGTACAAGGAAGTCCATACGGACCAGTACCATTACGCGAGGCTACAGATGGCGCGGCAAGGCAAAAACGAAAGCCCGCAAGAATTTGCAGACAGATGTATGGCGTTAGCTCAGAAGATTACGTGTCAGGTTGACGACCCAGTAGCTCACGGAGTGCATCGAGAACATGCGGAACGCATGCTTTTAGCAAGCTACGTGGCTGATTTGATTGGTGTTTCGGGCAAACAAGTTCGTTACGCATCTCCGGTTTTAGTAGAGGAAGCTAAACGAATTGCGGTTTCGGTGCAAGAAGCCGAGAGGTGAAGTTTAATAATAGCTTCTGTGCGCACCACGGCAGTAGGACCTACGACAGTGATAAGTCGCGACACGCAGTCGGTACACGTACTGCCAACCAAGCAGAGTGTCGCCGCACGCAATTTCCATGGAGTACCAACAGGGCAAGAGCCTCGAGCACTAGGAACGCGCAGTCCACGGCTGCCTTACGCTGTTACAGATGCGAAGGTATAGGGCACTTCGCAAGGGAGTGTCCTGCAAGGTTAAAATGGGAACAAGGCAACTCCCAACAGCCCGGGAGAAAGAACCAGACCGAGCGTTCAAGACGTTTCGAATCTTCGGGCAAAAAAACTCCCACCCCGACTAAACAGGATTCTAGGAAGTAATAAAATAGTTCGGGAAACGGCAGAAGGGCGTGAAGGAAGACAGCTCCTCCCGCCTTGACGCCAAAGTAAATTGTCATTAGGCCCGCAGATTCGGTCGCGTTGGAGCACGGTGCTCCCTCTATTTCTGTGCTTATAGAAGAAGATAGGGTCTTGATTATTGACACCGGCTCGAACATTTCGATATTGCAACCAGGCATATCGAAAAGTGAAGTGAGTCACTGATATGCGACCATATTGGGTAACGGGAGAAACCCTAGACGTTAAGGGACGTCAGGCCGTCTCCTTTGTTAGGTGGGCGTGAATTCAACCACCAGTTTTTGGCGTGTTCTCTTCCCACTGTAGCGGCAGGTCTTCTAGGTATGGACTTCTTAACCCTTTAACTGGGTCTTCTGGGCTGCTGGTGTAACCTGCCCTGAGCATTTAAATTCCGTTGTTTCTTGTTTCTATAAAGCAAGAGAAGGGGTGCAAACATGGGGTTTTCTCAGTGTGGAATGAAAAATGGATGATAAGACGAAATGCAGCTTTTATTCACAATTGCAAAATTTGTTTTTTTAGATTTTTTAATTTTTATCTGTGTGGTAAACTTTAAAACACGGTACTACACATAGGGCCTTCTTACAGTTAGAACACCAATATGATGACACTTTCCTCTTTCTAGTCGCCCAGCAAACTACACGTCTCCTGTTAGGATCCTTTGATATCCTAGGCACCATGTCTGGGAAGCAGCGTCCAAGGAGTCGAGGTTTGGGTGATTTTGATGGGCGACCCCTAGTTGCAGGTTCCACCACTCCACCCACTGAAGACCAGCTTTCTGCTAATGTCAGGAGGAAATCCAACCTAGAGATGCTTCCACCCTTCTTGTATGTGATGAATGCATTCAGGCAGACCACATCGAGGAGATAGGGGAACATCTTGTACTACGTCTTTAGACGTTCTCGAGCAAACTTAGCTTTACAGTTGGCCATCATTCTTGTCGACTCCCCCATGTTTTTGTTGTAGGCAAAGACGAAAGATAGTTTCTGGATTACTCCTTGTCTAGCTGTTACATTCTCCATGCTATCATCATGAAATGTGCTGACGAGTACGACATCCCTTTTGTCTTTCCACTTCATGATCATCTGTTTCTTGCGGAATGCTGTTACTCTTTCCCGCTTTTTAGTCTAGCCCTCTTCACAAAATCTGGGAACTCTTTACTATTGGTCCTCATGGTTCCAACAGCATCTGTTTTTCAGGTACATAAGGTGTCAACAAGTTTTGGACTGGTGTACCAATTGTCTAGGTAAAAACAGTAGCCCTTATCAAGTAAGTCGTGGGCTACCTCCAGCATGGTCCTCGAAGAAGTCTGTTCCCCCGGGTGTCTCTGGCCATAAATGGTATCGTTACCAGTGTATACTATGAAGTTCCAAACATAACCCGTGCTGCTTTCGCAGAGTTTGTAGATTTTCACTCCAAACCTGTTTTGCTTTGATGGTATGTACTGAACCCAACCCAGTCGTCCTCTCCAGAGGAGAGACTAGCCGACACTGATGTTTTGTTCTGGTGTGTATACGGAGGAGACTTGGAATTTAGGTGCTCAAGGTTTGGTTGGAGGTTAAATTTTCTTATGATGCTGATCAGGGTCAAATTTGGAATTGTCAGCAAACTGAAGGACCTTTAGGAGATGGAATCTTTTCTCTGTCATTTGTGAGCAGTATGGTGTCAATGATTTCCCTTTTGGAGAAATACATTCCATTCTCAGGTTTCTGTACAATACCTTGAAGAATGAGAAGTCCAATTATGGTTTTCATTTCAGTCGGGTTTGTATCCATCCAACTTCTAGCTCGGGATCGTGGTTTCAAATTAGAATTTGCTGTCAAAAATTAGTTGGCATATGTATTTATTCAGCAAACAACTGCCACATATCTTCATCAATAAACTTCTGATAAACATTCCAGAACACTAGTTCATCGTCAAAGTTCACATTCACTCCAGTTGCACCGAAAAATGCAAATCTTGAACGCTCCTCGCCGTGAGGTACAAAAGTTTGCGAAAAATCTGACACTTCTTTATACGGTTTACTTTCATGCACAACACTACTTATATCCGAATCTCTCCGAACTTTTCTCACTTGTATCAAAACAAAAATCATCAGATTCCTCAGAGAATACGTTACTTTCGTCTTCAATGTCTAAAACTTTGGAGATATCCTCGTCTCTCAGCAGATCCTTCATCCGCTTGTTACTTGAAGCTGCCATTTTAATCGCTGAAGACATAGAGTGTACAGTGTTTGAAATAATTGTGGAAAGCAGTTGCTGCCAAGAAGCTGGTGGTGCCACAGAGGAAAAAAACGCAGACTATGTAACAGTACTAATACCTAAGTCATATCTTGTGATACTCAAGAGATATTAGTGGTGCAAGATCGAGGACGTACTACTACGTCATACCCACTGAATTAGCGCAATACGACTATATATACATACGTCATGCCCAGTTAACTGGTTAAAAGAACCCGGGCCATAGTGGATGTAGACAGCAATAAAATGTCACTTGCAGACATTGGAAAAGTGCCTCGAGCGAATGGCGTGACGCTCAAATTAAGCACTGCACTCAGTCTATGGAGGGTAAAGAGAGACACAGCCCTCAACTCATTCAACAGGAAGCGCGATGTATAGACAAGCAGGTCCAAGACGACTCCCCCGCAAGAGAACTTCTACCCCAGCTAGAGCTTGGCTAGTGAAAGCCAGGGAAAACATTACCATGGCATCTAGGCGCCATCAAACGGTGACAGACAAACTAGAATTTGAGCAGGAACCACCCCTCGTATGCATTGAGCCGGCGCACATCCCTATCAAAGGATTCCTTCCTGCACGCGCACTCACGTAGAATGTAGCCCCAGTAAGACGTCACTCATGACGTTACAGGCCGACCATATGGCTGCCAGATCGCCTAACGCGCGCGTATGTCATGCTGGCTAACTTCAGCAACCAGGCACTGACCGTCCTCAAGTCAACTATTCTTGGTATAGCGGAAGAAGTGTCGGAGCCGCAGATAGGCAAGATAAATCAGGGGAAAGAAGTTTATTCTGATTCGCCACTTAGACCTCGGAGGAAAAAGAAAAATGAAGCTTTATACCGCAAGCTACTGAATGGAAAATTAGACCATTTAAAACAGGAAGACAGAGAAATTATTGAGCCGAAATTACTAAAGAATGCGCATGTCATGCAACAAAACACCAATGATTTTAAAGGAACTAATGTCATTGAACACGAGATACCCATAGGCGACGCACGACCCATTAGGCGTCCTCAATACAGAACCCCGTACGCCCCGAGGCAAGAAATGCAAGCACAGGTGGAGAAAGTGTTCGACAAAGGCGTCAAAAGTCCTAGAAATTCCCCCTGGTCAGCGTCCGCCATCTTGGTACCCAACAAAAGACCAGATGGTATCCCTAAATACAGATTCCGTGTAGACTTCAGAGCACTGAATTCTGTGACGAAATTCAATACCTATCCGTTATCCGTCTTCGAGGAAGCTACGGCCTCCTTACACGTATCCAGGTACTTCACAGTATTAGATTGCCTAAGCGGGTTTTGGTAGGTACCCATAAAAGAGGAACACCGGTTACGCACAGGGTTTACTGTACCTTCCAGACACTACGAATTTAATCGCCTCCTTTTTGAAATATCCAACTCTCCCTCTACCTTCCAGAGGTTAATGGATGTTTTGAGAAACCTCATAGGTACACAGTGTTGGATTTTCCTTGACGATTTGATCGTTTTCTCAAACACAGCTGAGGATCACCCTCAGCGGTTAGAAGAGGTATTGCGTAGGTACAATGAGGCGAATTTACAGTTGCACCATGCGAAATGTGTAATTGCCCAGCCCGAGGTGCGCTATCTAGGCTATATGTTGTCAGAGAAAGGCGTCTCCGCCTCCTCTGACAAAGTAACGGCCGTTAGACAATATCCGATCCCCAAAAACGTCACGGACGTTAGGGCAGTTCTCGGTTTAGCTTTATTTTACAGAAGGTTTGTGCCAAATTTTGCCAAAATTGCTAAACCATTCACGGCTCTAACTAGGAAGGACCGTCAGTTTACATGGGCCCGCAACAGCAACAGGCTTTCCAGAGTATGAAGGATAGGTTGCGTACCACGCCGGTACTGGCCTACCCAAATTTTGAATTGCCTTTTATACTAACTACTGATGCCTCTAAGGTGGCCATTGCCGCCATCTTGTCGTAAGCACAAGACGGAAAAAGGCGATGGCATTCGCAAGTAGGCAACATACCACGGCGGAACAAAATTTTACAGTTTCCGAACAGGAAATGTTAGCCTTGGTGTGGGCAACATTGTACTTCCGCTGTTACCTTTATAGGAAGCCTTTCCTAGTTAGGACTGACCTTGTAGCGTCAACCTACTTGGAGAAATTTGCTGACCACAACAGTCGCCTCTTAAGGTGGTTTCTAAAACTGTCCGAATTGGACTTCGTAGTCCATCACACAGCAGGGTCTAACATTGGCCACGTAGATGTTCTGAGCAGGCACGTGGGAGCCATCACAAACCCAGACCGCCTAAGTCGAGAGCGTCCAACATGAACAAAGAAAGGATGCTTAATGTCGCAGGCAAAACCCAGGGACTTATCACAGTAAGAGTGAATTGTTCCTGGATAGCATTGACGTCATGTACAGACGTCACCAAAACGGCAAACATCAGCTAGTGGTCCCGGAGACTTTAATCGAAGATGTTATGAAAGAAAACCACGATCCAAAGTACGTGGCAGATCCTGGGATTAAGCGAACGTAAGCCTAATTTCACTAAATTATTGTTGGCCTAAAATGAGAGAAACCATAGAACAGTACATAAGAAGATGCGCCCCTTGCCAGAGAAGGAAAGAACCGGGAAATTATTGTCCCACTTGGCGACGTAGAGGAGCCCAAAATTCTCTTCCGTGTTACTTCGATGGATATAATGGACCCTACGCAACAATGCCGCGAGGAAACAAATATCTCCTCACTTTTGTTGATCATCTCTCTAAGTATGTAGAAGCGTTTCCCATTCCCGACCATACTGCCGATGCATGCACGAGGGTGTAATCAACCCAGATCGTTACTCGTCATGCTACTCGTTCGACCCTGATCACGAACCAAGACAGAGAATTTGTCATTTCTTCCAAAGGACGTGCAAAATATCAGGTGTCCGCAGGGTGCGTACTTCCAGCCATCATGCGTCCTCGAATGGGATGGTGGAAAGGCTTCACCGTTCTCTCTCCATTCAGAACTATCGCATTACGTAAATGCTAATCATAAAAATTGGGACAAACTTGTGTCTTTCTACCTCATGTCCTATCGAGCCACCCCTCACACGACCACGGGTTAACTCCAATTTACTTGTTTCTTGGGAGGAAAATGGTTCTGCCCAGTACTGACAATTTAAATGCCCGCCTCCGTAAAGACAACACCGACGACGATCAACGCTTGTAGAACCTGAAATCGAATCTGAGATTAGCTTAAAAGCTAGCAGCGAAAACCAAAAGAAAGTCACATCAGAACAATAAAGGGCTTTATGATCGTAGAACTAAACCACGGGAGTTTGAAGTACAGGGTTTGGTTTACTTTATAACCCTGCCCTTAAGCCAGGTTTGACACGAAAGTTCGCAAAGCCATGGTCAGGCCCTTGTCAGATTACGAAGAAAATTTCAGAACTGAATTATGAAATAATGGATTTAAAGGGCATACGTCAAGTTGTGCACATTAACCTTCTTCAGATGTCATTTAATCCTGAATTATGGGAGCCCAAACGGAGACAAAAACCCGAGAAAAATGTTCCCAGGAGACTAGCAAAACCTCAGAACGCAAACGGAAATTCACATGATGAGTTTAATATTGGACCATGCCCACTAGTGTGCCCAGAAAACTCGGAAGCCAGACTCGAACGCGAACCACTAGTTGACCACAGACTGGACACTCCTGACATCGCCCAACTGCCTGCCGATACTCCAATTTCCGATAGAAACGAACCCTGCTATCACCCCCAACACGCCCCTTTCTAGAAGGAAACTCCAGACTTCCAGTACACCCCCGCCCGCTCACTAGGTTACGTGCGCAGGCCCTGTCTCAAGACGCAGAAAACCCATAATATATGTGTATTAACTCTGTGCGACTTTGTGTGTTACAGGGTACTTGCTACTTGTCGTGCTAGCAGAACTAAATCTTCGACCACTTAATCACAGTGTCATATTTATGAAGGAGAGGGATGTTATGCTTTCAAACGATCAATGGCGCGTTGCAATAAATATAAACTTGAGTACGTATCACGAAGTACTTCCTACAGCAAAGTCAGACCTCTTTGCTTTCGAACAACGGAGAAAATAATTTACGTCGGTTTCTGAAATCAGATTGAATTGTTTGTACAAATTCTAGAAGATAAATTTCACAACTTTTATCAGATATTACCCCGACCCGATCCCCCACGAGGTTTCTTTAATCTAGGTGGTAAAATTCTAAAGACTTTTCTGTACGACACTTGTCTTAGATGTTCATGAACTACACGACGTGCTTGATTATTTACAGAACAGAAATTCAGATATAGTTCATTCTTTAGCAAACCAGTTGACATATGTAAAGAAAGTAGCTGATACGGTGTCACATAACACAGAGTATTGCGAATCTTTCTAGTATCCTGAAGGATATTATAATTGAATCCCATGAAAAATATCAGCAAATTACCTGAGACATTTTGGTTTAATCTTACATTTGTGGAACAAAGCACAACATACACAGCTGTCAGACAGATGGAATTTATTTCGTTCCAATTAACCCAATAGCTAGATGAAATTTTTAGTGCCATAATACTTGCCATTTCAGGGAGCTTATCAATGAAGTTAATAAGCCCCTCTTCACTTCAGAGTATACTTAGAAATATAACACTTCATTTGCCAGAGGAATACGAACTGATAGCCGGGACTAGAACCGAAGATATACATCAATATTATAAATTGTCTAAAGTGTCCATTGTTGCCAATTCCAACTGCATTATACTCATTTTACATATTCCCCTCAAGTCCGCAGATCACCACTTCACACTATATAAAATAATTATCTTGCCTGAGCGAATATCTTCAGACAAATTTGTTCAGTGTGCTATTGACTATCCATATTTGGCGATACAAGTCAGTCAACACGGCTATATACTTTGCTCAGTGAAAGACTACAGCAAATGCGCTACGAGTATCATCAATGTATGCCCGTTGGATTCAGCGATATTTAACCTTTTTGGCACTGGATTTTTACACATTTTTGCACACCTGTGTGTAAAATGTGAATAATACAGGAACCAAACAAGGCATCATTATGAAATAAACGACATTTTGAAGAGAAAAACGGGGAGTGTGCAGCAATTTTAAAATACTCAGTACTTATATTTGTTGAAAAAATATATAAAATGCAACCTCTGGAGATTAGCGGTAAGCCCGTCCTATATATAAGACGCACAGGTCTTAAAAGTTAATACACAAAGACTTACCTGTGCCGCTAGCTTATTTTTCCAGAGTCCAAACCGTCAAAAGCTATGTAAGAAATTTACTTTTCAACAATCAACGGAACGTCTGGTTATATCATTTCCCAATGCCACAACTGACTTTACGCTACCCGGGAACAAAGCCAGTCCTCCCCTCACACAAGTACTCGTGAATGCCGGACTGCTATTCAACACATCAGCCTGCCATGTGTCTACAGAAGACTTGCGCATATATCCTACACTACGCGGATCTATGAAGACGGAACTTAATACACCGCATATCTTCGTGCAAGATAAATTTCCGAGTTTCACAGCACGAGTCCCACCTGCTACAAGAACTAACACCACCGACATTACTAGCACTGAACAACTTAGATATCATATCGCAACGCCTCTACATTAAATGGACGTCGATTCCTTGTTACACATGCACCAAACTTCCCTAAAATCCCATTAGGATTATCGTATTTTCTACTACGATCAAACTTCGACAAACTACCATGTGCCACTGCCAAAACACAAGACACTGCATATGCTAACTCCCCTCAAACCCCCCTCAACAACGTCGAACTCATAACCACGACCCAGAGACACAGAACGGAATGTTGTCTTTTCTCCTATCCGCTACGTCACACAGACTAGTGCAGACACACTGGACCTGCATATCACAATGTCCATGGCAACGCATCTCCGATTATCGCGAACGTGGCAAATTCCACACATCCGGCAGCGCTAAATAGATGAACTTCGTACCACGACCAGAGCTTACACATTGCTGTGTACTTCTGTTACACACGTTTAAGTGTTATGTTTATCCAACCATTGATTTGTACCTATTTTACTTTGTATGCTTTATATTGTACTCTCCTTCACCCTCGTTTGTACATTCATTACAGTGTTGTATTTTCTCTGATAAGATTTGATGTGAATAGCTTTCCACCCAAATCGTATTCTTACCACGGGCGATTGTAATGAATGTAAAATGTAAATCATTGTGCTTTACATTTTACATATCAATTTTGGTATTTTCAAATTTGTATGTTGAAATGGTTACAGTTAGATTCAATTCACTTCCTCATTGCGAAACGAACGATCGCTCACAGTTGCTAATCATTGCTTATTTGTCAGTTCCCCATTCTTTCGAAGCGTTTAACCTCAACTCTGACGCGATGAGTTTTACTCAACTGTAAATTACGTTTATGTATCATTTTGCTCTAATGTAAACCCCCGCTTTTTGCTGACGTGCGATTCACTCGAAGGAATCGCTGTTCGCCGGTCACTACGTATCTGCAAGACT
>Ga0268261_10003870_pt1 | contig 11100 bp, 6 predicted proteins | sample TergutNc150P1_FD_190353 | JGI IMG/M metagenome (GOLD analysis project Ga0268261, IMG submission 190353) | Nasutitermes corniger P1 segment gut microbial community from laboratory colony in Florida, USA - Nc150 P1 (SPAdes) (version 2) | ecosystem: Host-associated > Arthropoda: Insects > Digestive...
TGTCTGTTGTGAGTGTCGTGTGTTGTCAGGTAGAGGTCTCTGCGACGAGCTGATCACTCGTCCAGAGGAGTCCTACCGACTGTGCTGCGTCGTTGTGTGTGATCTAGAAACATCAAGAATATGTGCTCCATATATATATATGACATTAGTAGCCTAATGGTTAATGATTTAACCCTTATCCTGCTAACGTGGAGAAATTGGTGAGCTAATAATGCTAGCAAATAGCAGATGGGATTTAATTCGGGCTTTAAAGGGTTAATATAATATTTTACACATGAGTAGAATAATTCTTGGACGGAATATTAGAAGTCAAGTGTTGGATATAAAAATGGGAGCACAAAAATTTAAATCTATCTTTGAAAATAGTTGGATATTTCAGGGGGACATGGCGGTGGTTACAGCACGGTTTGTAGACCACCAGAGCAATAAAATACTCCCTTTTTATATAAATAACGCTGTAGGCGATAAACGAGGGACAGGCGGAGCAGACAAGAGAGAGATAAATTGTATTGTTTTCCATTTGCAGTGATGAAACTTTAACCCCCATTTCCAACCCTCCCGATACAGAAATGGTTAGACACAGTTTTTTTTATAACTGTCAAGAGAGCGAAGTCGCAAATCCACACTCGGTGATCCAAACTAACTAATGGTCTGAGGCAGATCTCCTAGCACGACGCGGTAAACAAAAGCAAATTTAATTTGAGGTAAAAACCCGTCACACAATGAAATATCTATTCAGTATCATATAGTAAGGCACAATGCATCAAATTACTACATGCACCTGAAAAAGTACTGCTAATGAATGACGGGTGAATAAAATCATAATTTAACAGGAGGCTTGAATGCAAGATCGTCTGAAGTGTCAAGTTATGGTTTTCTGAGTCATTTAGTTTTATCTGACAAGCAAAAACCAATCTTTTGCAATAGTGTCATGTCTTTATCCTGAAAGATATCCTGACAGTAAACATAATAAAACGAGTTGTGGCATAATAACTACAGATACTGAGAAGTCTGCACCAAAAGTCACAGCACGGAAGTAAAGGTAAAGGTAAAGCAATCCCATTACAGACCTGGACAAGCCCTAAGGGTTCCAGGAGGTTGAGGCTCCCAGATTTCAAGACAATCGGCACATGAAAGTGGTAAGGTTGTCAGCCCTACGCACCGGCCGCCTTTACCCCCAGGAAATATTCCTGGTACTTATTTCTGTTAGAGGCTGAGTGCGGCCGGAAGGATTATGTCAATGAAAAATTTCAAGGACACCATCGGGAATCGAACCCGCGACCTTCCGGCTTGTAGCGCAGTACCTCAACCAATTGCGCCACCGCGTATCCCCCACAGCACGGCAGTATCATCTTAACTTAACAGTAAGACTGAGGCAAGCTTCCGAGTATGCGTTCTTAGTCATTTGTAATTGACATAGTTTACGGGGGACGACAAGAGGCACGAAACTTACAGTACGGAAGAGGAAATGTGCGAAATCTGAAGGGAACTCACTTAGGAGTCCCAAGAAAAGATGAGACAATAATATCAAATGAACGTTAAAGAACAGTACACATATGACAGGATGTGACTGGATTCAGATGGCTCAGGACAGGTTCTAAAGTCTATAAATACGACAGAGCAAATTCAGTTAACTTCCTGACTAGCGGCGAAATTATTAGCGTCCCAGGAAGAACTCGGCTGCGTCATGAAACTCGTTTGACACAGGATATTGAACCGTCGCCCACAAAACACGTTGTCATGTTGAATGTGTTGGTCACGTGATAAAATGTAGGTTCTCTCTGATGATGGAAATGAAAATGCGTGCCTCTAGGCCTATGTCAATATAATAAAGTTTTTTATCTCTACGAAAGGTGTTTTTTTAATTAAAATATCAATCTCTCTAGACCATTCCACGAATGACATTTAAAGCAGAATTATTACCCCCTACTTTAACATCAGATAAGGCTTTATTTTGCCCACACAACGTACGAGTATTTATGTGTTTGCTTCAATTCTCACAAGGAACAGGAACTTTTCGCCAATAGCATTAACCGTTTTGTTTTTGTAATAGAAAGGCACTGTGTTTTCTGTGAGGTAGGAACATATTTATATGAATTTCAGGTTTAAAGGGGTTAGACAAGCCAGGTATCACTTGTTTCCTTCCAGCACCCTTACCAGATGGCTCCACGAGTAAAAGTGCCGCAAGTGGCGCCCGTGGTTGCTGTATACAACTACAAGGTTTTAATGTAATAATTAATAACAGGTGCTTTGTTTCGCGTTGCGCTCGGCCTTTATTATTAGGAAATGAAATGTTGGTTAAGTTAAGCTCCGATGGCAGCGCTGCAACGCGGTAATCCTCTCGTGAAGCCAGCCAGCCAGCCTTGTTTCAAGACGCCCAGCTACTGCGCGTCTCACTGCCGATGACCCGACTACCGTCTCAGGTTGAAGCTATATCTCGTAACTTTTGAAAGAGAATTTTATTTATTTATTGTATAGTTAGTTATTAGCCTAATTTCCTTCCTTAAAAAGCAATAAGTTTGCATATGAAAGCGCCAGGTGTGTTTGTGTGAGTGCGCGAGGGCGTGGGTGCGTGCGCGCGCGCGCGCGTGTGTGTGTGTGTGTCACTTCCACGATACTCTGAATGAACACTGTGCCATCGGAGGACAGTAGTAAGCAGTAAATTTAAACTTCCCTAGCTAGTAAGAACAACATGGCATACGCGCGCGAATTTTTTAGGAGCTAATTGGTATTAGCCTACTTAACCTTCCGTCCTGAAACAATATGCCATGAGTCTATATTTTGGAAAAAACGTGCAACAAATGTTGCAGTAACATTTTTGTAAAAAGTAACTGTGGCCTTGTTTCATGTAGTATCACAACATTTATCTGCAAATACTGAGTAAAACGATGAAATACTTCTTCGGGCCAAGATTTGAAACGCGGACTTCCAATATAAACGCTCAATCCTACCAGGTAATTTGGGCTGAGTGCGAGGGGCATGATTTCTCGACCGCTTTTTCTCCAGGTTTGGAGTTTAAAAATGCGGAGACGATAGTAAAAATGTTCATAGGACAAAAATTATTAAAATTACAAAAAATGGCAACCAGAATCTTGACATAGTCTATTTCTCTACATGAAAGAGGGGAAACAAGAAGGTTTTCGAAATTGTCGTGTGTGTGTGTGTGTGTGTGTGTGTGTGTGTGCGTGTGCGCGCGCGCGCATGCGTGTGCGCGCGTGTGCGTATGCGTGTGTGTGTTTGTGTGTGCGTACAGTATTTGAGACTATTTTACGTTGCGTGTGTGTTTGTGTGTGTTTCCGTGGATCTGCGTGTATCTGCGTGTTGCTGCGTGGTCACCGTTTCAACTTCTAAATAGCTGACAGTTTTCCACGGAACTCGGTATGAACCTTATGCAACTGAAGGAGGATCCCAACGTCGTAATTCTTACTTCCGTGCAGGCAGGAAATTCAAATCTGGAAAAGTATGAAATTGTGAGGTTGGAACGCCAGAAGAGCGACTGAATTTTAGGTCCTGAAATTACGTACAATAACAGACACTGGAAAAATATGCAACTGTTGTTAATATTTTATGTAGTAAAGACCAAAAGAAGCTGTCAGCTGCTCAGAATTAACTTTAGCTTCGCAGATGAACGACTGGAGCTAGGCACGTTTCATTTGGCAGGGAGATAACATTAGATATACGTAGCCCTTTACGCCTATATGAAAAATCACGTGATGTTAACAATTACGAATATGGCGACGATATTAGGCCTATGTCGGACAAAGGTAACCCATAGAGAGTTTGTGCTTAAGTAATGGGTTTTAGAGTAAAAAAGTAAAAACAATAATAGCAGGTGTACTAATAGATACGGAGAAATTGAAACATATACAAAAGGAAAGTGGTAAAAAATTCAGCTCATACCTCACAGTAAACACACCGCTTGTCCATTACAAAAGCCTATCACTAAGTGCCGCTACAGAAATAATGACTGTGTGCCGTAGAAATGCTACGAAACACACAAATACACTTAGGGGACAAATACAGATTATTTTAATGTTGAAGAGTGCGGTATGTATAGTTACCACATTGCCGTTAGGGGCTAAAACATTTCTGACGGCCATTCTCACTTGATCTCTATACTGCAGCCTGCCCTCCCCACCACTCAATATTAACCCATTTCCTACCCCTCCTCCGCAACCACATTTTGCAAGCTCCGTCCCGACGCGACGCCTGCAGCCGCCTTACTAATACCACTTCATTTAGACGATAAGGGACTACGGACCCTGGGTGTTGGTGTGCAGGAGAGAGGCGGTCTTTAGAACAGGCAGCATTATCTCGTCCCTCCATCCACCCCCTTTACCCTCTCCCGGCGCCATGATTGATGAGCATTACATGCCGGCCTAAATACCGTGTAATTTGCAAATACAACGCATAATTACACTTGATTACCAGCGCCCTCTATTCCGGACTCACTTTATGATAAAAGATAGAGGAAGGCAGGCGGGAGAAAGACTAGGATGATTAAAGCCGCGGTGATGTACTGCAGCTCTTACTAACTACCACGAACAAGAGAAAACAAGCCAGAGCGAGAGTAATGCAGGCTCAGAAACTCTGCAAGATCTTCTTCCAATCTCTCTGCCTACTTCACTCTTATCATATTCAAGCAAGAATGTGTGTGGCATTGCCACTAGTAACAAGGCACGCAACAACAGATAAACCAGTCAGTGTCTGTCTGTCTCTCTGCGGCTGTTTGCTGATTGCTTACTGTGTTTCCTCCAGCTTCGTTCTCAAATTTTTAACCTGGCTGGTGAAAAAACAATTTGAGGGGTCATACTTGGGGGTCCCTTTTATCTATCGTGTATCAGTATTTGAGACTATTTTACGTCGAACGTTGATATGATTCATAATAATCATAATCTTCGTGGGCACAATAATCATAGGTAGGCCTTGGCCTCTTCTAAGATACTCTTCCATCCACTTCTAAACTCAGGTCCTCTTCTCCAGTTTCTAATGTCCACCTGCCTTAAGTCATTATTCGCAATATCAATCCTTCTTACTTTGGGCCTTCCTACTCTTTTTCCTTCCGAGTTGATGATGTGATTACGGAAAAATAATTTTAGACGATGTGAATTAGAGAAGTTTTATCGTGTTCTATAAAAAAGACGAAGAATCCAGTCGTCGTACTTTGCACAGATGTGTAACAGACTTTGTTTTTAGGGTGTTTAATTACTTCAAGTGCAAAGAACAAGATGGCGGGCATTAGGAGGTGCCGCAAATTCGCAAACTTACGCAGCTAATTTACGTGTTGTTGGTTTCAGGAAAGGAATTTCTAGCGGTAGGTTGAGTTGTCACATCCCAAATCTTGCACAGCTGACTGCACCTTCACTTGCCGCCTTCTTGCTCGAACATCACAGTTAGAGTCTCCTAAGAATACGTCACCAACAGATGCTTGTAACAAACACGAGTTAACTGTTGCTTAATGCGCTTACTATTTCAAAGTCCATAAAAACTTTCGGTTTATAGCTATAAAAAACGAAAGCAAAACGCCGAATTATCGGGACGTTAAATGGCCGGGAAGGAAGACGTACCGTACGATCGCTGTTCAGTTGACTGAGAAACGCTGCCACTTGCTCAGGTTTCTTAAAATGATTAGGTAATAATGAACTGAAAATGATTAAGGAACCGGCGTTGACCCAGTTGGATATACTACGCAGACATTTTCCTACAAGGACAAAGGAGAAAGTGAGAGAGTAATAAAAAGTATTTTATTTCACTGCTTAGATTATAGCATCAGTGGTAGATGAATGAATTCGACTGTGAAGCACTGGGGAATAATATTGATAGGAGCAAGCAAAAGCATTCTGTCATTCTGTCATAGACTGGCCCAGGATCGAACCCAGATCTCGAGGTGATTATCCGGCAACTAACAGCCTAAGACATGACACTAATAAAAGGACTGAGGAAGAACAGTCATGATAGCGTGTCTCATGCCCCTGCTTTGAACAATGGACTTCTACAATATGAAGCAGGCATGCTATTCATTGGAGACCGCAGTCCGGTTACGCGTATATAATTGCTTCCATGTTTGTTTCAGGTATGGTTCCAGAATCGACGGACCAAATGGCGGAAGAAGCACGCTGCAGAAATGGCGACGGCCAAACGCAAACAAGAAGAAGCGGAAGGTCTGGCGGACGGGGATGGGTCTGACAGGGATGACGACGACCTTGGTGTCAGAGGAAACGCCGCCAAACGGCTGAGGCGGGAACTGCAAGACGAAGAATTGGCACGGCAGTGAGATACACATCTAGAGGCAGAACTGGCAGGACAGCGAACAATTTGGAAGTCCTCGCACGTCAGTGAGGGACTTCAGGATGCAGAACTGCCTTTGCGTAATTGAGAGTAATGTGGTGTCCCCACAGTGCTGTTACAGAAATATGCACCTCAATGAAAGAAGGGAGTAATATTTGCTGTTAGTGGGTCGTCGGGTCTGTCCTGAAACTTACACGTAAACCGCAGTTTAATATACGTTAAAAAGTAGTCGGGAGCGGGGGAACTCTACTGACTTCATTTTACAAGACATTCCGTCGAAGGGATATCGAAGTCTGGACTGTACAGACCAGTGACAGGACACCAGTACAGACAGGTACAGGTTGAGCAGAATTAAGTCGCAAAAGGCAGAACCTTAATCGAAGTAACAGCGAAGTGTCTGCAACCAAAAAGTGCCAATTTACGAACGAGTAAAACAGTAACTACGTGTCTACGGTGCGATGAAGCGAAACGTCGGATGGAAAAATGACACTTAAGTCACAAATGTGAATTTAATCGGCCAAAGTGTTACGCGGACACAAAAACTCTGAATCCATAGCTGACATTCAACAGCTACGATTATATTATTTATTGTACCATAATAAAAAAACGGTTTAAAAACCACTTTGCGTCCAAAGAACAAAGAACCACGAATCACCTGAACTGAGGGGAAAAAAATTCAGCATACTTGACATTTTCTGTAACCTACAGTGCTACATAAATGAAAACTACTTACCCATTTAAAACATGGTGGTAACTATATATACCACCTGCTTTAACATTGAGGAACTCAACATTGTGCCCACGAAGTGTTTTTATGTGTTTCACATGATTCTCACAATAAAAAGCAGTTATTTCCCTTTGTAGCATTAACTGGCTGGTGTTTGCAATCGAGACGCAGTGTGTTTACTGTGATGTAGGAAATGGATTTTAAAGTATTATGTAGAAGAACTTCAGGCTTCAAAGTGCTAAAATATAACAAATAGTGGCGAGGAGTGTTAGGCTGTTATGAAATTCATTCATGGGAGTTTGTCTGTATTCTTTCTATCAGGAATGTTAATGAGGTGTTAACAAAATTAAAAAAAGCAATGAAAAGTCGTACTGTTTGCAACAATAAGTAATTATCTCTTCAAAAATATATATACATGGATACCAGATCGACGATGTTGACTTCATGCCTATGACTTTCGGCGAAATGTCAAAACCTAAAACTGACAGCCACGATAAAGGACGTCCCATAATGGAACGTGGGTTGTTAAAATAAATTTTCATGTTAACAGGCGACACATCTATAGCGGAAATACCTAAACAAAATTACTTGGAAAGAAAGAGCTTGGAGAAAAAGTAACTGAACCCAATTGCTACATATAATCTGAATTACATCAAACACAATTATAATGCATTTTCCCTCATGGCTTTTTTTTTTTTTGCTGTAAATTCGGACGTTACCTTACATTCAAACATGGAGAAAAGTTAACACTTCCTTGCGCTGAATAGGAAAATTGTTTCAGTGAAGGCAAGATAATCAGGTCTAAACGAAATAACAAAGTCAGCTATGATTTGCCTCTATTTTCACGAAGTCCACATTGCCTACGTTATCCTGTACACTGAATCGCAATTTCAGATTAACCTAAGTTCTAATTTCACGTCCTGAAAAGAGATGGCTAAATATAACACATTTCGTCACATGCCTTGTTTCTTTGTACAACACGCTAAATTCCTCACAAACAGAGTCAGACCTGTGTTAAACAGTGAGCTCTAATGAACTGCTCACCATTATGGATAAACCTCAGTGTGAAGTACACAGGCCTGACAAAAGGAATTTAGTGTGTCGTATGATGTAATACACCATGTTAAGTAACTGGGTATATTATCCTACACTTCTGTATAATCCCAGATTGTGCAAATGTAAATAAGGACTTGTTCCTGGCTTATTTAACGACGCTCTCTGAACTGCCTAGTTCATATAGCGTCGAATAAATCATGCAGCGTGAAAGGTTCATTTTTGAAGGATTTAGAAAGAAGCAATCACGGTCTGTGACACTCCAACATCAGCCTCAAGGGAGTGTGCGAAACAAAACAAAAAAGTGTGAATCAAGATAGCCAGTACCGGAAGCACATGAAATCCGTTGCTTCCCGAATAAAGAGGAAGAAGTCCAAGCGAAACCGTCTAGATAAAGTGAGTAACGCTCCTGCTTCATCCACACAAGACACCGATTCAAATACTGGTACATACTTGGCTATCCTTACAGAATATTTAAAACTGCCGTCAGTTCCTGAAGGCTAGTACCAGGATAGGATATCAAATTAGGTCACGCCCCCTCCTTTTAAATCCTTCCAATGTATCGTTCACTATACATTCTGCTATCCGAAGATTTGTATGTTAGCGACTGACAGCGTTCTTAAAGGACTTTTAAATAAATACGTACATAATTAATAAATAAGAATGGTAAATACAGCACCGATAAGTTGAGTCGATTCTTTATACATAATGTATACGAGGCAGCAAAACTGACAAGAAGTGTGTTCACTACGCTTCATCTATAGGACGTATACACGGAATAGTGTAAACATATAATTTTGTAGTAGGACACTAATTTTGCCGCGAAATGAATTTTCTAATAGTTTTCCACAGATGCTTGATAAAGAACTGTGTTGCGAAACTGGGCAGTTATACCCAGGGCAACAGTTTGAATTGTACTTGCAATGGAAATACTGAAAATTTGTAGCTCTAACAGACTTCGGCTTCCTTAAAAATTATTTTGTTTCACAATAAATTTAAACCTGTTAGCAACCTGCTATTGAGAATCAAAGTGTTGCACTCGTTTTGGATATATTCCGCCTTTCCACTCCTGAAAATTCCGTTTTCTTAACGGAAGAATTTAAAGTGACTAATTTTTTTCACTATTACGTTTTAAAGACGGCGAATACAAGAACTACTCTTTTATGGATACGAAGCCGCGTAGTCTGGTAGATACATAATGACGTTTCGAAGGAACCTGCTGTCCGAAACACTGAACTGAGTATCGTTCCAGAAGACTTTAACTTTAAATTTCCAAACTTTAATTTATAACATTTCAACGTTTCTAAATAAAACAACCTAAGTTTACATAGACCTGCCTATTAACAGTACGTTAATCGTACATATGCTACAGAAATACCACTTTTACTATCATTTTCCATACACGAATCACGATACAGAACGTCTGTACGTCCAAGTACATTTCGATACTGCTCAAACCTGGAATTCTTTGTCGGTAGATTCATGATTGTGAAATTTTATTTCAAACTCTTCTGTAATTGCTTCATCGTATTCGATGTGACAGTCCGACGTTTGGTACATTCATTATAAACTCTGATCTTAAAAGTAAAATTAACATCTTTTTGATAACTTACGTAGGAACTTTATAAATATTTTATATATTTCGCGACATGAAGTACCTTACGTGTCCACCTTACACACACCTGTTCCTTTGAACACCTGTAGCTCCACCTATCCCTATTATTTTACGACTTCGATTACAATCACAAAATTAAATTAGTAACCTAATTCATAGAACACCCTGTGTACTGAGCGCTTTAAGAAGCTAGTCAACTGTAAGACGTTAGTGTTGTATCGGATTTGAGGTTCACACGACGATGACAACGTGGACTGTTGTTTTCGACGATGTGACGACATGTAATTATGTAGATCATTACCAGCGTTTCGGAGAAACCTGCTTCCTCCAATAACGTAATAGGAAAGATTATCCATTAAATACAGAGCAGGATATTACTCTGATATGTTGACACTTTTCTGTGAAATTACATTGCATCACACACCAGAAGACAGCGATTTTAGTCTGTAAAGTGTTTAAATTATCTGTTAAAAATGTGATGAGATTTGATATCACCACATCGATTAACGTCAGGAATGCTATGTTTTTGGCTGTAAAACCGTGTTTGGCAGACAGGCGTCAAATTTCGGAAGAAAATACTTCATGTCTTTTCACAATAGGAGCATGAGCCTTGAAGATGGAGGCAGAAAGATCTTCCGAAATGTACGTGTCTGCCTTTCAAACTACAAGGTGCCACATTCCAGAAGACAAATCTTCAAAACTTATTACCCCTTTTCTCAAATAATTAAAATATTTAAAACTTTGGAGTCGAATTTTAAAATGTAAACAGTGTTTTCACGGCTTGAAGTCATCATAAATCTCATCACTGTATCCAAGTTTATTTATTTCTGCGTCGAAATGGAGGAAAAAATTAATATTGCGCAACGTATGTCAGCTATTGTATGTTTGGTTATGTGGAAAATTCCAAAATGTATATAAACTTTTAGTACGTTAAGTCTATATACATATATGAAATTATTATAGAATCTGTACGGATGTGTGTGTGTCTATGTATGAATGTGGGTGTGTACGGGTGTAAACTAATTACTGTAAATGTAGTGTAAATGAAAGAAACGAAAATCAGCTGAATTTACAAAGCTATTATAACCTGTAACGACAGATAATGTATAATGTATTAACTACTAATATATTATAACAACTTTTATTTGTAATATAAATATGTTGCCAAGAATCACTGACATATCTCACTTTATAACTATGTTACCTTAACCCACAACACTTCCTTTATTTCTCTCAAATGTCATAATCGGAAAAGGAGAGGAAACGTGGTCTGATGTTCTCACAGAGGTGCTGGTGAAGATTAAAATCTGTTGGAAAAGAAAACGTTCCGGGCGTTTCTCTCGGGTCAGGGAAAGAATAAACACGGGTGGTGGTGGTGGTGGTGGTGGTGGTGGTGGTGGTGGTGGTGGTGGTGGTG
>Ga0268261_10003871_pt1 | contig 11098 bp, 12 predicted proteins | sample TergutNc150P1_FD_190353 | JGI IMG/M metagenome (GOLD analysis project Ga0268261, IMG submission 190353) | Nasutitermes corniger P1 segment gut microbial community from laboratory colony in Florida, USA - Nc150 P1 (SPAdes) (version 2) | ecosystem: Host-associated > Arthropoda: Insects >...
TATTTGTTTTAGAAAATGTTGCATCTGGTTGGTTGATTTATTTGAATTGTATATTTGTTTTAGAAAATGTTGCATCTGGTTGGTTGATTTATTTGAATTGTATATTTGTTTTAGAAAATGTTGCATCTGGTTGGTTGATTTATTTGAATTGTATATTTGTTTTAGAAAATGTTGCATCCGGTTGGTTGATTTATTTGAATTGTATATTTGTTTTAGAAAATGTTGCATCTGGTTGGTTGATTTATTTGAATAGTATATTTGTTTTAGAAAATGTTGCATCTGGTTGGTTGATTTATTTGAATTGCATATTTGTTTTAGAAAATGTTGCATCTGGTTGGTTGATTTATTTGAATTGTATATTTGTTTTTGAAATATAATTTCTCAACAATTTCACCTTCCGCTATTTACTCTGATTTTTACCATTTGAACCACCCTTTCCCATTCTAACAACTGGTTTCAATTACTGAAATCTGGAGCTGACACCACTATGTCGGTGGACTCACCTTGCTCAGATCTCGGTTGAGACAGTCCAAGTCTTTGACGTGATGTCCGTCAACAAAATGTGTAGCATCTCTCACCAACCTGTACATTATGTATCCATTTGGATCCAGGGCATCCAGAATAGGGAACACAGTCTGCATCCAAACAAATCATCATTGCAAGTTGCTTAATTCTGCTACGATGGCTAAGATACATGCAATCACTGTACATAAGGCATAACAATTATTCAGACTGCACCACATAGAACCACATGTCACTGCCAAAGAAGTGTTACACCACAAGAAATAAATGAAAACCTTACCATGCCCTGCTCTGCTGTAAACACAACCACCTCAAACAGGGGTGGTGCAACCTGCTCGAGGAAGTGATCGACACCTGGACGCTTCTTGAACCTCCATCCAGTCTTGTACTGCATCAACATGCAAATGTTACATATCTGTTTGTGGCAATGACATCTTATAGCAAGTTACACGTATTGTGTATGAACAAGTTAATTGTCGTCGTTGTTTTGCCATGAAATTCAAAGCAATGGATGTTATCAAGTGTGATTTCAGGCTTCCGCCACGGTGCAAATGAGATCTGTGTTCTTCTGAGATTTTACACAGTGTAGATTGGTAGTTTGTTACCGACATTTGAGGACAACCTATTGGTCATATCTTCAAGGGTCAAGCAGCCCAAGAAGAGGGAATCAATAGGTTGTCCCGAACATCGGTTACAAACTAGTAATCTGTGCTCTGTAAAATTGCAGAAGAATGCACATCTGGTGTCACTAAGCTTGCTACCTTATTGACATTAGGATTAATTAACCTTTTGGTACAGGAGTCACATTTAAATTTTAGCACATCCTGTATGTAAAATGTGAATAATACATGAACCAAAAAAGGTAGCATTATGAAATAAACGGCATTTTGAAGGGAAAAACGGAGAGTGTGCAGCATGTTTAAAATACTCAGTACTTATATTTGTTTAAAAAATATATAAACTGCAACATCTGGAGGGTAGCGGTACGCCTGTCCTAATTATAGGATGCACGGTTCTTAAAGATTAGCAATACTTAAATACCAGATAAAAAGATAAAATTCATTTATGTGGGACCATAAAAACAGTTTCTCACTCTAAGGAACAAATAATGGCAAAAGATTTTTAAAAAGAAAATGTTGTGTAGAATAAAAGTCTTAACACTGATGAGAGAGTGACTTCTCAAGAAACTGAGGTAATTACACTCCGAGGATCTTAAGAGTTTGTGCTCTACTCAGCAACTGGTAGGTAATTTGTTTAAATTCCAAGGCTGATCTCCACAAGTAGGTCAAGGTTTATTCTTATAATGAAAGCCAACGAGATGCACTATTTCTGAAATTCATTTGACAAAGTACTCTATATGTTTCAGACAGGTCCACTGTCCATCATCAGGAGTATCTCAAAACTGTATATAAGCAAAAGGTATTTGTCATGGTAGTTCTGTTGGTGTCTGCAGACGCCAACAGAACTAGCATGACAAATACCTATTGCTTGTATGCAGTTTTAAGATACTCCTGATGATGGACAGTGGAGCTGTCCGAAACGTGTAGAGTACCTTGTCAAATAAATATGAGAAATAGTGCACCTCGTTGGCTTTCATTATAAGAATATAACATGATGCACGATCCTCTGAATGTCAAAATAGGTCAGGGTTTACAGAGGATAAAACTACCGATTATTTGCCTTTTACTCTTCATTCCCTACTCTATGAACATGTTCTGCGTGCCACCATCCAGCATGCAAGCAATTCCTAACACACACACACTTGTACAAACACATAAATGGGGCCGTCCAGTGTTGCAGCATGTGACATGAAGGTTGTTTAAAATGGATGTTCTGGTAGGATGCAGCGACTAAACTTTTTTTGTCTGCCACTTCCTGGTTGCTAGAATAGGTGGCAGCAATAAGAAATATTGGATGTGTTGGTGCCAAGTTTGTAGTAACATTGGCTCTGTTTTCTGAAGCTTCACATACTGGCTCTTAAATATATCATGTTGGCTTCACCTCTTCACAGCATTCCAATCGAAATTTACAGTATTATTCTCTAGCAGAAACAGACTACTTGTTCTCAGTTATGCCACTGTGATACTTGCAGGTTGCTGCTATTCAGGACACACAAAAAAGAAACCTGAGTCCCCTGGATACTGGCACAGAGGACACAGCCTTAGCAATCAGATCCAGAAAGCTGACAAGACTGCTAGACCAATGACCTTTATCAACTTGATATGCAATGAATACATTTCCACAGAACCCTGGGTCCCACACTCACTTCATGGCAAAACATAAAGCACGCATGTGTGTGTGTGTGTGAACAAGAGGCTGCCTGTGAAAGCTGTCACTGGTACACATATTACTTACCGTCCAATCAGGATGAACTAGCACATCAGTCAACTCTAGCACAAGCGTATATGGAGGCTGTATGTAAGGATATGTAAGTGGATCAGGTAGAAGCTTCTCTCGTGATGGTTCACGAATCATCTGTAAGCAAATGGCTCCTGTAAGTACATCGGCTTGCAACTACTCAGACCTCCGTGACTGTGGCACTTTACATACCCGCTTGTAGTAGTTAATTTCATTCCACATGCGACTAAAGAACTGCTGAATCAATGGCATATGGCTGAACTCATCCTCTACTTTGAGTCCATTCTCATCTCTCTTTGGTTTTCCTGTGGACACAACACACAACTCACTGCATCCTCAGTTGTTTCAACGAAACACATACAACAACAGAAGCGGAAATGCGGACTACAATCTGGGGCTCCCCACATTAAGCTGAATTCATTTCTCCTTCTTAATTTAATTTAATAAAAGTAAACCAAAATAAACGTAGACAGGTAGGAGCACTGTTAGAAATTTTGTAATTTTGAAATGTTGTAAGATTGAGCACCCAAACCATAATCTGAACTGTAAACCGACACAGCTCACGAGTACCTAGTTCATAAACTGTGTAACATCCAACAATTCCTAAAGTGGCACCAAAGGCAATGAGGCAGTACTTCGTTGCTTTCCATGAAGCATCTCGTCTCTTCTGTTCCTCACGGTCTTCGTCTTCCGCGTTCAATGGCGTTGCTAAGGGATTACTGCTTTTATTTCCACTTATCGAACCAACCACATCTCTGTTACTAGGCGAATGGGGAACTGCAAAACATAACTGGACATTCAGTACACTCCCTCTCACGCTGCAAGTGGGGATATTTATACTATGTCTCAGTAAGCTACAGCATACTGCTCATGGACAAAGTGTAGCAAGTTTCTGTATTATTCTCAGTTCCTCCAGGTACATGCCAAACCAGCACCTACATTATGTCACACAACTGGCCAATGACACTGCCTTAATTTGCAAGATATTAAGACCCAAGTACTTAAATATGCCCACATGCAAAATACAGAGTACCGAAAACTGTTTACTGTATTAAAATTTGTATAATGTACATAAATAAATTTAATTATATTACTGTCTTCATTTGTGGTGTTATAAATTTAATTATATTACTGTCTTCATTTGTGGTGTTCTACATTGACATAGCACGTAGCTGGGTAGGTGGTTATAGTAAAATTCCTTTAATCTGGAAACCACAGGACTAGACTGGTGCTGGACAATCAGACGGTACCAGTACTGACGTAAGCTCTAACAGGTAATCTTTTATTACTGCTCCTATATTTGGGCTGCACAACTAATCAGAGAAGAATTCTATTTGGACATCTGCTTCAGATGCTGGTTCAGGGTCATCAGGGTCTCCTTCTATGTTTACTGGAGTCTCTTCAGTTTCTACCTGGGACAATGAAGGACCAGGAGACTGAGGATCAGAAGTTGTTATAGCTACATGCATTTGATGGAGTAGGAGACAAGAGGTAGTGAGATACTACAGCAGTCAACTGCTTCGATATCAGGATTTTGAGACTATCAGTTTCTGCATTACAGGAATTCTACTGTATTTTATTTATTTAAATTCAAATCAATCCAGAAGTGTTGGAAAACCCAATGGTATAAAACAAGTCCAAATAAATCAAATGTACTAGCAAAAAAATTACAAAGAATACATTATTAGAAATGTACACAAAAGTAAATAAAAGTCAGAATGAATGACAAGGTATATAATAGTAGGAACAAGAATAGGAAACTGTATAACAATTATTGATTAAGTAAAACAGTGAGGCAAATCTGATAACGGAATTATCATATATACAAGATGATCTACATTTTTCCTTTTATTAACATTGAAGCATTCATCTAAAAAATAAAAGGAATTTGTGTGTAAGAAATATTTTAAGTTTGATGTTCATGGGTCTGTGCATCGTAATATAAATCTAATAGAAAGAACCAACAAGATGCAACCATGTAGTAGAATTTATTATTCCAGTGTTTCTTAATTGCTGAACATGTTTTGGGTGACACACCACCCATCATCAGGAGCTCAAAAACTGTAATTGCAGCCTCTGGTTTTACATACGTTTTTGGTTGCCGGCCGCTGCGTTGGCTCAGCCAGCCCGAAACATGTTGAGCCACAAATAAATGTCAAGTAACAAACTTGTGAAACTGTTGCATCTTGTTGGTTGATTTATTTGAATCGTATGATGATGCATGGACGTGTGAGTATCAAATTAGATACAATGTTTTTATAACTTTGTTGTATATTGGCTTTATTAGTGAAAATTTTAACTGATCAGTAAAGATGGCAGTAGAGAGAGTTTTATTACATGTATAATTTAAGTGTCAACTTATAAAAAGAGAGCTTTTTTTAAGTAATCGTGTGGACATTTCATCATATCATATGAATTTTTTACTCAAGAGATTTAATTACTTTTTCAATTTCTTCAGTTAATGTGGGCTTATGTATTATATCTGAATATGGCATTTTAAAAATTCGACATAAATCGCATGGAACTATTGTTAATTGTATGACTATTAATATTACTATGTGTATTATTAACATTCTCAGCTACTGAAAGGAAGTAGTCATTAAAGGTATCTGCAACAGTTTGTTGGTTACTGATCATGCTACTACCATCAACATTTAAAAAATGAATATTATCATTATATGCTTTCCTGCCTGTTTCCAACATTACAATCCCCCACATACTTTTAATTGTATAATTCAAATTTATTATATGAGTATGATAGTTTAATTTGTAGCCTCCTTAATAACATCTGACAATAATTTACAATACGATTTGTCATGTTCTTTTATGGGTGAACATTCAATCCTGAAATTCAGGCAGTACATTCCTCCAGTGTGCTGAAACCTACCTAACAGAATGTACAGTATTAGAAATTCATGACCACAATAAATAACTGCATGGGTGTCAAAAATTCAAACTTCATACATTCCTGTATTCAGTGTTGTTATCATTATGGCAAAAAGTGCCAGTAACACAGTAGCTCTCCCCAAGTTGAAACCAGATATATAAAATGCTGGTCCTGGGTTCACACTTGTGTAACTCCCCACTTAGGGAAGAATACAGCATCACCGCTGATCAAAATATATTTTGGTTTAGCTGAATAATTCATAAAAGTTGAAAACAGTTTGTTGTTCTAAAGGAAAAGAAGGGAGATAACATGGTTGTGACCAGGTTTTAGGCATCACATTTCCCTTGGAAGGCTCATAAAACCATAAAAAACCTTGGCCTCACCAAAATCTCAAACTGCTTATCTCCTTAACGTGTGATTAAACTAAAAATAACATACCCTGTCGCTTTCTACCGCACCTGAAATAACGTAATTATTTTGCATACCAACACTAGTTAGTTGACAATAGGACATGAAGCAAAAACAACATATTAAAAGTACTGACCCTCCAAGCAGAAAAACTTGTTAAAATAATCTCACATGAGCATTTAAAGGTTGTGTATATATCTTCTTTGTTTTGTACAATCTTCAATATAAAAGTCCGGTTTTGGATAGGTTACTTTATAATAAAGATGTTGGGTATTACTGTTGCCAAAAACACATAAAACTGTATCAATTACGCAACCCATTACCGAAACAAACAGGCTAACTCCAGCTCTGTATTAATATCCAAATAGATGTCTTTTAATTCTAAGTGATGAAAACACTTTAACGGCTTTTCGAATTTGTCCCACTAAATACCATGACTCTAGTTATGAAAACGATCTATTTATAATTATCGTAAAAATCAGGCATTCTGAAGTTCAAATATCCTTGACCCTTCATCAATAAACAAACTTCTGTGCGAAATGATTGAGGTTAGGTATCTAACGATATGCACTGCATTGTAGATCTGTTGAGGCAATCATATACACTACCATTTATATTCGAATATCTTCTAACCACTGAAAAAACAGTTCCATTAAATTCGTTACAGCTATATACACAACCCCTTCTTGAATTTGAGGTGCTAAACCTTGGAAGAGCAACACTCGCTGTTCGCAGACACTTCCACACAACATTCGCCATTTCTCCCTTAGTCACACATTGGGTATTGCCTGTACTAGTTGATCTGTGGTAGTGCCCGTGGGTATCGTTCAAATGTGGTAAACAAACACCACATACGTCCCATTTGTGATACAAATTACCAACACGGATTATACGTGTTGCCAACCTTACGGCGATTGTTGTGGAGGGTATTTGAAAAAGGTGTCTTTAATATGTAAACAACATAAAATATACATTTATATTTACAAGAAAGAGGGTCTAAGCCGAAATCTTGAAGCGTATTCTGAAGGTCAGTCAAATCTTGAACATCTTCTCACACGAACGCTTGGTTTTTTTCGCCTCTCAGAAAGATGTAGTCCGAAACTTATACAACTTTCGTACCTAACCTCTGCAAAGAGAAATAGGATTTTTTGTAAAGAAGCATCATAAAGGTGGTGGCACAAAGCTCGGTTGCTTCTTGTGATTACATTGGCGAATTTCATTACTACATTCGTCTTCTAAATTCATGGGTTTTATACGCCGAAAAATTCTTTAATAGTGAAGTGCAGTGTAGTTTGCGTTAATGTCACTGTGCCGTAAAATTCCAACGAGACCTTTCGGTCTCGGTATAGTAACTAGGCTAGGAGCTTAAACACCGACGAATGATGCTTCCTTTATCGGCAAGGGCAAGAAATTTTTCTCTTCTCTGGGGCCCATTCAGTGGCCTGTTGAATGGGTACTGGAAGTTCTCTCTTCGGAGGTAAAGCGTTCGGTGCGTGAAGATGTTCAGTTACCTCTATTTAGTGCCAAGGTTAATATGTGGAGCTGTTCCTCCACTCCCCCATATGCCTTCATGACGCTCACAGGGACGACTTTATGTTTTATCTGCCAACCACCGACCTCACTCTGTGTGGCACAATGGCCGATTATCTTATCATTTGGTGTATAGTCTGAGCTCTGACAGCATCACAACATTTTTGTTTTTGGCATTGAGTTTTCAATTTATGGTTTTTTGGGTTGTGGTGGTGTATAGTCAGTTTGGTGGAGATTAATGTTTCAGAGGAACACACTGCCTCCTTTTGCAGGCTGGTGTTGGCAAGCCAGCCTTCTTCAGGCAATGAGTGTCACTGCTTGATTTTGGTAAGGTGGCCATACCAAGGTGCTGACTGGCTCAGCTTACTGGCAAGCTGGCCATCTTGAGGCTCTGGCTGGCACAGCCTGATTGTCATAAGTTGGTCATTTTGTGGCATGGACTGGAATAATTTGATGTTGGCAAGCTGACCATCTGAAGGCACTTACTGCCACATGTGATGTTAACAAGGTGACTGTCTAAAGGAAGGCTGTTCAACCCATACCTTGCAGGCATCGTATTGCCTGTGGAGGCATTTGAAAAGAGATAACATCTTTGAACACTTTCTGTGGCAAAGCCAAGGTAGAATGCCAAGGCAATTTTGAAAAAATTATGAGCAATTTATTTATGGAGACATACATTATATTACTAATTTCTTTTGCAAAAATGTGCTAAAATGGCAACACCATAGTGTAGGTTGTGAATTGCATTGTTTATAGAATTTTTCATTTGTTATTAGTATATTTTATTGCACATGATGTATTGAAAAATGCATATAAGTGTGCATATATTTATTCACTCTTTATTCAGTGTATTGAATTTCATGTTGCTTGCATGGAGATCAAATTTTTCATAAGTTGCCCATACCACATAAAAGGTTGAGCAGGCCTGGTCTAAAGGCAATTACTGACACTTCGTGTTGGCAAACTTGCTATCTGAAGACATAACTGACACATTTGGTGTTGGTGAGCTGGCCATCTGAAGCCAGTGACAAGCACAGACACATGTTTGTATCACCATTGTTTGTATAATTAATGGTAAGATGCAATATAGAAAGCTGCCAGCCTTCCCCTGTCCCATGTTGTTTTCTGTAGGGATATAAAAACAGGTATTAGAAGTAGATGTGGCAGATCGGAGCATCAGATCTCCATTAGAATGGTTAGAAAATTTTAAAATTTTCACACAAATGTTTGCAGATGGATGCTCTTTTGGATCAGCTGAGGACATTCAGAGAAACTGTGGATTCATTTCCTGTGGGTGCAGCAAGTTGTGTTGAGTATTCTTTGGAAAATGAAATTAGAACAACTGTAGACACAATCACTTTAGTTAATGCCAGGCTGCTGATGCTAAAGGCCCAGGACAAGCAGCGTAAGTACACATCCCCTGATGGCAAGTTTCTTTGTCGGTAAAATTGTCTGATTTTTATGAGTGTGTTTGCATTATGTTGAAGCCCCAGTGCGTGCCTCATTGTCAGCTCAGGCCAGGAAACTTTACAGCAGGTTGTTAATATTGCAGGAAAGCTGCCACAAGACAGGAATCCACTTGATCTCTGGGAGTTGTCTGAAGTATTAAACAGGTATGAAGAAGAAATGGCAAATGCTGATTTGCGCAAACAAGCATGGAAAAATTCCATTGAGGCGTGTGTTATCCGTAAGATTATAGCAGATGCAGCATCAACTGAGCGAGGAACAAACTCAGATTCTTTTCAGTAAGTTCAGGTTCCCATTGCTGTTTTACTTTTTATTACGTGAGCTCACAAACCCTGCTAGTAGCCAACCCACTTGCTATCGGTACAAATGGAACACAGGTCCCACTCTCTTCATATTTCTGTAGTCTGCCTTTCATTTGACATTCAGAGGACCATGCATTCTGATATATTCTTATAATAAAAGCCAACAAGATGCACTATTTCTCAAATTTATTTTGGTAAAGAACTCTACATGTTTCGGACAGATCTACTGTCCATCGTCAGGAGTTTCAACACTGTATACACAGGAAAAGGTATTTGTCATGCCAGTTACGTTGACTGTCTGCATGACAAATACCCAGTGCTCCGTACAGTGTTGAAACTCCTGATGATGGACAGTAGATCTGTCTGAAACATGTAGAGTTCTTTACCAAAATAAATTTGAGAAATAGTGCATCTTGTTGGCTTTTTATTACAAGAATCTGCCTTTCATGTAATTTGTTATACAGGGACATCATTTTATCAATCAACTTGCATTACTACTTCACTTAGATCGTTTCATATAAGACAGCAGGCAGATTAGCACTCACCATTGTTCAAATTTTATGCGATTCAGGATCCAGATGTTTGAATTCAGGGAAATGCATTCAATATTAGGTTTTCTCACCAATTTTAAAGAAGGTGCTAGAAATATTTTGCTTTGGCTCATAGAAATGCTTCCCATTGAACAAACACATTTCTTATTGCATGCTGAAATTTTATAAGATGAGTCAGCCATGAGGAAGCAACCAGCAACAGTTGTCAGATAAAATAATGTCCCTACACTATGTTGTGATTTCATTCGATTGGTTGCACAATTCTACAGCTAGTGTACTTCTAACTAAGTTCATGACCTTTACTGTCCACATGTTTGCACTGTTGCAACACACATGCATGCCCCCAGCTGACCAAGCATTCCACTTTTTCATTACTAACACTGTCCCTAAATTAAAATTTTGCTGCCAGCCTTGTAACATGAGAATCAAGATTTTCTGTTCCTGGACAATAAATGCTGCATGCCATGCACAGCCACTAGATACAACAGTATGATCATGGTGATGCATGCAGGACCACAGTGAAACTACTGGACATGGTGGTCAGCCTAAGCATTCAGTTGAAGGGTGTGTGGAAGGAGCAGCAGGACATAGCACAGAAAATCATAGCCACAAAACAGGAATTGCAACAGTGGCAGGAAAACTACAAAGCACTGTTGGTGGAACAGGAACGGGATTGGCAGGAACGTGCTGTCAGACAGGACAACGAGAACGTACAGTAAGTGACTGGTACCTCGTAACTAGAAAAATTAATTGTTTCTGTCAATTTCAAGATGTGACCTTCTGGTATGTGATGATATATTGTTTGGTAGATAGCTTCCTCACCTACACTGAAGATGGAAGCAGTATATTCCTCCACATGTTGGTGTCTAAAAAAGTACATGTCACATCCTAGAAGTCCATAATCTGAGTTTGTAATTGACTTTTAAAACCACTTTTCATTAACCCTTAGGCGACTAATGTCATATATATATGGAGCACCCATTCTTGATGTTTCTAGATCACACACGACGACGCAGCACAGTCGGTAGGACTCCTCTGGACGAGTGATCAGCTCGTCGCAGAGACCTCTACCT
>Ga0268261_10003872_pt1 | contig 11098 bp, 13 predicted proteins | sample TergutNc150P1_FD_190353 | JGI IMG/M metagenome (GOLD analysis project Ga0268261, IMG submission 190353) | Nasutitermes corniger P1 segment gut microbial community from laboratory colony in Florida, USA - Nc150 P1 (SPAdes) (version 2) | ecosystem: Host-associated > Arthropoda: Insects >...
CGGGCCGGCCGCCGGCCGGCCCGACCACGAACACAGCACGACTGTCAGCAAGATACGAAGGTAAAACCAGAGGCTGCCACTGCAATCATTGAGCTCCTGATGATGGGCGGGAAAACGCCCGAAACATGTTGAGCTGTAAACAAACGTCAGGATAATAAACTGAAAAATGGTTGCATCAGGTTGGTGATTTATTTGAATTAAATGTAAAACTCCGGTGCCAAAAGGTTAATTGGAAATGACATTTACGTATTGCTAACTTCTTACTTATCGTAACCTTGATAGAGTGAGGTGTACAGATATTGCGAGGTTAGAGTGCCACTAAATACACTGGTTACAGTGTCATCATCTGCTGTGTGTTCTGTTTTCTTGTTTCCGTATTGCATAGCCAGGCCTGTGGTAACGCAATATCCTACATCGTCTTCCATGGCGCTTTGGCCCATTTTCGGGCCATGCTGTCCGATGACCCACATACATACAAACAAATAACTTACGTTCCTCGACTGTGCGTAACTCGTTGTGCAGTTCCCATTGGCTTCCAACACCCGCTCATAAATTAAACTGGGAAATATGTGACCTTGCTAGGTGGCTGTGTTATATTAATTTTTCTTTCTTCTCATATTTGTGGTAAAATACGCTTAAAAAACTGCATAAAGTACTGAATGTATACAGAATAAAAAATAAAAAGAAAACGTAGGAGGAAGAGAGAAAGAGGTTTGAACTGGGAGCATTCGTAAAGAGCTTCGCATCTGGAGAAGGGGGATATATTGTGACATGTTCGTGGCTGTAGGAACGTACGTTCGTACGTGCTTACATACGTACAAACATACATACATACATACGTACATACACAAACAAACATACATACATACATACATACATACGTACGTACACAATGCATAAATAGTCACATTTCTCACAAAAGTGTTTTTAGAACTGGCCTGTACATGCAATACATTACGACTATTTATGTTTACGAACGCGGTCGTTTATGATCTGACGTCGTGTTGTTTGGTAAATAGGTATCCAAATGTCGGGAGAACTGCCTGCCTCCATCTGTCGGGTAGAGGAAGGATAAGATGCAGAGGGTTTTGCCGAAACATGAGTACCTGTGTACCAAACTACTCGGATTCAAATCGTAGAAGATAGTATGGTTATAGTCCCCGCTCTCAAGAAATCCAAATATCTGTTTTTCCTTTAGAGTAATTTAGATAAATATCTGCGTGAGTTTTGGCAAGTAAACACCACAATAGACAACTAGACAACCCGTTAGTACATCCGCAGCGGTCTGAACACCTTTTTAAATTTGAGGATTTAGGTCTTCTGGAATGTGATGCAGTGTCGCTGGAATGTGATGCGGTGTCGCTGGAATGTGATGCAGTGTCGCTGGGATGTTTTCCTCCCGTTCGAAGGAATGTATTGCGTGTGTGTTCAAGAGTAGAGGAGTTCACGAAGAACGTTGTTTTATTTTCTTTTTCAGAAATCTGTATAATCAAATGTGAGTGTTGGTAACGTCCTGTTACTTACCCAGTATGTTAGCGGGTGGACAGCGGCAGATGACAAGGTAGTGGGACTTCCCTGTGCGAATGTTCTGCAAAGCCAGTAACGACCAATCCCTTGGTGCTCGGCATTCCCTCATTTCAGCTACAGGTTCACAGGTTTTCACGAGTGTCAGAGCCTGAAACATTATACCAACATTAGTCAAATATCAAGTAATATTTTAGGTTTTCACGGCGGTGACTATGAATACGACTGTGTTCTGGGAAGTGGCGCCTTGTAGTCTGGTAGATACATATCTATGTTTAAGAGAAACCTGCTGTATGTGTTGTTAGAAGACAGGTGTCTTCATTGTGATATACGTTTTCGGAATTAAATGGGATATTCTGATACTTCCCATCTGTAGCTACGGTTTATAGAGCGAAACCTTTTATTTGTCCATTCATACACATAAAATAGATCTTCAATAAACAGGATGAGGAGGGGCGTGGATTGGATTGATCTAGTTCAGGATAGGGACAGGTGGCGGGTTCTTGTGAACGCGGCGATGAACCTTGGGTACCAAAATTAGTGCCGAGAATTTCTTGAATAGCTGAAGAACTATTTGCTTCTCAATAAGTACTCTGCTCCATGGAACTCATATACTTTATAGACCTTGAGTGACAATTGAACATCACAAAGCCATTGAATATTCATGCTGTAAACTTAGAAGTTGGTGTGTTTGCAGTAAATGAATGTAACTGCGAGGCGGACGCATGGAATCTTAAATGACATAGTTAGAAGGTACAGTGCACGTGCTATAATTTTGAAGAGTCGACCTTCACCTTTCAACTCCTATTATGAATGCTGAGGGTGGAGTGGACTCTGTCCCAGAATATTTTTGGGGGCACCAGAACAAAGTTCCGTTGCCCTTGTGTTTGTCATACCGAACAACTTCCATCCATTATAGAATCTTCTTAAGGCTGTCTGTGTTATGGTATGCTCACGCATGATATGCACGCGAGTGCGTGACTTGGATTACGTGCCGTTTATATATGTGCGTCTCGGATATAGGTCTTGCGGTCAAGTACATGTGTTTCTACGTTGCAGTTCGTACTAGATTACGTTGTTTAACTAAGAGACATTGTCTTATTGACCACCATGGCTTCGTACTGGAAGCTGTCGCGTAATGTAAAGCAATAAAGAATAGGTATGTGTTGCTGACAGGGAATTAGCAAGATATAAATTAGATTTAGTGGGTGTGCAGGAGATTAGGTGGGACAAAGGGGACACAGTAAGAACAGGGGATTATAATGTTTTCTATGGAAAAGGAAATGAAAATCATAAACTGGGGAGAGGTTTTTTGTACACCACAGAATAGTATCAGCAGTTAAGAAGGTGGAGTTTGTTGGTGATAGGGTGTCATATATAGTTCTGAGAGGTCGCTTGTGTATTTTCATTGTTCTAAATGTGCATTCACCAAGTGAGGGAAAAGTGATGATTCAAAAGACAGTTTTTGTGAGGAATCAGAGCAGCTTTTTTGTTATCATTTTACTAAGTACCACATGATAATCCTATTAGGAGATTTTAATGCAAAAGTGGGGAGAGAGAATATTTTCAAACCGACAACTGGGAATGAGAGTCTATGTCAGGATAGTAATGATAATGTGGTTAGAATAGTAAACTTTGTCACATCAAAAAATCTAGTTAAGAGCATGGTGTTCCCGCAGCGAAACATTCGTAAGTAAACCTGGACCTCTCCTGATGGGAAGACTCACAACCAGATGGATCACATATTGATAGATAGGAGATGGCAGTCGAGTACACTAGATGTACGAAGTTTCAGGGGAGCTGACTGTGATACTGATCACTAGCTGGTGGTTGTAAAACTTAGGGAAAGATTGGCAGTAAGTAAAGAAGCAGCACAGAAGTTTGATGGGGAAAGATTTAATCTCAGGAAGCTAAATTAGCCGAAGGTTAAGAAACAGTATCAGTTTGAGATTACAAACAGGTTTGCAGCTTTGGAGAATTTAAGTGATGATGAGGATATAAATAGTGCTTGGGAGAACATTAAAGAGAATATCAAAACCTCAGCTAAAGGGAGTCTAGGTCTGCACGAATTGAAGCAACATAAACCATGGTTTGACGAAGAATGTTTAGGTTTTTTAGATCAAATAAAGCGGCCTAAAATGCAGTGGTTACAGGATCCAAGCCAAAGCAATATAGATAATCTAAACAATGTAAGACCTGAAGCTAGCAGACATTTTAGGAAAAAAATAAGGAATATCTGAAATCTGAAATTGAGGAACTGGAAACTAATAGTAAGATAAAAAATTTTAGGGACTTGTATAGGGGCGTCACTGACTTTAAGAAGGGTTACCAGCCTAGAAGTAGCATAGAAAAATATAAGAAGGGTGATATGGTTGCAGATTTCCACAGTATTTTGGCTAGGCGGAGGAACCATTTCTCTCAGCTGTTGAATATATATGGGGTTAATGATGTTAGGCAGACAGAAATACACACAACAGAACCACTACTGCCTTTGAGGTTGATTTGCCTCTTGAAAAGCTAAAAAGTCACAAATCACCAGGTGTTGATCAAATACCAGCAGAACTGATTAAAACAGGGGGTAGAACAATTTGCTGTGAAATTCACAAACTTATTATTTCTATTTGGAATAAGGAGGAATTGCCTGAGGAGTGGAAGGAGTCGATCACAGTACCTATCTATAAGAAGGGCAATAAAACAGTTTGTAGTAACTGTAGGGGCATATCACTTTTGCAAACTACGTACAAAATTTTATCCAACATCCTGCTCTCAAGGTTAACTCCATATGCAGAGAAAATTGTTGGGGATCATCAATGTGGATTTCGACACAACAGGTCAGCTGCTGATCATATATTGTGCATTGTCAAATACTTGAGAAAAATGGGAATACAACGAAGCATTGTATCACCTCTATATAATCTTCAAGAAGGCTTATGATTCAGTTATGAGGGAGGTCTTGTATAATATTCTCATTCAGTTTGGTATCCCCATGAAACTGGTAAGACTAATAAAAATGTGTCCGACTGAAACGTGTAGCAGAGTCCGGGTAGGCAAGAATTTGTCTGACATGTTTCCTATTAGGAATGGTTTGCAACAGGGAGATGCTCTATCGCCATTGCTTTTCAACTTTACCCTAGAGTACGCCATTAGGAGCGTTCAGGTAATTTAGGATGGCTTGAAATTAAATGGTACGCATCAGCTTCTGGTATATACTGATGATAATATACTGGGAGGAAGCGTACATACTATGAAGGAAAATGCAGAAGCTTTGGTAGTGTCAAGTAAGGAGATTGGACTAGAAATAAATGTGGATAAAACTAAGTACATGCTTATGTCTCGAGATCAGAATGCTGGACGAAGTCACAGTATGAAGACTTACAATAGTTCCTCTGAAAGGGTGGAAGAGTCGAATATTTGGGGACGACTTTAACAAATCAAAATTCTATTCAGGAAGAAATTAAGAGCAGATTGAAGTCAGGGAATGCTTGCTGTTATTCGGTGAAGAATCTTTTGTCTTCCAGTTTGCTATCCAAAAATTAAAAGATTAAGATTTACAGAACTACACTTTTGCCTTGTGTTTTGTATGGGTGTGAAACTTAGTCACTGATATTGAGAGAGGAACGTAGGCTGAGGGTCTCTGAGAATAGGGCGTTGAGAATAGTTGGGGCTAAAAAGGATGAGGTAACAGGAGAGTGGAGCAAACTACATAATGAGGAGCTGTACTGCTCACCCAACATTATTTGGGTTATAAAATCGAGAAGAATGAGATGGGCGGGGCATGTAGCGCGTATGGGGGGAGGAGAGGCATATACAGGTTTAAATAAATCAACCAACAAGATGTAACAGTTTCAGAAGTAGTTTCGGGCGCCTATCCGCCCATCATCAGGAGCGTACAACTGCACTAGGAGCCTCTGGTTTTACCGTTGGAGCGTGGCGGTTGGAGCGTTGAACGAACAGCTGTATAAGCTCCATCTAAACTGTGCAACGTACTGGAACAAATCTTGGCTTTACATCCAAGACCACTTAGACCGAAACTTACAAATGGAAACAGAGGCATTGTACAAGCGCAATAAGAAAATTGATAATCTAATGGACAAACAAGCAAGAAAAACAAAACAGCAACGTGCACACCAGTACCACAACTTTTACCAGCGCACCATAAATTTAACAAACATCACGTTCACAGACGAAGAGCAATCTGTATTAAACCTAGGATTACAACACAGCGTGGGAAAACCCCTCAGGACATGCTGGATAAATGTCATCATAGAAACGGAAAACTGTGTAAAACAGCTGGACCACAAACTTCAGAAGGCTGTCCGCATTTTAGCAACGAATAAATTAAAACAAATCTACCATTCAAACAACAATATGAATGCATTACGCAGACGTCACCTGTACATACTGAACAAAGTAAAACACAAAATTATAACAGGAAATACAATGTTGGCACAGGCCGATAAAGGTAGAAAAACTGTTATCATATATAAACATGATTACGATGAAAAAGTACATACATTCCTCACTGAAAATGATATTCATCCAATCCCAAAAAATCCCATTAACAAAAAAAAAAAACTAAAAAATGAGACCACGACCAACAACGCCCCAACGGTAAAACCAGAGGCTTCTAGTGCAGTTTACCCTCCTGATGATGGGCGGAGAGGCGCCCGAACCATGTTGAACCACACATAAACGTCAAGTAATAAACTTGTGAAACTGTTGCGTCTTGTTGGTTGATTTATTTGTATCGTATGATGATGCACGGACTTGCGAACGTCAAAAGCATATACAGGGTTTTGGTGGGGAAACCTGAGGGAAGGAGACCACTAGGGAGACCCGGGCGTAGATGGGAGGATATTAAGATGGATCTTCAGGAAGTGCGATGTGGGGGTATGGACTGGATTGAGCTGGCTGAGGATAGGGACAGGTAGTGGGCACTTGTGAAAGCGGTAATGAACCTTTGGGTTCCGTACATTTTTGGGAGTTTCTTGACTAGCTGCAAACCGGTAAGCTTCTCAAGAAGGACTCTGCGCCACGAAGTAAGTAAGTTTGTGTTGCTGATCGAGGCGAAAAGAGGAAGGCTAAGTCTCTTTTATTTAGTCCTGCGCATTTCTTCTCAAACGCTTGAAACTTCCTGTAAATGACATAGTACGAATTTTGGATTATGAGAGGACGAAATGGTTGGTTTTATGCAATTGGACCCCCTGTTTTAAACTGGGAGGAGAGTAAGTTTGGAGGTACAGAAATTGAATTTCCAGTAGACGTGACTTGGCGGAGTATGAAGAGTATTGATATCTTTCCGGAAATTAGTGGGAATGCTTTGCTGCTACTACTACTACTACACTCTAGTAGTAGTAGTAGTAGTAGTAGTAGTTGTTGTTGTTGTTGTTGTAACAGTGGTGGTGGTAGTAGTAGTGATAATATGGCTCCTTCCGCTTATTATTATTATTATTATTATTATTATTATTATTATTATTATTATTATTATTATTATTGCACTGGGACGCCGGTTGGACTGTATTTACTGTCTGATTAGCCACGACAGTTTAAAAACACTGTTTCGGAGATTGAAGGAAAGATAGAAGGAATATTAGGAGTGACGGGAATACGAGGAATAAGATGTTAGCAGCTTATGGATGACTTGAAGGAAATGAGAGGATACTGGAAATTGAAAGAGGAAGCACCATCGCATTCTGTGGAGAACTCACAGTGGAAGAGGCTTTGTACCTGTCGTACGATAGACTGCGGAATGAATGAATTTCGGAGACACGCTGTGCCTGCGTTCTCATGTGGGAAGATGCTCTTTTGAGCCCATTAGACGAGGCTGATCTTCATCGCTTGGCGTAAAGTATAATCCCAAGGAACGAAGGTGTTAGTACTGATGGGTCTTAAATTAATCTGCAGTAACCCATGGCCAGTCAAAAATAAACGTGAAAGCTCAATACCAAGTATATATAAATACTGGAGCAAGACGGAAATAAAACCATGAAGAGGCGTGTAGCGACAAAAGCGTTCCAGACGTCTGGGGTTACTAAGTGAACCTTCCTCTTGGCGAAACAGCGATTACGTCGCCTAAAGCTGTAGCAGAAGAAAAAAGGGACATGGGGCACTGAACGAAGTGGATGATTGTGTGTGTGTGTGTGTGTGTGTGTGTGTGTGTGTGTGTGTGTGTGTGTGTGTGTGTGTGTGTGTGTGTGTGTGTGTGTGTGTGTGTGTTCACTCAGGTCGTCCCGTCGGCCGGGATTAGAGGTCTGAATGGGCCAAAATTTTAGAATTTTTCTCTGTCCGGCCTCTGGAGCATTCTATCCGACCCCGAATTTTACCATCAAAGGTGTTAACCCATACCCGACCGAAACCCGGCGTTCCTCTATGCTAGTCCAGCTGACGCACTCGTTTAATTAACAACGCGTTTCGATTATCGTGCCATTAATACCTGTTTATTTTAATGCATAAATGTCAATAATCCATGAACGACTATTTAACGACTCCCTAAGAACTTCTGATATTTCGGAATTTGAGAAACGTTACATAAATATTGGATACCAAAGTGATATTGCGAGCTCTTTTTGGGAAGCGGCAGCTACGAAAATTCCTGAGAAAATTAGGTCTTTATTTGCTTCCTAAGCCTGACCTAACCCAATTTCCCATGCCCATTCTTTAAGTAAATTCTCAAACCATCACTTTTTCTGTACCCGCAGTCCCAGGTAAATCACTGGTGAATTCGCTGCTCACAAATAGCGTTATAGCTCTGTGATAGGTAATTTTGTAACTGTGTCCAGCATAAGACGATTGCATGGTCCAAGAAGTCTGAAATGCCTTGTGTAATACTTGATAAGTATCATTTGACCCAAGCCCGAACCTGAATATTGTCTGTACTGCTAGGCCTACGGTCGGGTCGGGCCGAGGATCGGACCCACGCAGACCTCTAGCCGGAATTACATATAAATTTTCATAGTTTTTATGATCGATAAACTCGTTGAAATTTCAAATCCTGTTGATACACGAAAAAGAGGGCTCTGGGGTTCACGGTGATGCGATTCAGGCATATGCGCAGAAGAAGCACTATTGCGGTAGTTCCTTGTGGTGACCCACTTGGAAAACTTGTCTCACTTGGCAGTCCGAGAGTTATGTGCGTTTTGTGGGAACAGGAAGTGTCCCGGTCTTCTTGGCGATGGTGTGACAGTGCCCTGCCGGTGGTGTGACAGTGCCCTGCCGCACACGGCTCATTATACTCGGAACTTAACTGCAAAATTCCGGATTTAGCACACGGCGTTTTCCCTATTTTTCCAATCTTGAAGGACCACTCGCCAGGACATCGTTTCACCTGACGCAACAGGGGGCATACGTTCTGTGCGTCCGCTGTGACAGACGCCTCAATCGTCAAGTGTACTATTGTGGAAAGTAGCGCATCAGTGACATATTTATTGTGTATTGTCATTTACCTCCATTAAAATCTTGCTTCTAACATGTAACCTTACTTTCTGATCCGCTGTTAGCGTCGGGGTTCGAGGGTTTAGATTGTAAAGAATATTCGTTTGTCAAAGGTTTGGAAGTAAGTGCTCGTGGGATAATTCAGGAGATCATCCCGTATATTTATCGGGGTGCTGAGGAAATGCACAAGGAACGCCAGTCAGGGAAGCGTCCAGGTCGAGAATCGAACCGGGAATCTCCCACATGCAAGTCAGAAACGTTACAACTGGAACCACCTGGCCAGGTGCCACTTCTATAAACGTAATTTAAATTGGACAAGTTCACTGCTCTTTTATATAAAGGAAGAGGTTCTCTAAAATGCCTGTTGGTTTAACGTGAAATGTGCGGTTGTGAGATGCTTGGCGGTGGTTTTGTGGAGTGCATTAGTCCATGTAGACTAATCACGCTGGGTTATGGTATTTACTGTTACTACATCTGTTACGCTCTTTAAATGCCATTCACCACTTATAACGAGACATCTGCTAACTATTCATATAGAGATTATATTTCGTCTCCGCTTAATTGCTGTATTTACTCATGTTCTGTTGCCAAAGAGGGCCTTCCTGTTTTAAAGGGGAGACTGAATTGGACGGAAATCGTGCACATGCTGTGCGGTACACGTTTAGTGTTGAATGTTTCGATGTATGCTTCATGGAATACAAAGGATTTAGCACAGTCATCCATTGCCCTCTCTTTTTTCCCCAGTTTCTGGATTTTGTATTTTAATACGTTTGGTAAGACTCTTGGACAAGGAGAGATTGCCACGTCACAAGGCTCGTGCGAACACAGGACAACTCGAAGACAGGCTGTACCGGTAGTAATCTTTAGGCTGTCCGTCTGTTGTGCACATTACATGCTGGACGCAAAGAAATTTTCTTGCAATACTTTGAGATATTGATGATTGGTTGACCGTGCATCATAGTATAACCTTGGTTGATCTCCAACCTGATGCACAAAATTCTTGTTTATTTACATATAATACATTTATTATAATCCTCTACATGTTTCGAGCATTACCCTGCTCATCTTCAGGATGTCTACGTCGTAATTGTATATATGCAGCCTCTGGTATCGTCAATGTCTGTAAAAAGTGAGTTGTCTAAAATTACTCTATTACGATTTGCTGCATTGCTTATAAGTGAAAATTGATAATGATGAAATTTCAGATAAATTCTTCGGATATGATTAAATTCCGTGTCTATTGAGTCGCCCTGGGCGTGATGCGTCATGTAGAGGTTATGTTGTCTAGACGACATGTAGAGGTTATGTTGTCTAGACAACATGTAGAGGTTATGTTGTCTAGACAACATAAACTATACATGACGCATCACGCCCAGGGCGACTCAATAGACACGCAGTTTAATCATATCCGAAGAATTTATCTGAAATTTTATCATTATCAATTTTCACTTATAAGCAATGCAGCAAATTGTAATACAGTAATTTTAGGCAACTCACTTTTTACAGAGTGACGATACCAGAGGCTGCATATATACAATTACGACGTAGACCTCCTGAAGATGAGCAGGGTAATGCTCGAAACATGTAGAGGATTATAATAAATGTATTATATGTAAATAAATAAGAATTTTGTGCATCAAGTTGGAGATCAACCAAGGTTACGTTGAGATAGTTTAATCTGTGGTTTTAGGAATGGGCGAACTTTATAACATACTTTCATTCCTGTATTTCGAATTCGGTATCGGATTTTACGCACTCGTGTTTGCATAGTGTGCAGTTTTGTAATTTCTGTGTCCGTCGATTCTTTGCCCCCATGTGATGACGACTGCGTGTGTTTGATCGTGCATACATATGTATTACAGAGACCGTGAGATAGTGTGGATGAGATTCAGTGACACAGTTGGCCATTTTACAATAAGCACGCTCGACAATAAATAGTTTCATTCTGTCTACATTTAGAGATCACAGACTTGACCAGTTAACCCTTTAAACGCTGAATTAAATCCCATCTACCATTTTCTGGCATTATTAGGAATTCACCATTTTCTCCACGTTAGCAGGATAAGACTTAAATCATTAACCCTTAGGCTACTGTCGTATATATATATATATATATATATATATATATATATATATATATATA
>Ga0268261_10003873_pt1 | contig 11097 bp, 4 predicted proteins | sample TergutNc150P1_FD_190353 | JGI IMG/M metagenome (GOLD analysis project Ga0268261, IMG submission 190353) | Nasutitermes corniger P1 segment gut microbial community from laboratory colony in Florida, USA - Nc150 P1 (SPAdes) (version 2) | ecosystem: Host-associated > Arthropoda: Insects > Digestive...
TATATATATATATATATATATATATATATATATATATATATATATATATAAAATAATGTTTTAATACCACATACAAATACACCATGTGGTAAATTTCAAAACAAGATTATCAGGGCAGGAAAAGTGATGAACTCTTATGGAATAAGGTAAACATTTATGAAAGGAGTTAAAAATTTGTTTATATAAGGGTTAGTTTCACATAGAAGTGCAACTGGAATACAAAACATGCAATTTTTACATTTTTACAAACAACGTGCTATATTTGTAGACATGTTTCATATCCTCAGCAAGCTCTGACTGAAATGACACCATGTGTTAGTTAAATGTTAATAAAGGTTAGGCTGAAATTCACCAAGTTTTAATGGACTTCACTAACATTTTCCTTACACGAACAATTAAAAGTACTGATTGGAAAAATTACACCCCTATTTATTCAGCATGAAAAAATTAATTACATTATCAACTTCCAATACATTCAGTTATTTCAAAAGAAATATTACTACTCCTGTGATACACAAGCAAATTCAGGTTGGAAAGCTGGCCTCAACAACATACTTCCTGCTTATGGACACTGAAAATTCATTACTTTAGGCAGAAACAGCCATAAAAACAAAAGGACTACACATAAAACTGTGATCCAATTATTATGAGCTCATGCCTGTCCTTTGATTTATTTAGTGGATGACAATTTGAAGTTCCCAAAATCAGAATACGTAGTTTCATGTTAACTGTCATATCTTTACCGCTTAGTTCCAACCATTCAGCCGAACCTCTATTCAGTACTTATGCTGCGATGACAACCACCACACAATGCATTACATAACAGCCATCAACCACTCAGGCAAGCAGGTGGTGCAGCATTATAAAATATACAACTTGTGTTATAAATGTTAATGTTAAGCTGCAGTTAATTGGTCTGAAGCATCCAGCTGCCACTCCTATTGCTATCAGGACATGACTGCAGAATTAGCAATATCAAACTCCAAGGGAAATAAAGGCATGCCAGTAAGCTTATCACAGTTACAGCAGATGCCTGATATTCTGTTCACTAAAGGGGCTTTAACTTTTAGAAGATAATAAACTCAAAACAACCTGACTGTGGCATCTGCTGCAGAACTGATTTTAAATGTAGGAAAAAGTTAACACAAAAAAAACATAGAGCATATTACAAAAGGCTATAAAACTGAAACCTCAACAATTTTATGTGATTTATGAACTAAACTTGCTAAAAGGGTACAGCAAAGGTAAGAATCAAACAGTAGTTGATACAACAGAAAATGAATGAAAAGAGTAAGATGTGAAAATCAGAATGAAGGGAAAGCAGCTTGGACAGGTCTGAGTCCAAATTCATTAGCAACACTTACCAATAGTAAGTGTTATATAGCTCCAAACAGTATACTAGATGTGTTGCATAAATTGGAACAGGTCTGCAAGGAGGAAGTGATGGCTTGCTTGAAGGCATCTGTCAGGAGGGATTGTGGAAAAGTATACATAACCTCATACAAGACAGCCATCTCCAGTTCAAGACTCCCAAATACAAATCAGAATTACGCAATAGTGATGCTCCACAAAAGTTATTAACTACAAATATGTGACAGTGATAAGAGCCTTTTCATTAAGAATGAAGTAAAAATTATTACCCATGACACACACTAGCAGTACATTTCATAAATTTTCCATGTGTGAGAAAGATAAGAAGAAAAGGGATAAGACAGCCTTAATCTCACTTCCTTTACCAAAATTTGTTCAACACAACATACAATAAATCTTTTGATGTTAAGACATTCCGTCAGATTTGGTTCTTTTTGAAACTGTCAGACTGGACTGGAATTTGCTTATTCATACATAGAACCAAGTCCTCAGAGAGGCAAATGGGGTTCACTTATTTCAAAACTTGATAATGAAGAACTAATTTTGACACTGTCAATACTGTCAAACAAAATCCAACACTCGACTAAACATAACATGATTATTACGGACATCAGACTCAATCTGGAATGTGATATGAAAGGATTAAATTCAGTATAAGGTATTCAGATCAAGTATAATTCACCACAGCTAAAAAATACTTCAAATTATAGTGTGTAATGCATACTTCATAATGACAAGTACACTATACACATGTTAAAGTATGAAATGCCGCATAGTGTTCGAACATGTACGGTGCATTTCAAATTCGCAGTGGGCTACGAGAAGGAAAAAATTTAGTCCCGTTGATTTCTTGATTTTCTCTACTTTATGCTACGAGACAGTGAAATCACAGAGAATGTGTTGAACTGGTAAGTGCCTCAACTGGTGAAATAAGAAATGAAAACAAAATACTGACAAGGAAATGTCTTGGAAGATGGTCACTCAGAAGAACGTGAATAAGTTGGAAAACTAACGCGAAGATGGATTTTAAGAAAGATGGGAGTTACCAGGAGGTCATGGGTTAAAAAAATTATCATGGAAACAAATTTAATAATTATGGATGCTGACCAAATTACTTTTATACAAGACATTTAATTTTAACATATGTACGTTTGCATGCTCAAAAATGACACATGAATTTGACTCACTAAAACATATTTCTGACTCTCATTTTTGTCATATCACACTCCCATCATCTTTTCTTCATGGTTAATTTTTATGATGCTGTCATCTCAGACTACACAGCATATGCTGACAGCACAAATGGGTAATGACAACTTGGAAAGAACTTCAGAGGAGGTAATTTTAATGTGAGCAAGATAAAACCCTGGCATTTTGCTACTTGAAATCTGTGCTGTTAAGCCTCTAGGCCAGTTCCCTTGTAATTTCTGTAAATTCCAAACACTCCAAAAAAGTACACATTTTTACTTAAATGCAAGACATACTGGATATGCTCTACAAAATGGCTACTGCAGTCATGTACCAGAAATTATTATAGAGTAGCAGCTCTAAGTCAATGAGATACAGTGGAAATCCCCTGGGTGACCAACATTCCAGCATTTTTATGCAGCAATTGTATGGTTATATTGTATGGTTATACCTAACAGATTTCAAAAAATGTTTGGACACAACAAAATAGTGGGGAAGTTTCTTCTTTCTATGCCTCTATGTTCGAATGTTTTTGACTGTACACAGTAATATCAAAATGTTAACATTTTTCAACCAAACCATATTTGAGTTCAGGTGTATACACACACACACACAGTAATGTAATTTGTGAGGAAAAATTCTCTACCTCTGGCCAATTAAAAAATTAAAAAATAATAAACAGACACAATGTTTAAGTTACATTCCATTACAAATTCAGATACAGTGTAGTTACACTGCTGTGTTCACTTTGATATATAATGTCTGCCAAAGCAGAAGCGCTGTCTGGTGTCTCCCATGCCATTTAGTAACAAACTCAGAAATACATTTAAATTGCCTCAAAAGGCACATACATTAAAGAATAATATTTATAACCATGGCAACATCATTTCTGTTGTATTTTGTTCCCAATGGCCATGATATGAATTCTCTGAAGTGATCTCAAAACATCATCAACATTTATTGTACTGGGGTGGGTATATAAATTGCAGCGCATTGTTTACAAAAAACATAGGTATTATGTGAAAAGAAAAAGACAAGATCATTACATGAATGGGTTTTGTGGAAAATAAAACTGTGATTATGAAGCATGTCTGAAAAATGCTGTAAATTTTCTTGTTGTATGTGTGTGTGTGTGTGTGTGTGTGTGTGTGTGTGTGTGTGTGTGTGTGTGTGTGTGTATATATATAAAATTATTTTTTTTAATGTTCATACTGTGATTTTTATTGTTTAATATTTATTATTGTACCAACAGATGCAAACACATATATATAGTACAAAATTATATGACAAATGCTCCTACATGTTTCGGTGCCTCTGCACCATCTTCAGGGACAAATCTGAGTTCGTTTTGCACTGGCACAACATGACCATTATTTTACATGAAGTTCAAAAGGGAACTTGTCAATTTTCCCCAAAAATTACCCACTGTATATAGAACCTGGTAAATTACATGATACCTACAGATCCCACCACGATCTTTCAATTATTTCATACAATCAATATTTTGATATATAATGAAGTCTGGTTTCTGATTTTATAAGTGTGAAAACTTTTGCAATAGTAAATTTGCAGATGTAATTAGCAATTAAAAACATAAAGACCGATCAGGTATATAAACTAATCAGCTGTTCATGGTGGCCACCCTGAGGCAAACTGTTACAGCTATGTCATCATATTTTCCATCTCTCACCTGCCCAGGTTCTCATCTTTCTTGGTCAAATCATCCGCGTCGTACAGATTCAGCTCCAACGCCTGGCCTTGTGACTCAAACACGATGTTCTAGGTGGGGCAACAAGCAGGCCAGGGGGCCATAAAACATGGAGTAGGACATTTCACATCACATTTACTCAACAACCACTACACACGTTACACAGTAGGCAGCAGGAGAATAACTGCATGTGATCTGAGTTTGACAACAATATTTTGTCAACATGTGATGATGACACAACGTTCTTTCAGGTATGGTCCAAGATTATCACAAAATGGGAATACATTCAAATCAGTCATTGTGTGATAATCAGTAAATGTTGGTGCAAGAAGATATGCACTTGCGCACACATGCACAAATACAGAATACAAAACACTCTCAAACGGAAGCAGAGTACACAATAGCTGCGGTGCATTATATGTGGCTGTGAAACTGGGACACTTTCAGCAGCAAAAACTACATAGTAACCTACACACACTTGAATACAAACTCACTTCACACACACACACACACACACACACACACACACACACACACACACACACACACACACACACACACACACACACACACACGTGCGTGTGCACGCGCGCATGAGCGCACACACACACACACTACACAAACCAAGAAGAAGGAATTTTATACTTTTACAAAACTGTCATCAACACTTGCCTGCATAAATTAAAATGCTTCTGGATAAGTCTAATTTCATTTAAACTGTACAGCTTACAGGGCACTGAAACAATTATCATGAATAATGAGTAGGTTAGGATCTGTAATTTGAATATGAACACCATTCTGCTGCATCACTTACAAAATATTTAATTACTTTTATTTTATATTTTAATTATTTTAAACTGCACAGTAAGTAGTATGTCCTACACACAAACATAAAAGAATATTAGAAGAGCCACGTTTCACACAACTTTCTGCCCGTCATTTTCACAAACACCATGCCCAGTTCAATCAAAACCAGGTGATTTTGCACACATCATCAAAAACAAAAGTATAAACCTGTTGTCTATGGTAGTTACACAATTTGTTATCATGAATTCCCTCTGCTGCCACAATTGTAATTCATAATTATTAAAAAAAAAGTAATCAGATGGCAATTATTTAAATATGTCAGGTATATGTTAAGATTTACATACACAACTGCATACATCTGGGTCCAATGGTTATTAGTTACTACTACTGAACTCAAAGCTGCCTAACAGGGATTTGAGAGAGCTACCATAGGTGTGTGTGTGTGTAAATGAATGAATGAATGGATCAGTGGGTGAATAAATGAATGGAAATATATACAAAGCTAACAGAGGTTCCACATCATTGGGGCAGCCAGGATAGCTTAACCTTTTAAAGCCTACTGGTTTCATGCACCAACAAGTTTAACACTTAAGAATTACACATTCTGCCCACGCTGTATTTATGTGTTTTGTATTTATCTCAGAACAAACAGCGACTTGTGCCACTTACAGCACAAACTGATTGGTTTTTATAAGCGAGATGAAAAGTGTTTACTGCGTGGTATGAACTGGGTCTTTAAATAAAGCGGTCTGCGCTTCATCTTTAAAGGGATAATCAGTAGAGCAACCAGGCTGAGGGCTGGACAAACAATGAATCATTGTTCAATTTCCAGTATGCGCAATGAGATTTTTCTCTTCTCTGAAATGTCCAGACAGGTTCTGGTGCCCATCCAACCTTGTATTCAATGGGTACCAAGGACTCTTTACCCAGGAGTAAAGCATGTGGGACATGAAGCTGACAGCTCACCTCCATACAATGCTGAGGATAAGACTAAGTGGAATTAGAGTTCCACTCTCCCATGTGTGTTCATGGCATGCACAGGTGCAACCAGTACTGCATAAAAATTGCACAACCCTAAATTAAGTGATGCTAGTGTCATTCCAGTGTTAAGAAGTCCCCATGATAACCATGTTGTTATACAGCAGGAAATTAATAAATATAACGAGGGGAATGCGGCTCACGGAATTCTGCCCGATGGTTCAAACATTCTTGGATGGTGAGGAGTAGAAACATGAATATATATCACAGGCATATCACTGTATGAAATACGAAAGTAGGATAAAAATTAACAGTGAATCAGTGTCCATAATGAAACGTTTCTGTGCATTCTGAGTTCATTTCTAATGAACAGTCACTAACATCTAACAACCTGGGGGTGCACTCTGAGTAAATTTCCAATGACAGTCGCTAACATAAAACAAACTGGAATAAACCACATCAATTTATGCATATAAAAATTAAAATTCATTATTCTTGGCTTCATGAATTACTACAAATTGCAGCAACAATTGAAAACAATCAGTTATACCAGCCACACACACACTGCAGAGAACAACAAAAATATCCATGCAAATCAAGAAAATACGTAAATGACAAAAATAGCTATTTTACAGCATTATAAAATAAAAATAAACAGAAAGAACATAATCCATTTTAAATAAAATAGTCTTGCACACACCAGACTTGAAGTAATAGGTGTTATCAGTTCTGATTTTAGTGCTTCAATTTATTGGATTAATTTATCACACCTAATACACACATAAGCATGAAACTTTTTGAATATTGTTCAGCTGTTAATGTTCTAAGTCAAGTAAAAAATGCACTTACAGTTCAATGAAATAAGCAGAATCACACGTATGAGATAACATATAAATTAACGGCATTCACATTTTTTAAAAATTTATGGCGACCTGGCATGACAACTCAAACTTTGTTTGGAACAAAACAGTTGTGTATTATCACGGTTTCTTCCCACATCTGCCGACAGCTGAAAGACCCTGACTGTTAATCACCACCAAAATAATATTTGTCAAATAACTTAGCACAAAGAGATTAAAGATCTACAGTATTGCATACTTCTGTAAATTACTTATACAGTAAATGTATTCTATCACGACTGTAGCTGTTGCAAAAAAACAGGATATCTTTAACACATGACTGAACACTGCAGAACAAGTGACATTACCGGTCACTATGCAATAATAAGTCACCCACTCTAAAACATGCAGTCCTGTATTTAAAAGTGCATAATTATGTTATTTTATGGAAGACTTTAAAAGTGCTGACCTCCTGCTGAAAAGCTGGCCTCACTTGTCATGAAAATATTTCTAAACATGTGATGGAGCTCGTCTTGAAGTGTTATAAATTTTGCTTCAAGTATTGTCTTTCAGTTCTTGCAATTAACGTGGACTGTTCACATAAATTCTGCCTAGAGTTCCCCACAAACAAAATGGCACAGATCCAAATCAGGAGATTGAGGGCATCACAATCTGTGCATTATCAACCATCTGACAAATACCTCTTCTAGTGCATTTAGAAATTTTCTGTGCTCTAGGACCCCTATACTCTGATACGTATAAAAAGTGATTAAGCACTAGCAGCTGTGCTCACCCTGCAGCAGGGACATCACAGCAAAATGTGATGGCTAGCACACATAAACAAGCCGAGACAATACACTCTACTACTCAGGGACATGATACCTCTACCGCCCGGTATATCATGCTTTAAGACCTGTCTGGTGCCACACTCTTTACCAGTACCTTCCACAGACAACAGCTTCTCCCCATGCAGGCAAGGAAATAACCACTGTAACGAACTTAAAGAGTTATTAATACCAACTCAACTTGGTCCTACACAGCAAGAAATGATCATGCTACTGATCTGTAAAATTAAATTCACCATGGAAAGCTACAAAAAGCACAAAAATTCTACAATCTAAGAGAAAATGTTAATATTCTGCAAATTTGGATGAATAATTTGGATATATGTTGCAGTTTTTTTATATATTTCATAATGTCAATACATTTAAAACACAATTTACAAACCATAAAAGTAATGGTCTACAAGACAGAGTCTGCCGCAAGGTAGCAGATTCATATAATGCAGCCATCTCATGTTCAGAGATGTCTGTTTATGGTTCTTCTTTTTGTGTAGTCATATGAGTGGGAAACTGAATAGACAGGTAGAGGCAATAGCGCATTATAACCTGCTGCACTAAATTAAGAGTCATAAAACTTCTCAGTCAAGACCTGAGGTATATGACAGTGGGGCATCAGCCTTTATTAAAACAAACAATAAGAAACATATAACCTCAACCACATGCTGCATACTGACTTACACACCTACATCAATACCTAGTACCACCTTGTACATAATGAAACACAGTGGAGTGTACCCCAAGTTCAAAGTAGTAGTACAGACTGTTTGACCCCCATGAGCGCAATTGCGTGGCAGTAGGTAAAAGTGTATCACAACAAGCACAGTCCTTGTAAAACCACACGGTATTCACCTGACTTTTCAAACAATCAAACAAGGCCTTCACCCACCAGCACTGCAGTAACATCGCTAAATTCATGTGTGTCTTTCCTACAGAGAATGCCAGCACTTACTCTAATAACAATCCCCTCTTAATTAATACCTTATTTGTGTCAAATATCGGTGACAAAACAAAAAGGCAGCATCTATGAATTTAGAAAGCAGCATCTGTTTAGGGGCTATCTGAATTCCTTTAACAGATACAGTATATTTGTCCACCATTTTAAAAGGACAAAGTATTTTGATATTAAGCAATGTATTTAGAGCGTTAACAATGCAGAAATGTCAAATGCAGAAAGGTCAGAGATCAGATTCCCTAACAATGTTTTCAACATACTGATAAGAGTCAAATACTCTAAATGACAATTCACACAGAAAAATCCAACAAGATGCAACAGTGTATCAAAATTTATTATTCCATATTTATATGAAACTCAACATGTTTCGGGGGACACACCACCCATCATCAGGAACCTAAAACTGCACTGGCAGCCTCTGGTTTGCATACGTGGAATGTTGCTGGACGTATAGTTGCTGGACGCTGTCAGGCAGAGTATACTCGGCCTGACAGCGTCCAGCAACCACATGTCCAACAACCTTCCACATATGCAAACCAGAGGCTGCTAGTGCAGTTTTAGGCTCCTGATGATGGGCGGTGTGTCGCCCGAAATGTGTTGAGCTTCATACAAATATGGAATAATAAATTCTGATACACTGTTGCATCTTATTGGATTTTTCTGTATGAATCGTACTATGATGCACGGATCCACAAACATCAACTCTAAATGACACTTCAGATTCCTCTTTTACACCTCTTATGTAGCACTAGATGATGGTAACAGTTCCATCATCTCTATAAATAACTACAAAAGATGCTCAGTAAAGCAAAAAAGACAAGACTTACCTCACACCAATAGTCCCATTTTGGATTCACAGTATTATCAATTGTATCAGTGCGGAACTGCTGGGCTCCTACAGTGATTATGGCATATGGATCAGATTTACCTTTACCCAGAACACCAAAGTCCATCTTCATCAGCTGCTTTGCTTCAACAACATGTACACGTAACACGCCCTAATAAACAGCAATAAAGCAGTAATCCTGAGAATATTTCCTATTTATCTTCTGAAACATCAAAAACTTTTAACCTATAAGCAATATATCCTACCCCAGGGGATACAAATCTTCAGAGTAAAATATATCAATCAACTGACCAACTGACTGACTGACTGACTGACTGACCCCATGATCCTGAGTTTACCTTAATAATTAGTCCAATTTATTTTATTCAGACCAACTCATGCACTCTTTTTAAAACACATTCACATTTAAAACTCTAAACTGTTAAAAATGTTCGTAAAACACATCAATTAAAACCCTACATGTTTCGGTCACAACTGTTTGACCATCTTCAGGGGGTCGTCTTTCGTGCTTAGTGCTGTTACTACCTTCTCTGCTTGTTTGCCTCATTTATGTGGTATGTGTCTGTCGACAGACAAGTACATCAGGCACGCACACACATAGACAACATTACAGCCACATACCAAATAAATGAGGCAAACAAGCAGAGAAAGTAGTAACAGCACTAAGCATGAAAGACGACCCCCTCAAGATGGTCAAACAATTGTGACCGAAACATGCAGGGTTTTAATTGATGTGTTTTACAAACATTTTTAACAATTTAGAGTTTTAAATGTGCATGTGTTTTAAAAAGAGTGCATGAGTTGGTTTGAATAAAATAAATATACCAACATGCACAGTGTGAAAGTAAAGAACTAGTCCAATGTTCATAAAATTCAGTCGGTTCAGTACCATATTCACAAGAACCTGCTACTGGTACTGGGGAGTTACACTAGACTGCATATCTTTCATTGCTGTCCTGAGCACCACAACTGTCATGGGATGTGCTGCTATGCTCAGTGCACTGATAGTACGAAGAATCCATGGTTACATTATCTTCAAATAAGAATAAAGTATTGGAGAAGAGAGCTGGGTGTCTGCTGCAACAGATATACAACCTCCTCTCAGACATTTCATACATGCTACATGAATGAACTCCTACTCCACGTCTACATATAGTAAATAACCTGCTTAACAAAAATAAATACATACTTCTGGTTTTGGCATCTTGAGAACTGTTGCTGGGATCGCATCACTTAATTGAATGGGCAACTTATTCGGCAGCACCATCATCCTAGCTACTTGCTCCACAATGATCCGACGTAGAATGTCACTGTGAACACATTCAATTTCCTTGTCACAGACATTTCCAATATGTATATTAACCCTTTAAAACCCGAATTAAATCCCATCTGCTATTTGCTGGCATTATTAGGAGCTCACCATTTTCTCCACGTTAGCAGGATAAGAGTTAAATTACTAACCTTTAGGCTACTAATGTCATATATATGTGGAGCACCCATTCTTGATGTTTCTAGATCACACACGACGACGCAGCACAGTCGGTAGGACTCCTCTGGACGAGTGA
>Ga0268261_10003874_pt1 | contig 11097 bp, 11 predicted proteins | sample TergutNc150P1_FD_190353 | JGI IMG/M metagenome (GOLD analysis project Ga0268261, IMG submission 190353) | Nasutitermes corniger P1 segment gut microbial community from laboratory colony in Florida, USA - Nc150 P1 (SPAdes) (version 2) | ecosystem: Host-associated > Arthropoda: Insects >...
CAACCCTACCGTCAGTGAATACTGTAGCCGTGCGTGGGTGGATTACTTTGTTGTGCAGCGATTCAATCGCCTCCAGAGCTTTAACTATGGCCAGCTGCTCCGCCTGGTTATTAGAGCATCTGTTATCCAGTTTTACTTTTATTTGGGCCACAATTTCGTTACCTATGAAGATAGCTGCACCTGACCCGACTCCTTGCCCATGCCTGCTTCCGTCGGTGTATGCTTGTACCGATGCTTCCTCGTTTCCTGCAACTTCTTTTATTGTAACCGCGTCTGCTAGGTGCAGCCAGTGCTTAAGTTCTACAGCACTGTCCAATACGAATGTGTGACTTCCCGTTTTTTGTTGATGTAACGTTTGACCACCTCCTCCAGTTTGATGTTTATGGGCGTCATTCCCGTCAGAAAGCAAAGCGCTTCGCTTGACGTAGTGCGATACGCCTTTGCCATTCTTATGTTTATTAGACGCTGAACTCTGATGTATTTCTGTCTATTGTGCTCGTATTTCATGGCGTCTATCAAGACAGGAATTCTGATTCTCCTCTTATAGCCAATAGTAAGTCATCCGCAAAGGCCACCACTTTTGTTCGTGTCATATAATTTAAATTCAGCAAAGAATTATACTGTATATTCCAAAAGCCTGGACCACAGCAAGACCCCTGTGGTGACCGTTAATTATTCGACTCTCCAATCGAACGCTGTAAGTTGACAAAGTCGCTGTGCGCTGAGTAAAATAGCTTTGTCAGTTCGTAGAGGTTTTTGGGGGCAACCACATGCTCTCAGTTCCTTCAATATCCCCGGCCACCACGCTGCATCAAAAGCGCCTTTAACGTCTAAACTCACTAGCGCTATAACCTCCTGCCGCCAGTCCATCCTTAACAATTTCTTTAATTTCCATGGGCGCGTCTATGGTGCCTTTTTGTGGTGTGAAACCGTACTGATTTTTGTTCATAAATCCTTGCGAAAATAAATAATGATTTATTCTATTTATCAAGACTGTTTCCAGCACTTTCCCTCGTTCAGCAAAATTATGGGGCGAAATTTAGACACTTCTTCGCTGCTTTCCTTTCCTGGTTTAGTTATTGGTAGTATTTTAACTTTCTTCCGCATTGTGGGAAAAGTTCCACTGCTGAGGCAACCATTGTATACATCTGTCATATACATGGGTAGGATGTCAACTACGCTCTTAAAGATTTCGCTGGTTATCCCATTCTCCCCTGGGGCCTTATTATTTCCCATGCATTTCCTGCATTCTTCATTTCCAGTTCTGTGAATTCCTTATCGTCAGGTGTAACTATCGATTTTTGAGTTTGTGCTCTGAGCTGCTTATGGTATTCACTGTCGTCGTTTTGGTTGTATTCTGGTGTGAAGTACCGTATCATGTGTGTTAAAGTTTCGTGTAGGTTCGTTGTTAACGTTCCGTCCGGTTTCCTTAACGTAGTTATTTGTGCGGCTTGCTTCCTTTTCCCTGCCGCTAGCCTGTATGTTCCAGTCCAGGGATTGGTTGCCGAAGCCATACTGCAGAACTCCTTCCACGATGCGTTTCTTTCTTTCTTGATGGTGGCGGCGCACTCTGCTTTGGTAGCTAGGTGTTGTGATTTCCGCTGATCCCGTAGGTCGTTATTGCCTCTCGTCCGTTGATACTGACGTCGCTGTGCATTTACCTTTTTATTCAAGATCGTAAGTCCTTCCGTCCACCAGGGAACTGACTTATGCGTCGATGCCTTCTTTGTTGTCCGTAAAATTTTGAATGAGCTGCGGCAAGCCGATGCCAGGACGTCGTGGAGTTCTATTGTTTCCATGTTAGGTGCTTTAGCTACTCTTAAGCGTGGGGTTTCGCCCGGCTCATCTGTTTCTCGTACCTCGCTGCTTGATCCGCAGAATCGCTGCCCCATTAGTTGGAGGTTTACCTGGAACTTCTCGCTATCCTTTGTGACCTTGTACTTCACTCCTGTACTTACACCTGTCTATCGGGATGTGCCATTCCGAGTACATGTTTTAAGACACTGTGATCAGAACAACTCTCCTGACCACTTATTACCCAATCCCGGACAATGTCGAGTGCTTGAATATTGGTGACCGTTAGGTCGATATTGCTGGCAAATCGACTGCTCCGAAAGGTGGTGTAGCAGCTCTCCTCATTGATAATATGGAGCTGGTTACTCATGAGAAATTCCTCCACTATTTTTGCTCTCCTGTTGATTACGTCGTGCGACGATGTGGATCTAGAGTTTCTGTCCATCGCAATAATGACGCTCGCTCCTTTTGCATGTGATAGTGTTGTCTCTATTTTTTGCATATCGGTATATAACCGCAGGTTGATATTAAAGTACAAACTTGCTATTATAATTCTGGTGTTGTCAACCTTTGTTTCCAGGACTACCGCGTCTTCATCGGAGAGTTGGTTTATTAATAATGAATTTGTCTGTTGTTAATGACTATTGCCGCCCTTTTCCTCCCTTCTCCCGATGCGAAGAATTTGTAGTATTGTGGTAAGCCAACAATTTTATTGCCGATCGCATACGGTTCCTGAATACATAAAATGTCATTTTCTTGTATTATTTTTAATAGACTGTAGCCAACGTGGAATGTTGTAAATTGATTTGTATGCAGCTGCGCCGTTTTTTCAGTTTTCCGGATCCGGCTCGTTGTGCAGCATTAGAATTTTGATGATCTGCCATTTAGTATTCGATATTTGGTCTATATTTCTCTATAATGGCAAGCATAATAGGGCATTTCTTGGCTAGAGACGAGTGGTCGACACTGACATTTTTCCTCGGATTTATTGAATGTTACGCAGTTAATGCACTTGTGTACCAGTGAGTCGGCCTTACACTTCTTTAATTTGTGAGGGCCTGTGCACAAAGGGCATGTTACTTCCCCTCCGCAGTCTCGGTCCTTGTGACTGAATCTTGAATATTTAAAACATCTATTTGCAACTAGGTAGTCCTCTATCCTGCAGATCTTCCATCCTATTTTTATCTTCCTTTGTAGTAATATCTTCGTGGTATCCGCCCCACCTCCACCACTAGGTTACGGTTCATCTTCGTGACGTAGCTAAATTTGGCAATAATTTCTCCTTTCCTTAAGTTGAGGTCGGGGTTCTGCATCAGTAGTCCTCAATATTTCTTGTCGAGATGTCCTCCGGAATGTTGAGAATTATTAGTCGAGGTTTCCTCAGTGTATGGATGTTTATCTCCAGGTCATCTTCACACTTTGCTGGAATATCCTTTTCCATGGCTTCAATCTCTTCTTTGCTGTTTGTCTCAATCAGTACTTTCCCACTGTTGAGTGTTTTAAAAGTATTGATCCCGAATTTTATTTCACTCGGTTTTATTTTGGCTTTCAGTATCTGTTTAATGGTCTCCGGCGCGTGTTGCCTTTAGATCGGACTCTCATCTTGTAAGTTTCTGCTTTCGTCTCTTTTACGGCAGCAGCGTAGAGCTTACCCACATGTATGTATTTTTTAATTCTGCAGGCTCTTACTATACTATATTACTACATGCGTTGACGTGTGCTTTTTTCTGTGGCGCTGCGACCCAACACGGGTCATGGCCTCCTCATTCTTGAGGGTTTCTAGATCACACACGACGCACCAGTCGGTAGGACTCCTCTGGACGAGCGACCAGCTCGTCGCAGAGACCTCTACCGGATAACATGAACACTCACAACAAACATCCATGTCCCGGGTGGGATTCAAACCCACGATCTCAGCAGGCGAGCAGCCGCAGACCTACGCCTTAGACCGCGCGGCTACTGGGACTGGCATTGATGTTTGCTTATTACATAGTATCATCTACTACCTACCAATTCTATTTACAATTTGGTTACTTATGCACTATGTCATAATTATTCTCTATAATTTATAAAATAATATATTGTTTGTGAATTCTTTAAAGATATTGTAAAATTTTACACTGAGTTTGTTTTTACTCACTGGCCAGTTTTCTGACCGTAGCCCTGCTGCTTTTAGTGTGTCCCTGTCATGCTCTAGGAGTTTGCAATCAAATAGAACGTGATCTACTGATTTTTCACTCTTTTCGCAGGAGCACATTGGGCTCTCTGTTATTATATATTTGTACAAATATGTTTTAATTATGCCGTGTCTTGTTACTATTGCAGTAAAATTTGGGGTTCGTTTAATTCTCAATTTTAACCTGTCCGCTATTTGCGGGAAGAAAGATTTTGATATTGCACCTTTTGATGACCAGTCCCATTAACGTTGCCAATGTATTACACTTTGTTCATTTAATTCACACAACACTGCACTCTGTGGGATTCTATTATATAACTTGTCGATGTTCTTGCTGTTTGCTGCTTCTTTCGTTAGTTGGTCTACCAGCTCGTCCCCGTGGTGCCCCGCGTGTGCCCTAATCCAACTGGATTCTACTTTCCAGTCTTGTATCTCCATTTCTGTGACCTTAGTCCTGAATAGTTCTATGAGATGAATGTTTCTTCTGGTTTTTTAGCAGTTGTAGTGTTATCCGGCTGTCTGTACATACTAATACTGTTTTTCCTTAATTTTCAAGTAGTGTATATACTCTAATGCTTTTAGGGTTGGCAGTTGTTCAGCTTGGTTATTGGAGCATCGCCCATTTAATCTCTATTTCAGTGTAGCTGTTAGGTTACTGTCTGAGAAAATTGTTATTCCTGATCCTACTCCGATGTGGCTCTTGCTGCCGTCAGTGTATGAGTGATGTGTATGTGTGTATGTATGTATGTATGTATGTATGTATGTATGTATGTATGTATGTATGTATGTATGAATGTATGTGTTTGTATTTTTTTATTTACACTTTATTTACACTGCATGCTCCATTACTATGGAGTAATACTACATGCATTGATGTTACATATCTCTACTATTCTCTATACTCTACCTATTCTATTTATGGTCTGGTTACTTATTACCCTATTCTTTATGCAATACTATATTGTTTGTGAATTGTTTAAAGTTTTTGTACTATTTTAGAACAAGTTTGTTTTTACTAACTGGCCATTGTTCTATCCTTGTTATCACTGCTTTTAGTCTACCACTCTCCTGTTCTTGGAGGTTGCAGCCGTATATTACATGGTCCACTGTTTGTTCCCCTTTGTTACAGGAGCACTTTGGGTTCTCCATTACTTTGTACTTGTGTAGGTATGTTTTTATATAGCCATGCCCGGTTACTATGGCGGTATGGTTAGGGGTTGGGTTAATTCACAGCTTTAGTCTGTCCACTATGATGGGGAAGGATTTTGTTATTGTTCCTTTTGTGGTCTTTTCCCATTCATTTTGCCACTGTTTGAGACATCGTTCCTTTAGCTCCCTGGATACTGTACTTTCCGGGTCTCTATTGTGGCACTCCCCGATGTTGCTACTTCTAGATGCTTCCTTTGCCAGGCTATCTGCTAGCTCGTTCCCTCTTTGCCCCGCGTGTGCCTTGATCCAACTGAAATCTACCTTCCATTCATGCTCTTCCATGTCTAGAACCTTATTACTGATTTGGTCTATTAGATGTGTGTCGTTTTTGCTTTTGTAGCGATTGTAGACTTATTCTGCTGTCTGTATATATTAGCAGTTTTTCTTCTTTCAGATGTATTCCAATTGTTTTAAAATTGCCATTTGTTCGGTTTCATTGTTAGTGCACTGTTCATTTACTCTGTATTTCAATGTTGTCTTTAGGCTGCAGCCTGAGAAGATAGCTATTCCTGAACCTACCCATGCATCATTCTTGCTACCACCTGTGTAAGCGCGAATGTAGTGTGTGCTATATTCGTGGCCATCAATTATTGTGATGTGTTTAGCCGGTTGTATCCAGTTTTCAACTTCCATTTCCCTATCATACAGCAATTCTTCGCCTTTTCTAATTTCATAGTTATAGATTGCTTCTTCTATTTTGATGTTTATTAGCATTAAACCTGTGATTATACATAATGCGTCCTTCGAAACGGTGCGGTAGGCTTCGGCTGTCCTGATGTTTATTAATCTATGTATTCTTACTAGTTAGGCTTTGTAGCAAGACCTATTTAGCACACTTTTCCAAACCGGTGGTCCGTAAAGTATCAGTGGTAACATTGCCCCTGTGTAAATAGTCTTCAACGCTTTATGTTTCAAACCCCACGTTAACTTCGCCGATTTTGCGAGTGCAAATATAAATTTCGTGCACTTTTCTTCTATGTAAGTTATATCTTCACTAAAAGTCAATTTGCTATCAAAGATAATCCCAAGGTATTTTAAACTGTTAATTTGTTTGAGAATTTTGTTATTGACATTTCTGTCCTATTTCTTTTCTTTTCCTGTGGGACAAAAGCATTACTTTTGATTTCGTTTCGTTAAACTTCAGTGTTATTTTGCGCCCAACCCTATATTTTCCTCAGTTCCAAATTCACATAGTTTTCAGCTTCTGCTACTGTCAGTATTAGTAACAGTATTAGTATGTATGTGTGTATGTATTTTTTTAATTTAATTTATTCCATGTTCCATTACTGGAAGTAATACTACATGCATTAATTCATATTTATAGTTACAATACTATGTTTAGTAGTAGTTACATGTGTTATTAATTTATGATGGCTTAACTAGTTGAATATATTAGTGTCGTTTGTGAGTTTATAGGTTTATACGTTTACCAAAAGAAATTTTGTTAATAAATTTAACAAATGGTTGATGTTTCCCTATTAGGTGCTTTTTATCTATGGGCCAGACGTCTGTCTTCACTATTGCTGATATTAAACTGCCTCCCTTCTGGTTTATTAATGCACATTCGTATAGCATATGGTCTATTCTTTGGTCACTGGAGCCACAAGCATAAGTTGGTGTCCATTATTTTAAGCCGGTGAAGGTAAGACCTTATGTTACCGTGGCCCATTACTATGATTGTAAGGTTTGGTGTAATATTTATGTTCATGCTCAACCTAAATGCAACTACTCCTTTGTAATTGCACCCTTTTTGATGTTAGGTCCCATTCCCGTTGCCACGCCTCTACATTTATCTCACTGAGCTCACTCATCACCACACTCTTTGGGACTTTCTTGTAGCTCTCTATAAGGTCCACATTCGACGCTGCCTCCTTTGTAAGTGTCAGCAAACTCGTTCCCCTGGATCCCGACGTGAGCTTTAACACAGCAGAATTCAATTGTCCAATTTGTTGTTCTCATCTCCTCCAGTTTCTTCCTTATTTCTTCGATGAGAAATGTGTGGATGGTGTTATTTTTAAGAGAATCCAATGTATGTATTTTTTATTATTGTTGCATGCTCCATTACTGGGAGTAATACTACATCCCTTAATGTGATATTTACGAATACAGAGTTTAGAAACAATTACATTAATTGTTGCACACTATGAAGTTTGCTTAATTTGCTTGGCATGGTAGATTTGGACACTTAATTAAGTTTATCAAAAGAGATCTCATTAGTAAATTTAACAAATATTTAAATTTTTTCTTATTAATGTCTTTTTACTTATTGGCCAAACGTCAGTTTGTAATACAGTTGATATTAAGCTGTCTCTTTCCTTATTTAGCAGCTGACATTCATATAGCAAGTCCTTTGTGCCGCACGAACAAGTTGGTGTTTCCAGTACTTTAAATCGGTGCAAGTCTTACGTTTCCGTGTCCCGTAACCATGGTCGTGAAATTATGGGTTATGTTTATTTTCATATTTAGCGTATCAGCTACTATCGGGAAATATTTTGTGATTTGTCCCTTTGTTTGGTACCAATCCCTCTGCCACTTCTCTACACTTTTCTCACCAAGTTCACTTCTCACTACACTTTTTGGAACTTTCTTGCAGCATTCCATGATGTCCGTATTCGTCGTTGCCTTGTTTGCGAGTGTGTCGGCTAGCTCATTTCCCTGGATCCCAACATGAGCCTTAACCCAGCAGAGTTGAATTTTCCAGTTTATTTTTCCCATCTGCGTCAATTTTCTTCTTATTTCTTCAATGAGGAATGTGTGAATTTTGCTATTTTTGAGCCAGTCCAGTGTAATTCGGCTGTCTGTGTATACGGTGGCAGTCTTGTCTTCTGTTTGTAGGTTTTCTCTATACTCTAGAGCTATCAGTATCGTCAGTTGCTCAGCTTGGTTGTTGGTGCATCTTTTAACTTGTATTGTAGACTTGTAATGTGGGTACCTAATTTAAAATGGCTACGCCTGCGCCTACCCCTTCTTCTGACTTGCTTCTGTCAGTGAATATTTGAATTGTGTTTGTCTCCTCATTGTTTCCTATAATAAATGTTTTCGTTTCTGCGGGGTGCTGCCAATATTTAACTTCCATATCACAATCAACCAGTGCCTCCTTTTTTGTTGCCTTTGGTGAGATGGTAGAATTGAAATGCCTTCGCTATTTTTGTCGATGGGGATCAGTCCTGTCAGTATGCAGAGGGCTTCGTTCGACACTGTTCTGTATGCCTTGGCAATTCTGATATTTATAAGGCTTTGTACTCTAATATACTTGTCTGTTGTGTTCGTACTGCAACGCTTCGATCCAGACTGGAGCTCCATATAGTAAGAGTGGGAGTATCGCTCCTTTATATATAGTCTTGAGCGCACCATGTTTGAGTTCCCAGGATATTTTGGTCGATTTGGATAAACTGTGAATTAATTTTGTGCATTTTTCTTGCTGCGTATCTTATGTGCTCGCTGAATTTGAACTTACTGTCTATAATTATTCCTAAATATTTCATCTCGTTTACTTGTTCCAGGGGTTTGTTGTTTATTGTAATTTATTATTTTCTTCCGTTTCCTCCTTGATATTAACATAACTTTAGATTTGTCTTCATTAAATGTGATGTTACTCTTCAACCAAGCTGTTATTTTGCTCAGTTCACAGTTCGAAAATTTTTCTGCTTCACATGCTTTTTCCCCTCTGACAGCCAGTATTAAGTCGTCAGCAAACGCGACGGCCTTGGTTCGCCTTGTGAATTTGGGGTTTAGCAGAGTTGTACAGGATGTTCCAAAATCACGGACCGCAGCAAGAACCTTGGGAAACCCTTTGTTACTTCTTTTTCCATTCCAATGCTATTGGTTGACAAGACAGCGGTTCGTTGGCTACAATAGCTATTGGTTAGGTTATATAGATTTTTGGGGCAGCCACAAGCTTTCAAGCCATTTAGGATGCTTGGCCACCAGACAACATCGAAGGCACCTTTGATGTCTAGGGTTACTAACACTATAACTTCTGCTACTAGACCTCTTTCTACAAAGTCCTTCACCGCCATTGCCGCGTCTAAAGGTGCCCCTTTGGGGCGTGAAGCCGTACTGATTGTTATTCATGAGATCATGGGAAAAACGTGATGATTAATTCTATTTATTAGAGCTTTCTCCAGAACTTTCCCTCCTATGTTTAAGAGACTTATTGGGCGATGTTAAAGACGTTTTCGTTGTTTTCTTTTCCAGGCTTTGTAATTCGTATCAGTCTTGCCCTTTTCCACCTCAATGGGAAAATTCCTCTTTTTAGACACCCGTTGTATATGGCTGTTATATAAATAGGAAAGATTTCAAAAACACTTTTGTATATCTCGCCGGTTATCCCGTCTTCTCCTGGCGTTTTTATTCCCCATGATTTCAACTGCGTTCCTGATTTCCTCGATGGTGAAGTATTTGTCATCAGCTGTGTCCGCGGGATCTAGAGTTTGTGTTCTGACAAGTTTATGGTAGTCAGTATCATCAGTTTATCTTCCGGTGTAAAGTAATCCAGCATGTGCTTTAGGGTTTCACGTATATCAGCTGTTAGCATTCCGTTGGGTTTCCGCAATGTGGTTATTTATTTTTCCCCTTGCCTTCCGCTAGCTTATATACCTCGTTCCATGGATTGATAGATGACGTCATGTTGCAGTACTATTTCCATGAAGCAATTTTTTTTTCGTTTTTAATTGTAACTGCATACCTTGCTTTGCCCTCTAAGTATTGTGATCTGCGTTGCTGTCGGTCTCCGTTGTTTCTCGTCCTTTGATATCTGCGTCTTAGCGCGATCATACGTTTTCGCATAATTGTCAATTCCTCAGTCCACCAGGGAACTCTTATGTGAATTTGCATTTTTTGAAGCCTGTCGCGTTCTGAATTATTCCCTGCATGCTGAGAAGCATAACTTCGTGAAATTCCTCAACTGACTTTTCAATGTCGATTTGGTTCGTCACCCTTGCACAAAGTGTTTTATCTAGTTTTTCTGTTCTTCCTTATTTATCTCGCACAGCTTCACCGCTGACAGTCAGGTTTCGCTGGAAATTCTCTTTATTATCCTTTTTAACTATATACCTCAATTCTTGGTCGTCAATTGCTGTCCTGGGATCTGCACTTTGACCTATGGCATATCGTACGCTATTGTGGTCGGAGCAGCTTTCTTGTTCGCTGCTCTCCCACTCCACAACAGAGTTAAGTAATCGATTACTAATGACTGTTATATCGGTGTTGCTAGCGCCACGACTCCGGACAGTAGTGTAGTCGCTCTCCTCGTTCAATATGTGTATCTGCTCATAAGGAATTCTTCTAGAATTCTACCTCTTCTGTTTGTCAGTGTCGTGCCACGAGACTAATATAGAGTTGCTATCTGCTTCTATAAGAACACAGGCTCACTTGGCATGTAATAATATTGCTTCAATCTTCAACAAATCAATTTCTATTTCCCGATTGGTACCAAAGTACAGACTGGCTAAAATAATTTTGACGTTACCAATTATTACTTCCAAAACAACCATATCTTCATCCGAAAATTGTTTAATTAATAAAATATCTATTTGGTTGTTTGTAACTACTATAGCTGCACGATTTCTTCCTTCTCCCGAAGCGAAAATTTTGTGGTTTTTTGATAAGACAACAACTGTTTTGTATTGTACATGGTTCTTGGATACAAAGTATGTCCATACTGTCCTCAATTATTATCCTTAGATTGTCAGTTTCAAGCCGGGAATGATGCAAATTAATCTGTATACACTTAATCTGTTTGCATTATGTACGTTCTGTGTTGAGGTTACGGTAGCTCCCCATTTTAATAGTCCGTGTTCTGTATGTATGTATGTGTATGTATGTATGTATGTATGTATGTATGTATGTATGTATGTATGTATGTATGTATGTATGTATGTATGTATGTGCGTGTATGTATGTATGTATGTATGTAT